>JNSL01000039.1_pt1 | contig 25856 bp, 30 predicted proteins | sample 210691 | NCBI WGS metagenome assembly JNSL01 (sample SAMN02808685, study PRJNA238866) | freshwater metagenome | biome: fresh water; feature: freshwater reservoir; material: water; isolation source: water column of the freshwater reservoir Embalse de Amadorio in Spain | place: Spain: Valencia ...
ATTCAAAATAGGCTGAAATTATGAATCCCAGTACTAAACCTTCTTGCTCTTTCGGAATATTTATTATGGAAAAGAGTTTAGAGAAATCTCCTCCTGCTTTCGGGCGGGGGAAAGGTGCGGTTAGTGCGGTGCGACGAAAGACGACAGGTGGATTATCGATAATTTCCCATGTTCCACGCGTAATGTGAATTGCTTGCCCAGTTTCATCACCGAGGTCTACGAATATTCCATTTCCAATTTGAGCAAAGCGTATATAAACCTGCACTTGATTCTTCGCACTTGCTTCACTGATGAGAACTCTTATTGCATCTCTTACTGCTCTCTCTGAAGGGAGTTTGCGACAAGTATCTCGATACTTGCGCATCAAGTCATCAGCCAAGGTATTTCCCATACCAAGTAGAGGCTTGACAATTTTTGGGCCAGATAGGGGAATCGCCAAGAAATCATTTTCATGAGTTCTAATTACTTCATACTCCAAGTTTGCAAGAAATATCAATTCGTCTGCAACGGAGGGCTTTGATGTTTCATGAGATTCAGAAATATTCTTATCTAGCATTCTTTTTCACCCATTCCATAATCTGTGAGTCAAGGTGAGGAGCATTCGAATAAGCATGGAGCGCCTTCTCTGCAACAGTCATTGCTTCAACCATTCCCATCGCCCAATAGACCATTGATTCAAATTCATTGGGGGTTTGTTCGGATTCAGGTTTCAAAGTGTTAAACAGCAGATGAGTCTCATTTAATGCTTCAGAGGCTTTATAGAATCCAACTGCTGAATCTTTCAGGACTAGACACAGAAATCTCTGAAATGCAGTATGTCTATTGTTCTTTTGTGGGGGATTTTCTCTCAAGTAATTGAGGCGATATTGCAAGTGCTCACGATAATTTTCATTGTCATTTGCAATTAGGAACGCTCTGGCTTCACCTAGATTTAGCGCTGACGTTGCACCACCAGTTCTTACGGGTAGTTTGTCGCTAATCGACTTCGGAAGCGGTGGAACCTGCCCCATACGTCTCCATTGATAAAAACCTTCTGGATGTGCGTGCTGAGATGGTGAAACCACAATAATCGCATTGTGACCTCTAACGTCACCCCAGCCAGAACCTAGCGACCCAAGACTGTTTCCATAACTAACGTTGTTAGGAACTTTGAATGGGTAATGTCCGCGACGGATATCTCCGACAAGACGAGTAGATTGAAATGGAACACGGGTTTGGAATAACTCTCGCATCATTAAGTCACTTAATTTTGTTGGGTCATCTACGTCCAAAACAACCGCACCTGAGCGCCCTACATGTAGGGCAATCGCTGTATTTGGGAACTTGAAAATTTCCCGTATTTCCTTTTCATTTCTTGTACTTTTTTCGGGCCAATCTGTTCCTACAAGAGAGCCAGGATGTTTAGTTCCTGCATTGATAGGTAGCACGTACCAACCACACTTTGCATAGGCCAACGCAGCCTGCAAAACAGATTTGCCTTCTATATCTTCAGGAATAGAAAGTGGGCTTTCAGAAGAATCAATTATCTGATTCCAAGTTAAACTAGTCATAAGAACTCCAATTGTTAAGGCCGTGTCATTAGTAGTGGCACGGCATTTCTTTTTGTCGTCGTTATGTCATTTGGTACTACTGGTGAATTATTGGGTTACCACCTTCTCTTTCTGCCAAGTAATCAAGTCTTCTTCAAGAACGCGAAGATGTCTTCCATAACGAGAAGTCTTCGGCCCAGTGCCTTGATAGTGATAGAAGTACAGAGATTTGAGCGGTATCTGTAATTCACTGGCTACTTCTTTAAAAGTGAGCCACTTTCTCATCTGGTGCCTCTTTTCTCACACGGGCGTGTGGTTCTTAAATATTGACACACTTTCTGACTGACGATTTTTGAATTTGGCCTGTGAGAGCGCTCTAGGAGGCAAATTCACGCTGAAAAATCGTTTCCACAAAAGCAAACAAACTGCTTCTGAATTTAAAGAATTATTTTCCGAGGTATCGCATTTTGAAGTCTGGGCGTGTGTGAGCCACCGTTGCTGTCCTCTATCCAGATGTCTAATTCCTTTTTGTTGAATCTGATGGAACCTCCAATTCGGCGACAAGGGATTGCTAGGCGGACACGGTTTTGGTAGACCCAGTGTTTTGACTTACGGAGGTAGGCAGCCGCTTCGGTCACGTCGAGCCAGTCCTCGCTGCCCGCCATCATCAAACTGAACGTATACATAATTATCTCCAATGATTTGACTTTGCTTTGGACTCAGACTACCGTCAGTCCTACGAGCATGCAAATCTTCGGACGGAGGCCAAAATGAGCAATGTGGGATACGTCTATTCGGGCGCTGATAAAGGTAAGGGCGAAGACTTCTTGACCTGGTCAGACAAAGACGGGTACAGAATCTGGATTCACTCTAAAGCGTCAGGCAGTAGTAGAGAAATAGTTTCTGTGGAACTCCAGGCTATTGGCACAAACTCATTTAAACCATCAAAAGAAGAACTCGCTATGAGGCTAAAACTGTGTGTTCGTACCCAACTACCTAAAGAGAACGATTTCTTCAAAGCAACCATGTTTAGGACTCTGCCAACGGGCCAGTTATTGGAAGAGCATGCGCATGTAATTTCGCGTGTTCAGAACCAAGCAAATACTGGTGGCAAGAAAATTCAACTGGTTGAAGAGATTTCAAGCAAAAATATTGACTTAAAAAGAAGATTTGTTTGGGATACAGGTGAAGAGATTTTACGTGAAGGCGGAAAATCAAAAGATGCCATTTTGATTGCAAAGGTTTACGAGATGTTGCAATCAAGCGGTACCCGAAAATTATCTGCACGAACTGCTGAACTACTTGGATTGGAAGTCTCTGTCGTACACACGGCAGTGCAAGTAGCGAGGCGAAACGGTTGGTTGACTAGTAATGGCGTAGGGCTTTCAGGTGGTGTTCTAACTGAAAAGGGGAATGAAAAGTTCCTCGCCATCCGCGGACCAGAGAGACTGGCTCGCTTCATAAATACGAAAGAAGGATAAGAAAAAAGATGGCTACAGTTAGAAAACGCGGCAAAACATACTCTGCTCGATGGCTACAAGCAGACAAGTCCTATGCTGAAAAAGGTGGTTTTGCAACCATGAAAGCAGCGAAGTTGTTTGGAATGGAGCAGGAAATCGCAGTCAAACGCGGTAGAGGTATTCGCTCTGGGGATTTGAAAATGACCCTTGCGGAATTTATTGAAGTCCACTGGAAACGTTCACTCACTCGACCGAATGCACAAACCAAGGCTGACTATCAGAATACGATTAACAAATATATTCTTCCATATTTTGGAATGATACCTATGAGTGAAATCAGACCACTAGATATCAAGGCATGGCAAGCAAAATTGACGCACGAAGAAAAGTATTTTGGTAAACCTTTGTCTCAATATACAATTCAAAAATATTTAAACCTATTTGCATCAATACTTAAAGAGGCACGTGATAACGATTTCATCAACCGTTCTCCGTTTGAAAAAATACACCGAAAAAAAGTCAAACCCCAGAGGACTGTGTCGCCACTTGATATCGTTCAAGTGAATTCACTTGTTGAACATTTGACGGATTCACTTAAATTAATGGTGTGGATACCTTTTTACACGGGCTTGCGACCATCGGAGGTCCTAGGCCTTACCCTTGATTCCATAGACTTCCAAGCAAAGGAAGTTTTAGTTAAGCGTCAATTGAGCAGATTCACGGACAAGGTCTTTGAAGAAAATCTCAAAACTGAAAACAGCAAGCGGGTCATCCCACTTGCTCCCTCTCTGGAAACACTAGTAAAGCAGCACGTAGAAAAGTTTGGGCTCGGACCTGAAGAATTGCTTTTCAAGAACAGAACGGGTGGTGTCTTGCGTTATAAAGATGCTGCGCGTTCATTCAGGATTGCGGCTCGGGCCATTGGCCTTTCTGAACGAGAGGGTCTTCATGTGCTGAGACACACTTTTGCCTCCATGCTGATTCAACAGGGCGTGAATATCAAAGTAATTCAAGCGTTGTTGGGCCATGCAAATATCTCTGAAACCTTGGATACCTACGGACACTTGTATCCACAGGACACATCCAATGCCATTATGGCCCTAGACGCATTTGTTATTGGTAGTAATGTTCTATCAACCACAAACCTACGTTTGGCTGACTAGTTTTAATTTCTAGTTATGCATATTTAGTTGGGCAAAATCGTGGACAAGGCCGTTCTTTTCAGCGTAAAAAGGGCGGTCTTGTCTATGTCCGGCTTATAGGGCGACTCTTCTATTAATTAAGCGAGGTGGGACAAAATCCCGCCTCGCCAAGTTATTTTGATTTTGCGCTATTGATCTTCATTGCAAGTGATTTGGCGTCTTCGCATCCAAGAATCAGACGGTCCCATTTAGCATTAACGAGCTCAATCACAACAATCTCTTGGCTCTTACTCCATAACGATAAAGTCTTTTCGCCAATCTTTCTGAAAGTTCCCTTGGCAATCATCCCAGGAAACCCTGTCCCAGGACTTCTAAACCCGAGCCCATCTTTTATGTAGTTTGGGTCTTCGGTAGCCCCTCTCACGTGATCAAGTGGAATGGAGAAGCTGCGCTGAAGTGCTTGAATAGATTCAAAAGCTCCAATTGAAACTCGCAACTCGTTGTTTGCAACCGAGACCTTCGCCATCTTTATTTCTCCTTCATCTTTGCTATGAGGTTTTTACCGAGTATCTTGGAAAAACTGGCACTATTCTGACCAACGATTGCCTGACACATCAACCTAATTTCCTTGTCGTGGGAAGCTAGGTCCATCAGCGCAACAGTGAGAATGTCGAGGTTTACTTCAGTCTTTTTAAAGTCATTAGCTGCCTCAGCTAATTGCAACAAAAACAGATTTCTCTTGGACCCAAACGCCTGATAGATGCTTCCTCGCATCAATCCAGTCGCCCTCACGAGGTCGTCTATTGAGGTTCCGTTATAACCCTGCGCGGCGAATACAGCTCTTGCCTTCAAGAGAACTTCCGCAACTTCAAATTCTTTGGGTCTTGCCATAGATCTAGATTAACAATAATTGAACGATTGGTCAATAATGGAGAAGCCTCTTCCTCGTCTAGAGGGCAACTCGTCTTTACCCTTCTGAGCGATGGGGAAATGAGCAAACAAAGTGTGGGAATAAATCTTCGGTTCAGTCGGTTGATGAGATTGAACCTGCCAAAGTGGGGGTTCACCGAGGGCACTTGGTCTTTTTGACACTTGCTTTGCAGTAAGAGAGATCAAGTCCGTTAGGTATCTCGCAAAAAAGGAGAAATCTAAATGGATTACACACTAGTAAAAAACAAACGTTCAAATTCATTTCCATCGATAACTCAGTATTTTCCCAATTTAGAAGCCTGGTCAGTAGGTTTTGACCGTGAATGGCGACTTTTGGAAGAGATGCAAAACACTTTAATGGGTGGAACATCTTCTTACCCTCCTTATAACATCAAACAACTGAGTGAAGACAGCTACAAAATTGAAATGGCAGTCGCTGGGTTTGCAAAGTCAGAATTGCGAGTTGAGTTACACAGTAATCAACTCACAGTTGAGGGATCCAAGCAATCAAAAGATGAATCAGACGACTTTGGTTATGTCTATCGTGGTATAGCAGGTCGTCAGTTTCGCCAAACGTTTGCTTTAGCCGATCACGTAAAAGTCATTGAATCAGATCTAATCAATGGAATACTTTCTATTAAACTGGAGAGAGAAGTTCCTGAAGAGAAAAAACCTCGCTTAATAGAGATAAAGTAATAAGCAATGAATAAGCAGAAAGAGTCACTTGTTAATCAGCAAGTGACTCTTTCTGCTCTTTGCAATCTATCGAATTGCACTTGGAGTGGTCTCGCTCCTCTCGCTCTTATTTGTTCCCCGACTTAATCAGAAGAGGGAGAAAATTAACGGATGACGCTTAGGTTTTAAATCAGTGATCTGGTTTGAAGTTATTTGATGGCAAACGTGAGATCAAACAACTCTAGTCAATCTTAAATAGAATGTCTCCGGTTTACAGGGCGACTCTTCTTTTTCTTGGATTGTTTTACTTGGCTAAAAATTCGGCAAGTGAGTCAAAGTAACTAGTCATGCCTTCCTGAGCCATGGCCACCTGCCCCTCTGGAAGTTCGCCAAACTGAGAGAACTTCGACCATGAGTTGGAGCCGCGGTCCTCAAATTCAATTCGGATTAAATGAGATTCTGTTGCAAAATCTTTCGCAGCAAACTCTTCCGAGGAAGTTGTATAATGCAATGTGTGTTCGAGCAATTCATTCTTCTCAATTTTTGTGTACTTGCCAAAAAAGTAGGCAGTAAAGCCGTGCTCAGGAACTTCGACTCCGCAGGCCCAGAGCCCTCCGATGGATAAATCTGAAACGGTAGCGCCTTTGGTAGAGCTCAAATCTTTTGGGAAATACCAGGATTCGAGATCAGTGGCGTCAGTCCATGCTTTCCAAAGCTTATTGAGAGTAACTGGATATTCACGCTCAACAGAATAAAGAAATGGCTGTGTCATAACTAAAGATTATCAGAGGGAAATCTGGCTTATAGGGTGAATCTTTTATTTTTTCATCTGAGAGACTAACGTACAGCAATGCGATTCTTTATGTCAGCATTTCTGATTTTTATTGGAATAATTGCCATCATTTCGGGTGAAGCAGATGACTCTCCTGGCCTGCAAGGTCTTGGGCTTATTTTAATTATTTCAGTTATATTTTTTGCTTATCGGCGTCGGAGATTAATGTGAGCCACAAGATATTTGAAATGCCCGTGGCTGATGTGTACGTTCATTACGTGAATAAAATAGAACGTAAAAATCGAACAGAAGCTGAGCTGGTCAAAGTCATCACATGGCTCACAGGTTTTGACTCAAAGACCTTAGAGAGCCACCTTAAGAAGCGGACTACCTTCAAAGAATTCTTTAAAGCTGCCAAGATTCATCCAAATGCAAAGCTGATAACCGGCTCGATATGTGGTGTGAAAATTGTTGAAATTGAAGACCCGCTAATGAAAAAGATTCGCTTTATGGATAAGTTGGTCGATGAGCTTGCAAAAGGACGCCCTATGGATAAAATTCTGCGATCCGGCTTATAGGGCTGCACTTCTCTATACTCAGCCTATGAAGTTTCTAATCTCGGTAATTGATCAGCTGAACAATCCAGGTACCGATGCCGAGATGGTAGAAATTGATAAATTCAATGATTTCCTGCGAGCAAATGGACATTGGATATTTGCTTGGGGGTTACAACCTCCAGAGAGTGCAACTGTTATTGATAACCGAAATGATGCAAATATCAGCACGGGTAAACCATTATTTGATGCACAAGAGAATTTCAGCGGATTGTGGCTAGTAGAGGCTGAAAGTGCTGAGATAGCTGAAAGGTTGGCGCATTCGGCTTCAAAAGCTTGCAATAGAAAAGTCGAACTTCGCCCAATGCATTAGGCCTGGATTGATTTCTCGGTACGGGTTTTGCAGTATTTTGATTTTTCTCACTTTTAGTTTGTGGTTCGGCTCTTAAAAAAAGCGAAACTCCGCCACGATTTCATCACCCATTTTTTCGCCTGTTTCGACAAATCCAAACTTTTTATAAAAATCCCCAGCATTACCTTCTGTTGGTGCCCAGCAAACTAGAACTCGAGCACAACCCATTTCTTGATATCTTGCTAAAACAGATTTAACTGCAAATTTTCCAACCCCACATCGCTGGTGTGACTGATCAACTAGTAATCTCCATAACCAAGGATCCTTTTGTTGCTCAGTTGGATCGGCACACATTATGAATGCAGCAGGCTCTGAGTTTCGTAGAACACCTCGAATCCAAGGAAGTGGTGCACCGTTCTCATAATCAGCAGGAGGGAAAAGCGCATCTGCAAAACTTTGTGCAACGGAGGCAACTAAATTCCTCTGGTTTTCATGTACGTCAAGAAGTAGAAATTCTCGAGCTCGATGGGTGAGTTCAATTAACTCTAATTTGTTATCAGCGGATTGCACTTTCTAAGGATGCCAATGGTGGGGACTTAAATCAAGAAACATCGGGCTTATAGGGCGACTCTTCTTTATCTATAGTTACTGCGAGTAACTGAGAAAAGATGTAATACTTTGACCACGATGGATTGGTAGTAATCGGGACTTGGTTAATTGCCAAGTCCCTTTTGCTTTCCATATTAATTCTTATCCACAGTTACAACTGCTGAATATTTCCTACGGTTGGTAAAGCAATAACTTCGCTTCCGTGATGGGGGTGTGTTGTGATTGGCAGCCTGTTGGTTTACCAATCCATCGGAGCGGGTTCAAACCCCGTCGCATCCACCACAGTCTTAGCTAAGGCGATTCGATCTATTGGTAATGATCAAAAGAATCGCAGTAGCTGTGCATGGGAGGGCCTCGAGAGATCGAGGCCTTTTCCAATTCCCTGGCTTATAGGGCGAATCTTCTGCATTTAAATCTGCTACATAGTTACATTTGCAGGAAAGGGCCTCGAGAGATCGGGATTCTTTCCTGCAAATCAAAACTTAAATTTGCTGACAACTGGAAAAAGCCTTTCTATCTTATGAAAACAGGGATAAGGTTTCGCTATTGACTTATTGTCACTGCTTTAAGTTGACGCGAAGGGGAGGCTGCAGTTGCAAAAAATGCAAAGCCGTGGAGATGAGAAGTTTCTATCAACCGAGTATTTTCAAAATCCATATCCTGTATATCGAGAACTCTTAGAGTCCGACCCAATTTTTTGGAGCGAAAAAGCACGTGCATGGATTGTAAGTCCGTTCCGTGAAGTAGAAGACGGTCTTCATTTAGATGTTTTCACTCAAAAGCAACGCATGCTAAAGGCGAGTTCGCATTTCACCGAAGATGAATTAGCAAAAATGCCACACATATTGACTAACTTGAGTAATTGGGTGGTATTTCAAGACCCACCAGAACACACTCGCTTACGTCGTTTGATCAGTAAATCGTTTACACCTCGGAGCATCAACGCACTCGAGCCGAAAATTGAAGCCATTGTCGCCAAATTGCTCGACGAGGCCATGAAAAAAGATTCATTTAATTTGGTTGATGAATTCTCATTCCAACTACCAGCCATGGTTATTTGCGAGCTTCTGGGAATTCCTCTTGAAAAGCAATGGGATCTCAAGCGCTGGTCAGATGGTGTTGCAGGATTTACCGCCTCTGCCCGAATTACTAGTGAACAAGCAGCCCACGCCGAAGAAGTAGCGCGAGAAGCTGAGGAATATCTCATGGGTTTCTTCGAGCAAGTTCGAAAAACTCCAAATGACGGACTGTTAAGCAGAATCATTAATGCACAAGGTGCTGAAGACGGATTGACGGATAAAGAAATTGTTGGCCTTACAATCCAGCTTTTCTTCGCTGGTTTTGAAACGACGGAAGGTTTGATTGGCAACATGGTGATGACACTGGTTAATCACCCAGACCAGTTAGCCCTTTTGCGTAGCAAGCCTGAATTAATGGATGCAGCGGTGGAAGAAACCTTGCGATATGAATCCTCGATTTTAAAGCAATCCCGAGTTGCAAGTGAAGATGTAAACATTCTTGGTGAAACCATTAAAGCTGGCGACTATGTTCACTTTATGATTGGCGCTGCAAATCACGATCCGGCACGATTTGCCAACCCTGAAGTATTCGATATCGCGCGTTCAGATGCTGGTCACATCAGCTTTGGCCATGGAATTCATTTCTGTATAGGTGCGCCTCTTTCACGTCTTGAAGCCCGCATAGCCATGCGTCAATTGCTCGAAAGGATGCCAAAGATTTCAATTCTTAATCCGCAACCAACTTTCCCTGAACTTCTTTCTGTCCGCAAACCACTTCAATTGTGGATTACCGACAAATAACCCACAAATCGAAAGGCAGTAATGTTACTCAAGCAAGATTGGGAAGAAAATCATTTCCTAACACCAGATTATTTCAACAGCCCGTATTCTGCATATAAGTACATGCATGAATCCGCACCTGTATTCTGGAGTAAGAAAGTCAACGCTTGGATTGTTAGCCCATTTCTCGAAGTAGAAGAAGGCCTGCACGGTGAGCAACTGATTGCAAAGGGAAGAATTGCCGCTGCCGCCGCACATTTCAGTCCAGAGGAGCGAGAGAAATATCCAGTTTCTCAGTGGACGCTGAATCGGTACATGAATTTTCAGGATCCGCCTGACCACACCCGTTTTCGTCGCTTGATTAGCAAGTCATTTACTCCACGCAGCATAAATGCGCTCGAACCCAAAATTGAAATCATTGTCTCCAAGTTACTTGATCAAGTAGCCAATAAAGAAACCTTTAACCTAGTAGATGATTTCTCATATCAGTTGCCATCATTAGTTATATGTGAGTTATTGGGAATGCCTATAGAAAAACAGGCAGACCTTAAGCGATGGGCGGATGGCTTGGCAGGGTTTATTGCATCGGCACAAGTATCGTCAGAGAAGGCTATGTTTGCCGAGACTGTTGCGCTAGAAGCGCAAGAATATTTGAAGCAATTATTTGAAGAAATCCGTAAAAATCCTGGAGATAACTTATTGAGCAGAGTACTTACTGCTCCACCTGAGGATGACAAACTAACTGATCAAGAGTTAGCTGCAATGACAGTTAATCTCTTTTTCGCCGGCTTTGAAACCACTGAGGGTCTGATTAGCAATATGGTAAGAGCGCTATCAGATAATCCAGATCAATTAGAGTTGTTGCGCAACAATCCAGATCTAATCGCACCGGCAGTGGAAGAGACTCTTCGTTTTGACTCATCAATTCAAAAACAATCTCGTATCGCTGGTGAAGATCTAGAAATTCAAGGCCAGCAGATTAAAAAAGGCGATTACATACATTTCATGATTGGTGCGGCAAATCGTGACCCATTACGTTTTAGTAACCCGGATACCTTTGACATCACGCGCACGGATGCGGGTAATGTTAGCTTTGGCCACGGAATGCATTTTTGCATAGGCGCACCTTTGGCACGCCTTGAAGCCCGCATTGCAATTCGTCAGTTAATTGAGCGGATACCTCGGATAAAAGTAATTGAGCCTCTGCCTAAATATGCCGAACTTTTCGCAGTGCGAAAACCGCTCGAATTATGGGTTGCTAAAGCTTAAGTAATTGCAAAAAGCCCAGAGTTAATTCGATATAGATTTTTCTTAGGCAAAGCGAGCGTGCAATCCTCCATCAACGATCCAATCAGCTCCGTTTACAAAGCTTGCTGAATCCGATAATAAAAATGTGACGACCTGAGCTATCTCAGAGGGTTGAGCAAAGCGCTTGAGAGGTTGTGGATCTAATGAAAGTTTTTGCTGCTCAGGCGTTACTGAATTAAACCACGCGGTAAGTATCGGAGTCTCTGTATACCCCGGGGAAACCGCATTTGTTCGGATGTTATGTTCGCCTTCATCAAGAGCCAAATTCCGAGTCAATCCAATAACACCAGATTTTGCAGCAGCATATGGGAAAAATTTTGGAAAGGTCATTCGAGCGTGAATAGAGGCGATGTTTACGATTGACCCTTTTTTCGCTTCGCGCATTGCTGGAAGGACACAGCGAGCTGTGTGCCAAACAGATTTCAGATCAATTGAAAAAAAGTAATCCCACTCTTCAGTAGTCATCTCTACAGGATCGGCATTCGAGTTCACGCCGGCATTATTAACTAATCCATTCACCATTCCGTAATTAGCAACAATCTCTTCGTGTGCTTGTTGAACGCTTTCAAGGTTGCCAACATTGCAGTGGACATATGTGACATCTAATCCGGATCTTTTCAGTGAGCTTGCATAATCCTTACCAAGCTCATCTTGAATATCTCCGAAACTTACTCGCCCACCTCGTTCAGCAGCATCCTTAACGATTGCTGCTCCAATGCCTTGAGCACCACCTGTCACAAAAATGTGCATTCCATTTAGATTCATAGATTTAAGCCTAGGCCCCTTGTCAAGAGAACGGTCTGAGCCTGATTTCGATCAGGCATTAAATGAGAAATCTAACTTGCCTGCAATGGGCAGATCCACCTTAAAACACATTCCACCATAGGGGTCATTTTCTGGATCAAAGGCAAACTCGGGGCTCCGGTAATCTTTGACTGAAGTAATGAACAGCGTTTTTAAATCTTTTCCGCCGAAAGAGGCACAAGTAGTCAACGCTGTTGGGGCCTGCACTATGTTGAGAAGTTCGCCATCAGGAGAGTAGTTGCGGACTTGTCCGCATCCGTAGAAGGCAACCCAGATATTACTTAGACTGTCAGTGCACATTCCATCGGGAAGTCCGATTACGTCACTAACATCAATTGGGGTCAATTCACTCACAATTTCATTTTTTTGTGAATCGAATTTGTAGCGAGAAATTTTTCGTGTCGCAGAATCAATATAGAACATCATTTTTCTATCAATTGACCAATCAATGCCATTAGCTATGTGAATATTTTTTCGGTGAATACTTTTATTAAAATTTTCGTCGATCTTGAATAGTTCACCAGTTGCACTTCCCGGGATACTTTCTGCGCCGCCGACCCACAGACAACCAGACGGATCGATATTTCCATCATTCGTCCTTACTACCTTGAGGTCAAGTCCCAATGGAATCTCTCGCTCAATCTTTAAATTTCCATCTGTGAGAGCAATTGAGTCGCCCAAGGCTAAAACGTAACCACCAGAAGCTCGTTTACCAACATATGTCACCATTGATTTGTAGATGTGCTCTTTAATATCACCACTCGATGGATCATAAGTTTTTACAAAACCGTCAAATACGTCGACCCACACAAAGCGCTGACTCCGCTCGTCCCAAAGTGTTCCTTCGCCCAAATCACATTGTGAACCCGGAATAGGAATTGCTTCGTAAGTCGTCATCTTTATCTCATTTCTCTCTTTGAAAAATCTTACTTTAAATCTAGCTTGACTTTGTAGATATTAAGTTGGTCGTCTATAAATGAGTCAATTAAATTGGACAGTAGTATTCAAGTGCCTGAGAGTCAAGGATTTTTTAAATCAAATGTAGCGAGGAGAAAATTAGCGATTAAGAATCCTCAACAGGCTTACAGACGTCGACTAATTGATGCAGTACCAGTTCCGGATCCACGAATCTAAGCCGAACGTCGCGCTCATAGAATTGCCGCCAAGTAGGAGCCTGCAGTTCCGATGTGTCAAAAGCAAATTTAATCAAGGAGATCGTTCTCTAAATCATAGGAACGAACCTTTAGATTTATTCAGGTTCCAACATTCCTGACATCATTGAAATCTCCAGTTTTTGAGCCTTAATAATCGAAGCAGCGAGATTTGTGACAACTTTGTTTTCTGAAGCAACCACGTCTTGTGCCATTTTGATTGCGCCTTCGTGATGCTTGATCATGCCCTGTAGAAAGAGCCGATCAAATTCAGTGTCCCTTGTACCTCGCAGCGCTTCCAACTCTTCTTCGCTTAACATTCCATCCATCATGTGCCCAGCGTGAGTTGATTCTTTAACTCCCGGCCAGCTCTTCATCAAATCGATTTCCGGTGCTTGCGCATTCTTTATGTCCTCAGCTAACTGAAGTACTTCAGGGTTCGATGTATTCATAAATGCGATATCTGACATTTCGATTGCTTGTTCGTGATGAGGAATCATCATCTCCGCAAAGTTGATATCGCTTGGGCTAAAACCTGAATTTGCCTCTTCGGATGTTGCACAACCTGAAAGCAGGATTAGGCTAATCGCTGCTACTAAGAATCTTTTCATTGTTTCACCCTATCTGGATTTTGAATTAAGTGAATATTCTCAGTAAAGAGCTAATTGGTTTACTTGCCTCTGAAGGATGGCGAAACTTTAAACCGGTATTTACCTTGTAGCTATTTCTGCGGCCAATTCGGGTAATGGTCACATAACCGGATTCTTCAAGATCTGCGAGTATCGCTTGAGCGCTACGTTCGGTGATTCCTACAGTGTCAGCGATATCTCGTACGCGAGAATCTGGATATCTTCCCAGATGAACGAGAACGTGTCCGTGGTTGGAGAGAAAGGTCCACTCGCGACTGATTTCTGATGAATGTGCCATAGGCATGAATATACCAGCAATTTGATACCTGAATTACATTTCTGCTATATTCTTTCTAAATTCTTAGGAGGCCAGCCTGGATACAACTTCGGTTGCAGTGACAAACCTGACATCAGTTGCCGTACTGGTCTTCGTCCTTGGCTTTCTGGGCGCCATAATAAAGAGCGATGTCCGAATTCCGGATCAGGTTTATCAGATGATCTCGATTTTTCTCCTATTTGGAATCGGGCTAAAGGGTGGTCACGCACTTAAAGACGTTTCCTTCGGGAGCTTCGCGCTGCCAGCCCTGGCCACAATAGGACTAGGAATGCTCATTCCTTTATTTGCGTATCTTTCACTTAAATTAGTGCCCAAGATCAATGATCTCGATCGAGGTGCGATTGCAGCTCATTACGGCTCAACATCACTTGTTACCTTTTCCGCAGCCCTTCTCTTTTTGGAAAATAGTGGAATATATGTTGAAGGCTTTGCAACCGCCCTGCTAACAATTATGGAAGTTCCCGGAATCGTTGTTGGGGTTTATTTAGGATCTCGCCATCGTGATAAGAGCGTGCAGTGGGATAAAACGCTTCACGAGGTAGTAACTGGCAAAACTATTCTCTTATTGGTTGGTGGCCTCGTAATAGGTGCGATTACAAGTCACACTGGTTATTCTCAAGTTGCCCCATTCTTCATCGATCTGCAATCTGGTTTCTTGGTTTTGTTCTTATTGCACCTGGGATATTTAGCCGGAAGCAATTGGGGTGAAATCAAAAAAGTTGGCGCACGAGTTGGAGTATTCGCTTTGATCTTCCCAATATTCGCCGGAACTCTTGGAGTCCTAGTCGGAAATATGGTTGGACTCTCCGTCGGAGGAGCAACAATTCTCGGAGTATTGAGCGCGAGTGCTTCATATATTGCCGCACCTGCCGCAGTCTCTATCGGACTACCTGAAGCAAATGCACCTCTTGCACTGATGTCTAGCATCGGAGTCACATTCCCATTTAACTTACTTATCGGAATCCCACTTTATTTGGAGATTTCAAGGTTAATTGCCAGAGTTTAAAAAGGAATAATTCCGCTTCTAGGCATTCAAATTTGCTCGGATACCATCTACCTATTAGCATTCAGGCACGTTAAGGGGAGTACCTCGTTCGGCATCTTCGTCAACACGGATAGCAATATCCCGGAGCTGCGACCACAAAGTGGTTGAGGGAGACCTTGGCTTTATGTCCCTTTAACGAAATAGGTGTAATAAATGGATGTCTCCTTAACCACGTGGTTTGTAGTTATTGGCGCGATTTTAGCGTTGATAGTAGTTGATCTACTTACCGTCAGCCGCAAACCTCACGAAGTGAAGTTCAAAGAGGCTGCAACTTGGTCGATCTTCTACATCGCGGTCGCGATTGGTTTTGGTATTTGGGTTTGGCAAAGTTCCAGTTCTCAATTCGGAACCGAGTATTTTGCGGCGTACCTCGTTGAGAAATCGCTCTCTGTAGATAACCTCTTTGTATTCATTATTATTTTGGCTCAATTTAAAGTGCCATCCATTTACCACCAACGCGTTTTGATGTTTGGCGTTCTCTTAGCGCTTGTTCTACGCGGAATTTTCATCGCAGTCGGCGCAGCTGCACTAGCCGCATTTAGCTTCACATTTGTAATCTTTGGAGCGATTCTCATCTGGACTGGCGTAGGCTTATTTAATCACTGGGATGAAGATCCTTCACCAGAAGATAACAAGCTAGTTAAGGTAATCAGGAAACGAATCCCTATGACCGATGAGTTCCACGGTTCAAAGATATTTACGAAGATTGATGGTAAGAAGATTGCCACACCAATGTTCTTGGTGATGATTGCGATTGCATCGACCGACTTGCTGTTTGCGCTAGATTCGATTCCTGCGACATTCGGTGTTACCCAGGAGCCGTTCTTGGTCTTTGCGGCAAACGCCTTCGCCTTGCTTGGACTGCGTGCTCTCTACTTCTTGCTTGCAGGATTGCTAGATAAGTTGATCTACCTATCGCTCGGACTTTCAGTAATCTTGATGTTTATCGGTGTTAAGTTGATCATGACTTACCTACACGAGATCTGGTATGAAGTCCCAAAGATTCCAATTGCAGTGAGCTTGTCAGTCATTGGCATGGTGCTTGTTGTTTCAACCGTCGCTAGCTTGATCAAATCTAAACGTGATCCGAACGCCCATGCCCATGCTGGACGTGTCACTGCAGGCGATAAAGATAAGAAGCACACCCACGATCAGTAAATAGATCTGCAATACAAGATAGGACGGGTCGCCCAGGAAACTGGGCGGCCCTTTCCTTTCTTTATGTTGCATTAATGCTACATAGCATATATGCTACTTCTATGAGTCGCAACCCTGAAGAGCCGGTCTATAACCGCATTGAAGAAGCTCGTTCGACACTTGGACTCACCCGTCAGGAATTGGCTGACAAGGTTGGCGTCCATTACCAAACGATTGGGTACCTCGAGCGTGAGGAATACAGCCCTTCCTTGGTGCTGGCCCTTCGAATTGGCAAGGCGCTGAATCAAGAAGTATCAGAGTTGTTTTCGCAGACCCCATTTAAGAAAGGAAAGTAAAGATGACAAAGAAGAACAAGTTCTATTGGTTTGAAGGCGTAACTGAAAAAGGCGTCAAGGATCTGCTGAATAACGATAACTCTAAATTTAAGTGGTTAAGACCTCAGCGCAACAGACGTATTTTAGTACTCCTTATGGCGCTTGGCATGGTTCTTATATCTATGGGCAGCTACTGGCCCACTTTAAAGACAAACCTAAATCTAAGCCCCGAGGTTGGTGTAATCGTTTATTCCGTGACCGCGATTTTTGTAATTTTTGCAGTAGTCGTCTGTTACTCATTCCTGCGAATTGCCGTTAGATCAATAGCAGACGCTCCCGATGAGTTGCTAGACGAGCGACAGATCGCGGTTAGAAACACATCATTTAGATATGCGTACTTCATTCTCGGTTACATTCTTATGGGCTTGATGGTATTGATGTTTTTCGGGCCCGAACTACAAATGTTTCAGCCTGAAGGAAACGATGGCAGCTATCTCGTTATTGCTGCTCTCTTTGCCACTGCTGCATTGCCATCAATGGTTATGGCTTGGCGAGAGCGAGATATTTAGTGCTAGATATTGAGAATCTTGGATTACTCGGAGTTTTCATTGCAGGAGCGATTCCGTGGATGGAAGCGATTGCAGTAGTTCCAGCAGGAATTGTTGTCGGCCTAAATCCCATTGCGACGCTGATTTCTGCTGTAGTCGGCAATTCGATCACGATCATCCTCTTTGCTTACTTCGCATCCAGTATTAGAGAAAAGTTGATCGCTAGACGAATTAAAAGCGGTAAACCGGCGGAACTGCCTAAATTGGAGAAAGCGCTAAAAGCTTTTGATAAGTATGGAGTTTATGGATTGGCAGCCCTTGGCCCGATCTTGATCGGAACTCAATTTGCAGCAGCAGCTGCGGTGATCGCTGGCGTTAAACCTATTCGCGCCTCGGTACTGATCATTACAAGTTTGACGATTTGGGCGATAGCAATTGCAGTCGCAATGGTTGCCTTCGAAATAACTATTTAAGGAAAAGAGCAAGTATGAAGCAACGTGATATTGCACCCGATGTTCTGAGAGGTTTTGCGCTACTTGGAATCCTTGTTGTAAACATCCAATTTATGGGATTAAACAGTGGCGAGGGAGCGCGCGGTGAGTTAACTCAAGGGTTAGCGAATGGAACAGCTACATTTATCATTGCTTCAATATTCGCCGGCAAGTTCTATTTACTCTTTTCTTTCTTATTTGGATACAGCTCGAATTACATAATTAGGGGAGATGGAGCAAATAGAGCTCGATGGGTGAAGCGCTGTTTTGCGCTGATTGCACTTGGTGCACTTCACTTTACTTTTTTGTGGCATGGCGACATCATTTTTCTGTATGGAATTTTCGGCTTACTCCTTATCCCATTCTTTTTCCGGGCTGATAGAACTCTGAAAATCTGGACTCGAATTGTCTTCATCACCTCTTCGACCTTAGTTCTCTTAGTTGGTGCATTGGTCTATATCGCTGAGCGGTACTTGCCAACCGAGAGTTTTCAGGCACCGATGGAGTCAAAGCTTGACTCAGTGCTGGTTAATGGAACATTTCTTGAGGCAATCCCTGCTCGTCTCGAAATCTGGGTTTATGGCATCACAACCGGTGTATTCCTTCAAGGAGGTTTAGCCTTCGCGGCATTTTTGTTGGGACTACGTATGGCAAGAAGCAATTTCTTATCTTCGCCAATGGATGCAAAGATGAACACCAGCTTAATGAAGAAGGGTTTCTTTATTGGCGCCCCAATTCAGATTGTTGCCGCCATTGCCCTTGTACGAAATGAACACACAGCAGAACCGTCTGAGGCGATTTACTTGATTTCGCTTTTTACTTCGTTTATTGCCGCTCCACTTATGTCAATCTTCTTTATCTCAGTTATTAGAAAAATGGTTGAAGATAAACCTAGTTTTGTTACTTGGATGGTTCCGGCCGGAAAAATGTCTCTAACGGTATACATCTCGCAATCCATTATTACATCGTTAATTTTTGGACCTTGGGGTCTAGGGCTATTCCAAAAATTAGAAACTTGGGAAGTTGTGCTTTTGGCACTCGGAATTTGGTTGGCACTGGTTTACTTAGCAACAATTTGGTTGCAGAAATTTAGCCAAGGGCCACTTGAAAAAATGGTCAACACATTGACTAGAAATCGTTAGCAAGCCCTGTAAATATACTGATTAAGGCTTTGACGTTTAGCTTCCTGGGCTCACTGTCGACATATTAAAATCTTTAATTACTAGTGCAGGCATAGCCATATTGGACATATCACCGGCCCATTCGCGTGGTTGGGTCCATTCAGTTGCACCAGCGTGAGCAATGCGAGAAAGAGCTGAAACAGGGGAGTCATTCCAACGGAAGTTATTGGTTGCTCCCACAACTTCGCCTCCCTTAACGTGATAAACGCCGTCACGAGTTAATCCGGTTAGAAGTAGTGAATTTGGATCAACCATACGGATGTACCAGAGAGTTGTGAGGAGCAGTCCGTTATCGACTTTCTTTACAAGATCTTCAAGTGAGCCGCTCGCGCCATCAACACTCATAACTAGGTTATCGCCCAGCGGGGTGAAATCTAAATTAGTTAGTTTTGCTGACGCGCGAGTTTGAATCAGAGATTGCAGAACTCCATCTTTAAGCCAATCAACGCGTTTAATACTTTGACCATTATCAAATACAGATGAGAATGGAGAGCTGACAGGCGTTGCCACAAAGTTGGCTGCTGGAAGTTGCTTAAAATCTGGATCGCTAAAGAATTGCAGAGATACATTTGAGAGTTTCTCACCAATTCGAGTGCCGCCGCCCTGCTTGGAAAATACCGATTGACCTTCATGCGCATCGCGAGCTGTTGATACCCACATCATGTAGGTAAACAAGTCTGCTACTGATCCTGAAGGTAAGACGGTGTCGTAATGTCCTGCTGGAAGATCCACCTTGGTACCTTGCCAAATCAATCGTTGGCGAATTTGAGCATCGATATCGGCGACAGAAACATTGGAAAAATCGCGAGTTTCAATACCTTCCCAAGTTGAACGGGTGCGCTCGTGAGACTTGCCTGTCATTTCTACACGACCAACTGGTGAATCTTTACGTAAACGCAGACCGCCCTTTGATCCAATCCAAGTTGTTTCATTTGTGTGTTCGGAGTATCCAAATAGTTCGATCTTGTCAGCAACCGAGCGGGAGAACATATCGCCCAATGCTGGTGCAAATTTTGCAAAGACTTCAGGACCCGTAGGAACGTGCTCTGCTGACCAGTTTCCAATGGAAACGTTAGTTGCGAGAGGTGCGTAATCATCAGCCGGGCCTGCTGCTTTAGCCGCAGCAACTGCTGCTTCCAGAAGCGCCGGAACATCTGCAAGTGAAACATCTGTGCGCGTTACTCCGCCTGAGGCCATTGCGCCGTTTACTGAAACGAAAGCAATTACAGTGACGCTGCGCTCTTGGATCACGCCATTAGTCGTTAGCGTGCTACCTGCCCAACGAAGGTTCGCTTGCGTCTTATCGCGAACAACAACTATGCAATCATCAAAAGTTGCAGCCGAAGTGATCTTTTCAATCAGATCTTGCGCTGAAATCATATTCCGGCCTCCGCAACAGTATTAAGTATGTTTACCTTGTCGAAGATTGCCGACGGGCAACCGTGACTTACCGCTGCAACCTGACCGGGTTGCGCTTTTCCGCAGTTAAAAGCACCACCGAGAACGTATGTCGAAGGACCACCTACAACCTTCATAGAACCCCAGAAATCAGTGGTAGTTGCTTGATAGGCAACATCCTTTAGCTGACCAATAATCTTGCCGTTCTTAACGCGGTGGAACTGCTGACCAGTAAATTGAAAGTTGTAACGTTGCATATCAATTGACCAAGATTTATCACCTTTAATGATGATTCCATCTTCCATAGAAGAAACCATTTCTGCAAAAGTTGGACCGCTTGGATTTGGTTGCAGTGAAACATTTGGCATTCTCTGAATTGGAACATGCGCCGGAGAATCTGCAAAGGCACACCCATTACTTCGATCACGGTTGACGCGGGCAGAGATGCGGCGGTCTAACTGATAACCGACAAGGAGTCCATCTTTAATAATGTCCCATCGCTGGGCAGCCACTCCCTCGTCATCAAAACCAACAGTGCTTAATCCATGGGGGGTGCTTCGATCTCCAGTTACATTCATTAACTTTGAACCATATTTCAGAGTGTTTAACTTATCTGGGGTTGCAAAGGATGTTCCGGCGTAATTTGCTTCATAACCAATCGCGCGATCTAACTCGGTGGCGTGGCCGATTGATTCGTGAATAGTCAGCCACAAGTTCGATGGGTGAATTAGCACGTCATAGCGACCGGGTTCAACCGATGGTGCTGCAACTTTTTCAGCCAATAGAGATGGAAGTTCTGCGATCTCTGAATCCCAATCCCAAGCCGTATTTCCCATCCACTCCCAGCCAAAGCCTGCTGGTTGTGCCAACGTGCGCATCGCTTCAAAACCATGTTCACCAATCGAAATCGCTTCAATTTGAGTTTGAATACGGACACGCTGCTGTGTGGTACTGGTTCCGTAAGAATCGGCATAATGTTTCTGTTCTTTTACAAACATAGTGTTGGCAGAAGCGTGATTAACGATTGAGCTCTTAAGCAATCGATTACTTAAATCAGCTAGGCGATCCTTTTTCTCGGAATCAGATACCGCAAATGGATCAATTTCATAATCAGATACCCAAGTTTGATTCGCATATACAGGCTCGGTAACTAGCGAGACTAACTCTGTTGAAAGCGGTTTAGAAGTCTTAGCCATAGCAACTGCCGTAAATGCCAGTTTTTTGGCTACATCTACGGAAATTTCTGGTGAAGATGCGAAGCCCCAAGCACCATCAACTATGACGCGCACGCCAACACCAGCAACAGTCTCGTCACTTTGGGTTTCGGGGCGCGCATCGCGCAATGAGAGCAGACCAGTACGTGTTCTCTCAATTCGCACATCTACGTGCGAAGCGCCCGCTTCTTTTGCCGCGCTGATTGCGGCATCGCTGACGGCCGATAGAGGCAGGGCGAGAAAATCTGAATCTACGTTTTTATTCACCCGCGTACCTTATTTCAAAACTTGCTTTAGGGGAAGTGGGTGATTTTTAAGGTGAAAAAGAGAATAAAGGTTGATTCAGATTGCGCTTTGGCTGCGAGAGTTCTTTTCAATGTTAAGTAAGAAACTTATTGAAAAAATGGCTATCGCTGTGGCAATAACTCCACCAACGTACATAGGCAACCGCAGATTAACGTGGGCTAACACCCCACCAAGCAGCGAACCGATTGGCATCGTTCCCCACACCAATGTTCTTCGAGTTCCGTGGATTCGACCATATAGTTCTGTTGGAATCACAGTTTGATAAGTCGCCATCAATAAAATATTCCATTGCGAGAGTACAAATCCACCAAAAGTTCCCATGGCAACAAAAAAGTAAATATTTGGTGAGAATCCTTGAATCAGCAAAACGGCCGAACTTGCAACTATTGCAAAAGTCATTACTTCACTTCGTCCAAATTTACTGGACATTCGCGAAGCCACTAACGCTCCTGCGATTGCGCCAACTCCCTCAATAGCCAAGATGACTCCAAAGTATCGCTCGGCTAATCCCAACTCTTTGATAATGAAAAGTACCATTGTGGCCGAACCCATTGAATAACAGAAGCCAATTGTTGCAGTGGTTATCACCAAACGTAGCAGAGCCTTTTGGCTAACCAAGTAAGAGATACCAAATTTCATATCTGCAATGAAATGTCTTTCGATCTTATCTTCGTCCTCTTTGCGTACATCCTGCAAATATTTAATTGGAATTGAGAGAGCAAAGAGCGCAGAAATAGCAAAACCTAAACTATTAATAAAGAATGGCAGATAGATCGCCAGGGCGTAGATAAAACCACTTATTGGAGCGCCAATAAAGCCTTGAATAATGGTCTGTGATATCTGAAGTCTTGAATTACCTTTCTCAAAATCTTTCTCTTCCAAAATTTGCGGAATAAGTGATTGAGCGGTTGTGTCTGCAGCCACTTCACAGACTCCGATAACAAACGCCGCCGCTAGTAGCCAATAGATAGTTACGTGATCCATGGCAATTAGCAGAGCTAAAACGCCAACAACAGCACTGCGAATCGAATTAGATCCCGCCAAGATATATCGCCGATCCACACGATCAACTATCACACCTATTGGCATTGCAAAAAGTAACCAAGGCAGCATTACCATCGCACCAATAGCTGCGATCAAAACAGGACTATCAGTTAATGAAATAGCGAGTAAAGGAACGGCGGCGAGCATCACACCATCGGAAAGGTTTGAAACGATACTAGAAGCCCAAATTCGATTAAATGCTGGACCCATAGCCAAACCCTACTAGGTGAGTTGACGTATTCATAACATAGACAAATCTTGTTTGGATTGCTATGAATCTCTAATGACAATTGCGCTAGATCGACTTTTAAAACATTTGGCTTGGGCGAATCAGAAGACAATTACACATCTGCAGTCGCTGCCTGAAGATGCGCTTAAGGCATTTGCAACAAATCCCGAGTGGCACGCCGCAGAAATTATCTATCACATTGTTGATTCGGCCGATCATTACGCTTTTCGAATCAGCGGCTTGCCAGCACTAACCCAACCGGGTGATCCGTGCATAGATGTTGTCAAAGAAATTGCGGATCTAGCTCGACTCAAAGAACAAGCAGCGATTGTAGATAAAGCACTCCTAGATTGCGTGAAACTAGATGATATTCAACTTGAGTTTGTTAATTACGAGGAGAAATTGGTGAAGAGATGGCGCTCCACCATACTTTCACAGGCCATCCATCACGCCACGGAACATCGTGCACAGCTTGCCGCGGCTTTAGAAGCGAAAGGTTTTAATCCCGTAAACCTTGATGATTTAGATCTCTGGTCATTCGAAATTAAAACAGAAGAATAGAAATCAGTTTTTCAGAATCCACACGCCCGCAGTTGCGCACTTGGAATTAATTGTGATCCTGTTTCCCTTGGCAGTCTCACCATAAAGCGTCTCTGCGACTGAATAACCGTATTGTGATAGATCTATCTCAGCTTTGACTGCAGATCGCGAAATAAAGATTAACACCGAATCGTTCTTCGTTTCTCTGAGGTAGGCCAGGTAATCCTTTTCGACAGCAACCCAGCGAAGTCCTCCATTGATAAGTGCGGGGCTCTCCTTACGCAATTTAATTAGTGTTTTTACTGAAGCGTAAAAATCTATATCCCAGCTACTTCTATCGTCCCAATTAATTGTCCTGCGTGAATCTTCACCCCAAGAACCTTCAAGTCCTATTTCATCGCCAGCAAAGATAGATGGCACACCTGGATAAGTAAGAAGCATTGTCATTGCTGCAAGGTGAGCGTTTCTGTCACCGAGTACTACAGTGCGAAAACGAGCAGTGTCATGCGAATCAAGAATAAGCATGCTTGCAGTTAGAGAACGCCAAGGAATAGATGCATTGAACTCTTGCATTGATGCAAAGAATTGTTCGCCATCGATCTTTGGCATAGCAAATGGAAGGCCTTGGAAACCTCCGGTAATTTCTGGATTTCTATTCATCCAGTTCCAGAATGGGCGCATAAAACCTTGGTAATTCATCGCACCTTGCCAGCCGAGCCCGTTTAAATCTGATGCTACAAAGTCACCATTTTCGGCAACTAACCAAGTATTCGGATCCACATCTGCCATAGCTTTGCGTATGCCTTGCATAACTTCGACGTGATGGTTTTCCGCTCCTTGCACACCGGTCATATTGCCAACGTCGATACGCCAGCCAGCCATACCAAATCTTGGAGATATCCACTTTTTTACAATCGAATTTTTGCCTTCATACACTGCTTTACGGAGCGCTTTGGATGAGTAGTTAAATTTTGGAAGTGATTCCAGGCCAAACCAGCCAACGTATCCCCATTTAATTGATTTATCCCAATAGAAAAACGAGCGCTCCTTTGAAGATTTGTTTTTCTTGGCTGTAATAATCCACTCGTGGCCAACGCCACAATGATTTGAAGTTAGATCACCGAGAATCCGAATCTTCTTCATTTTTGCACTGCGGATTAGCGATTTAAATGCTTTATCTCCGCCAAGGATCGGGTCTACTTCATCAAAAGTTGTGGCGTCATATCTGTGATTTGAGCGAGACGGGAATATCGGAGTGAGATAAATACCGTTTACACCCAAGTCGGTTAGGTAATCTAATTTGTCTTCAACACCATAAAGGTCTCCACCGTAAAGCTCTTGCCCGGTGTATTTGCTTCGGCCACGAGGTAATTCATTCCAGTCTCGGGGGTAAGCCCAATCTGGATTTATATCAACTTTACCTGAGCGTGCGAAGCGATCAGGGAAGATCTGATAAAAAACAGACTTGCTGATCCACTTTGGGTTTTCGGCAATTGCAACAATCTGAAAGTCATTGTTGCTGTGAACATCGTGATCGAATAAACCTTTAGCATTTAACCATTCATATTTATTTGGTCCGACAAATACAAAGCGATAGACGGTATGGATATTTGTAATGGTGATTTTTACTTCAAACCAACGTTCGGTTTTCGAAGAACTTTTCTCATCTAATTTGTGTGTTCTTGGTTCGGCATCTTCGTAAAGACGAATATAGGCTTCATCAAAGGTGTAACTCATTGGAACTCTAACTTTTAGCGTTACCTTGTCACCAATTTTGGGGGCACTATTACTAACATAAAGATCGCTACCGTCGTGGTGCGGCGCTTGAGCAAATGCTGGCTTTGTCTTCATCATTTATCCGGATTAGGCACTGTTACGTCGCGGACGAAGACTTCCAGGTCGTGTGCGGACTGCAAGAATCCGCGCAAAGTGCGCAACGTTGCACCAAAGTTGGTGAACTCGCTTTCCTTTAAGCCATCAACGTCATACATCTTGTTGAACTCCGGCAGTGTTTGCAGCGACTTTAAAATCTTGGGGTCAACTGGCTCTTCGATGCTATTCGGATTAGGAATAATTCCTGAGTTGTTAATCTTTACTTGCCATCCGAATGGGGGAGAGATGACGGCATCCCCACCAATTATTTGACTCCAATGCATGTGATTGCGGAAGGCGGCACAGAGTAGGCGAGTGCGATAACCACGCTGCTTGTATATCTGATGTGCATGTTTGAAGACTGCAACGCCAGCCCATTCCATAACTCCCGGGTCAATGAGCGTTCCAGATTTTTCAACAGAAACTTTCACCCAGTCATCAACGCGACCCAACATGATTGTGCAG
>JNSL01000041.1_pt1 | contig 24974 bp, 25 predicted proteins | sample 210691 | NCBI WGS metagenome assembly JNSL01 (sample SAMN02808685, study PRJNA238866) | freshwater metagenome | biome: fresh water; feature: freshwater reservoir; material: water; isolation source: water column of the freshwater reservoir Embalse de Amadorio in Spain | place: Spain: Valencia ...
ACGGCAGGCATGCATCACTCCAATCGAGAATATTGAAGGGACAACGCTGGCCCGTACGACAGTTATTTAGAAAACTGGAAGAAAGGCACTTTTGATGCCGTTTGAGGGCCTTGTGAGGCTACTTATCTGATACTAGCTTATTGTTTTCATCGTCTGAAGTACCTGATTCGGTCGCCAACTCCGTTGGTGTTGGCTCGTCTTTACCGATTGGCGCCTCGGAGGTTGGCGCCTTGCCTGGCTTGTAGACACTGTCTTCAAGGCCCGGGTGGCGCCTATTCTGGATGACAAACACCGCTAGTCCTAGGGCAATACCAGTTATTGCAGACCAAATGTTTATGCGAAGACCCAAGAAGATCTCGCTCGGGTCAATTCGGATGGCTTCGATCCAGATTCTTCCGACCGAGTAGTACACCAGGTAGAGACCAAACATTCTTCCCCAACGCAGTTTGAATCTTTGATCGGCGGCCAGCAAGAGAGCTACTCCAGCCAGAGACCAGATCGATTCATAAAGAAAGGTTGGATGGAACAAAACTCCCTCTGGAAGGCCAGCTGGATATGCGGGATTATTGCTGTCTATTTGAAGCCCCCAAGGCAAGTCAGTGGGGGTACCAAATAGCTCGTTATTGAAATAGTTTCCCCAGCGGCCAATAGCTTGAGCCAGCAAGACTCCTGGTGCAACGGCGTCCAAGTACGAGGTGAACTTGATACCGGAAGCGCGAGCTCCGATAGCTGCTCCAACTGCGCCAAAGATTAACGCTCCATATATCGCAAGCCCGCCCTCCCAAATTCTGAAGACCGCAAGCAAATCCGCTCCAGGGAAGAAGTAATCATTGGGATGGGTCACAACATGAAAGAATCGACCGCCAAGAATTCCGAGCGGAATCGCCCAAAGGGAAATGTCTAGTGCTATTCCTGACTCGGCCCCCCTGGCTCGCAACCTGGACTCAGTCAAAACAAGAGCAAGAATGATTCCGGCAAGGATGAACAATGCATAGAAGTGAATCCGGAGTGGGCCTAACTCAATGTAGCTCACATCTGGAGATGGTATTTCTAGGAAGATGAAGCTATTCATTTGTTCTTTCCTTTTGCTAGCTCAGATACCTTGGCACGCAGTGCTTCAATACCTCCTTGTTGGTAAGCGCGTACAAATGCAGACCCAACGATTGCTCCATCGGCGTAGCCATTTATCTCTCGAACCTGCGAAGCGGTTGAAACACCGATTCCAACGGCAGTCATTGAGTCCGGCGATTGGGCTCTTACTGCTGAGACGACCTTCTTGGCGTTCTGGTCAAGATCGTCTCTTGCTCCAGTGATTCCCATGGTAGACACCGCATAGACAAAGCCCTTTGAGCTGACACAAGCTCGTTGAGTTCTTGTGCCGGTGGAAGTCGGTGTCGCAAGAAAAACTCGATCCAATCCAAGTGCATCGGTTGCACTAATCCAGCTACTCGCCTCATCAGGAATCAAATCCGGAGTGATGGCTCCCGCAGCTCCTGAGTCAGCCAAGTCTTTCGCAAAACGCGCTTCCCCGTACTGCATAACGGGGTTCCAGTAAGTCATCACTAGAACAGGGGTGTCTACTCGAGATGTCACAGCCTTAACAGCGGCAAAGGTGTCTTTCAACTTGAAGCCATTTGCCAAGGCTGTTACAGTGGCTTCTTGAATCACTAGACCGTCCATCACAGGGTCACTGTAAGGGATTCCAAGTTCTAATACGTCACACCCCGCTTCGCACATCGCAACCGCGGCTTCAACTGATTCCTCCAAGCTTGGGTAGCCGAGTGGGAAATAGCCAATGAGTGACCCGCCATTTTGGCGATTTGCTCTCAGGGTCTGCTCGGTAGTACTCATCAGATCAGCCCGAAGTATTTCGCTGCGGTTTCCATATCCTTGTCGCCTCGACCACTCAGATTGATCAGGATCTTGGCGCCGGGCTTTAGTGATGGCATGAGTTTCTCGACGCCAGCTAGCGCGTGTGCGGTTTCAATAGCTGGAATGATTCCTTCGGTTTGGCTAAGCAGCTTAAGCGCTGCCATGGCTTCGGTGTCTGTTATCGGAATGTACTCAGCTCGTCCAATGTCCTTGAGCCAGGAGTGTTCTGGGCCGACCCCTGGGTAATCAAGACCTGCTGAAATTGAATGAGACTCGAGGGTTTGCCCATCTTCATCTTGCAGTAAGTAACTTTTTGCCCCATGTAGGACACCCGGTCTTCCCATGCTGAGAGTCGCAGCATGACGAAGTGTCTCAACTCCGTCTCCAGCCGCCTCCATGCCAACAAGCCTTACATTTTGATCATCAAGGAAGGCGTGGAAGATCCCGATTGCGTTTGAACCGCCACCGACGCACGCAGCAACAACATCAGGTAACCAGCCAAACTGATCGAGCATCTGTTGACGAGCTTCGATGCCAATTACTGAATGGAAATCCCTCACCATTGTAGGAAATGGATGCGGACCAGCTACTGTGCCCAGAAGGTAGTGAGTGTTTTCAACATTCGCAACCCAATCGCGCAGTGCCTCATTGATGGCATCCTTCAAGGTCCTAGAACCCGTCACTACTGGAATAACTTGAGCCCCAAGTAATCTCATACGAGCAACATTCAGAGCCTGCCGAATTGTGTCGACTTCTCCCATGTAAACAACACAGTCCAACCCAAGCAGTGCAGCAGCCGTGGCGCTTGCTACGCCGTGTTGACCGGCACCAGTTTCCGCGATAATTCTGGTTTTACCCATGCGCTTTGCCAGTAAGGCCTGACCCAGAACATTGTTTATCTTGTGCGAACCTGTGTGGTTTAGATCCTCGCGCTTTAGAAAGACTCGAATGTCTCCAATTGAAGCCGCGAACTTGGGAGCCTCTGTGATGATGGAGGGTCTACCTGTGTAGGTTTTGTGTAGATTTGCAAGCTCTGCAATAAACGAAGGATCAGATTTCGCGTGCTGATATGTTGCGTCAAGCTCGTCCAGCGCACCAATAAGAGATTCGGGCACGAATCTGCCACCGAAGTCCCCGAAGTAGGGCCCCACTTGCTCTGAGAGTTTCTGCGCCATTGTAAAAGTCTAAGCCTTGGCAATTCTGGAAAACGCCCCAACTAAAGCCTCAGCATCCCCTGTGACCAGTGCTTCTCCAACTAGAACGCAATCCGCGCCGGCGGCGGCGTAAGCCTCTACATCCTCCACCCCGCGAACTGCGGACTCGGCAACCTTGATGCAACCCTCAGGTAGCAGGTGAACTAGTTCCTCAAAGAGGTTTCGATCGGTGTCAAATGTGGTTAGGTCTCGAGCGTTAACCCCAACCAACTTGGCATCAATGGAAGCGGCAAGTTCAACTTCAACTCGATTGTGAGTTTCCACGAAAGCGGTCATCCCTAGAGACTCTATTAGTGCCTTTAGTCTTATCAATTCGTTACTTTCTAGCCCTGCTGCTATCAGTAGCACGATGTCAGCACCATGAGCGCGCGCCTCTAGCACTTGATACTCATTGGCTATGAAATCCTTGCGCAGCAACGGCAGCGGTACCGCAGTGCGAACGACGTCGAAATCTTCAAGACTGCCCAGAAACGACCGCTGTTCTGTAAGAACACTTATCGCGGACGCTCCAGCCGAGTGGTAGAGCTTAGCGAGTGAAGCCGGATCGGCAATAGTTGCTAAGTGTCCTTTCGAGGGACTCGCACGTTTTATCTCAGCAATTACCTTGACGCACTCCCCGGACCCCAATAGAGCGATTGCATCCAGAGCAGGCTTGGCTTTGGAGGCCAACAGTTCTATCTCGGATAGAGATACTACTTCCTGCCGCGCGGCGGCGTCCGCAAGTGCTCCCGCGTAAAGTGACTGAAGCACTTAGCTTTTAGACTTTGATCCGCCGACCCCGTAGCCAGCTTTCTTTAGATAAAGGCCGACTCCAACACCTGCAACTGCTAGTCCAGCGCTAGCCCAAACTAAAGCGGCTACGTTCAACCAGAAAAATAGAGTTCCTAGAGCAAAGGCAGCAATAACAATGCTCACTGTGGTCCAGGCTGCAACGGAGTCTCCGTGCCCTGGTTCGATGTGATTCTCAGACATATAAAACTCCTCTTATCTGCTACTTTACCAAGTCCGTTGCTATTTCTGCGTCTCCCACAGATCCAGCTCGTCAACAATCTCGGTCTTGGTGGATCTTGACTCAGAGGAACCTGTCTTTGACAATGCCCTAGTAAGTAAAGCAGCCACATTCGCGCCAATAGCAAGTAGGTAACCAATCCATAAATAGGTGTCACCTGCGAAAACCACGAACTCAGCCTGGCTTGCAAATCCAGCAACCCCGGTAATTTCCGTGATTTGTGCCTCAACAGCGTTCTGCAAGTTTGATTGCAAACCCATTGCAACAAATAACGCATGCGCCAGCATGATCGGTGCCAGCAATCCCGAAATGGACCGTGCAACCATAATTGGCGTCAATAAAGACGCAAGCACCGCCGCCAACTGCAGCAGCAAAAGCGCTGAAATTACTGGGAAAACTTGATAACCAGTGATCTCAAACTCTTGGCCTCCTGCTTCTGGAGAAAGTTCGAGATTAAGCCAACTCAGCCCAGCAAAAATAGCCAGCAAAATAATGCTTGCAAGCCAGATGAAAACTACCCTTTTCGAACTCAATCTTTGTACCTTGTCATGGTGTTAGCTGCTTGAATAGCTCGAAGTGGAGCAGAAGCCTTATTTAGGGTTTCTTGATTCTCGAGTTCTGGAACGCTGTCCAAGACTATTCCTGCTCCCGCTTGAACGTGAGCAACCCCATCTCTGATAACAGCAGTTCTAATCGCAATGGCAAGATCAGCATTGCCAGCAAAGTCGAAGTAGCCAACCACTCCGCCAAACAAACCCCTGTTGGTTGGCTCAAGAGCTTCAATGATTTCCAAAGCTCGAGGCTTGGGAGCTCCGGACAAAGTACCAGCGGGGAAGGTGGCTCTTACTACCTCCACTGCTGAAACCCCCTTGCGAAGACTTCCTTCAACTGTAGAAACAAGATGCATGATGTGACTGTATCTTTCTACGGTCATGAACTCGGTGACATTGACGGAGCTTGCTTCGCACACCTTGAGAAGATCGTTCCTCGCAAGGTCTACAAGCATCAAGTGCTCGGCTTTCTCCTTGGCATCGCCAAGTAGCTCTTCCGCAAGGGAGGTGTCGGCTTCAACAGTCGCACCACGGGGCCTTGATCCGGCTATTGGATGCAACACTGCTGTACCGGATTTGACTCTCACTAAAGCTTCTGGCGATGAGCCAACTACGGAGAACGGGCCGTCATCATCAAAAAAATTAAGCAGGTACATGTAGGGGCTTGGGTTGATGGCCCTAAGCATCCGATAGACATCCAGCGGCGTAGCGGTAACCTCGGTGTCGAAACGTTGCGATATAACAACTTGAAAAACATCTCCAGCGACTACATGCTGCTTTGCTTTGTTGACAAGATCATGGAACTCGGAATCACTGGTGCGGCGCGAGAAGTCAGGTTCCACATGTAAATCTACGTTGGCGATGAAAGGCGCAGTTGGCTTAAGCAACTTATTCTTCATTTCCTTTATTCGATCAACCGCTAGTCCGTACTCGGAATCAGGATCTCGACCTTGTCCTAAGTAGACGTTTGATACTAGCTTGAGCGAAGATTCCTGATGATCAACAACAACTAGATCTCTGATCACGGCCATAGCCAAATCAGGAACGACCAAATCTTTAGGTTTGCGGGAACCAAGTCGTTCAATCTGATGCACAGTGTCCCAACTTAGAAGGCCCACAAGACCCGAAACTAGCGGCGGAAGCCCTTCCACGACAGCTGACTTCCAGCTGCCCTGCAAAAGCTCCAAAGCTTCTAACTCCGATAAACCCTTGAAATCGTCTTTATCGAACGGAAGGGGCAAGTTTCCTTCCGAACTTCTCCAAGTCACAGCACCATTTATAGAAACCAGAAAACCATAATTCGTGACACCAATGAAGCTGTACCTTGACCAGACCCCCGCTTCGGCCGACTCCAAGAGGAAACTTCCTGGATTGGTGGATGCCAATTTTTCAAAGATAGTCAAGGGGGTCTCAGTGCCCGAAAACACCGAATCTACAATCGGAATAACCTGATAGGACTTTGCAAGCTCTAGAAATTCACTTTTCGAAATCACTTGAGCTCCAAAGACTCGTAGTTATCAAAACAACTAAGCGCACCCGTGTGACAAGCATTGCCTGCAGCATCAACAAGAACCAGCACAGAATCCCCATCACAGTCCGCAAACATCGAAACTATGTTCTGAGTGTTTCCTGAAGTAGCCCCTTTGTGCCAAAGCTCTCCGCGAGATCGTGAAAAAAAATGTGTTTGTCCCGATGCTAATGAGAGCTCAAGACTCTCCAAAGACATGTAGGCCACCATCAAGACTTTGTTGTCAGAGGCACTCTGTATCACTGCTGGGATCAATCCGGCACTGTCGAACTTGAGATCTGAAATCTTCATAACATTGCCCTTACTGGCAATCCAGCGCCCGATAGACAATCCTTGACCTGCGAAATGGTAAGAATGCCGCGGTGGAAAACCGACGCCGCAAGAATTGCGTCCACTCCACTTTCAGCTGCCGTCAAGAAATCATTCAGCGAACCCGCGCCACCGGATGCAATCACAGGCACAGTAGCAATTGATATAACCTTTTCTAGCAGTGCAACGTCGAATCCTTCCCCGGTCCCATCGGCGTCAATACTGTTGACCAAAAGCTCGCCAGCACCAAGCTCCTGAACCCTGCGTACCCAACTAAGTGCGTCAATGTTTTCATGGACGGTTCCTCCATGGCTAGTGACGGTGTAGCCACTTTCCATAGCGGTATTGCGCTTTAGATCGAGTGAGACTACAAGTACTTGTGATCCAAACATGCTCCCAACCTCAGAAATTAGCTCTGGTCTCGAAATTGCTGCAGAAGCAATCGATACTTTATCGGCGCCAGCTTCCAAGGCGGCCGCAACATCGGCAACTGATCGAATGCCACCGCCTACGGTCAGAGGAATAAACACCTGTTCTGCTGTCCTACGCACGAGCTCAAGTACTGCTCCCCTGCCTTCTTTGGACGCGTTCACATCGAGAAAGGTGATCTCATCAGCACCTTCGATGTAGTACTTGTAAGCAAGTTCGACGGGATCTCCCGCGTCAACCAGATTCTCGAAGTTGACCCCTTTGACCACTCGGCCATCGGCAACATCAAGACAGGGAATGATCCTCGTTCTCAGAGGCATTAGATTCTCGCGGCATGGATAGCGCTAACCAAAATAGCCCTAGCGCCGAGTTTGTAGAGCTCGTCCATCTTCTCATTCGTCTCCGCGGCCTTTACCAATGACCGAATGGCAACCCAATTCTCATCTCTAAGGGGAGAAATGGTTGGAGATTCAATTCCTGGAGTCACCTTTGATGCCGCTTCAACTAATTGAACTGGACAGTCGTAATCAAAGATCACGTACTCCCTGGCAACTCGCACTCCTTCCAGTCTTTGGAGTAAACCATCGCATGCCGAGTCCTTACCAAGCGCGACAATAAGCTGCGCTTCACTTTCCAAGATAATGGGTCCGAAAACTTCCAAACCTGCTTGCCGCAGTGTGCTACCTGTTGAGACAACATCCGCGACGGCCTCTGCGACTCCAAGGCGAACCGCTACCTCAACAGCCCCATCGAGTGCTATGACCCTGGCATTGACTCCCTTAGCGTCTAGAAAGCTCTTCACCAGGTTTGGGTATGCGGTTGCTACAGATCGTCCCTCGAGCTCGGCGATGTCAAGAAATCTTCCAATCGGACCGGCAAATCGAAGTGTGGACGATCCAAAACCTAGACCTGTAATTGACTTTGCACTTGACTGTGAATCAACAAGTAGATCCATTCCAGTAAGACCCGCATCCAAAGAGCCAGCTCCGACGTAGGTTGCAATGTCCCTTGGTCTTAGGTAAAAGAACTCAATTCCAGCAGCCTTATCAATGACATGCAAATCCTTTGGGTCTCTGCGAACTAAATACCCCGCTTCCCTCAGCATGCTAATAGCAGCTTCGGAAAGAATTCCTTTGTTTGGTACTGCTACCCGTAACAATTAGAGCTCCCTCTCAAGTTCGTCCATAGATATTCCTCTGTCGATCATGAGCACCTGTAGGTGGTAGATCAACTGAGCGATCTCGGTAGTTGTGGCCTGCTTGTTCTCGTGCTCTGCGGCCATCCAGACTTCTGACGCTTCTTCAACAATTTTCTTGCCAATTGCGTGTGTGCCCAAGGCAAGAAGTTCGGCAGTCCGTGACCCAACAGGCTTTGATGCAGAGCGTTCAGTAAGGGTTTCAAAAAGTTGATTAAAAGTGGTCATGCCTTAAAGCGTAATGGCAAGGGACCTAAGCCGGTCAATCTCAAAGTTTCGATCTGGAGCTCTAAAGACCGTGGTTCCTGCAACAAACGTGTCAGCCCCGGCGCTAGAAAGTTCTTTGATATTCTCGGCTGTCACTCCCCCGTCGACCTGGATGGAAATATCTAGTCCTTTACTCCTGGCGTAGTCGAAAGCTTCGGTGACTTTCGGCACCGTGGTCTGGATGAGCGATTGCCCTCCGAATCCAGGTTCAACAGTCATTACTAGGAGCATGTCCAGTTCTTCCACGAGTTCAGATACCTCAGAAAATGAGGTGCCTGGTTTTATAGACATAGCAGCTTTAGCACCAGCCCTACGAATCTCTGAAATCACCAGCCTTGGATTAGAGGCGGCCTCGTAATGGAAGGTCACCGAACCTGCATACTGCGCGTACTGCGCGACCCACTTCTCGGGGGAATCAATCATCAAATGCACGTCGAGCGGAACACTAGTGACCTCTGAGAGTCTTTTGACTACGGGGACCCCAAGCGTCAGGTTGGGTACGAAGTGTCCATCCATAACGTCAACGTGAATCAAATCTGCGTGACTAATTGTTGCCAGTTCAGCTTCGAGATTTGCAAAGTCAGCACTCAGAATGCTTGGAGCAATTCGTACTTTCATGACCTCAGTTTATAGACTTGCGCATCAAAGCTAGGAACATGGCATCGGTCCCATGAACATGAGGCCAGAGTTGTGCGGTACGTAGAGATTCATCAAGGTTGAGAGAAGGGCTCAATGAATTGAGAATTGCGTTGGCATTCATAAGTTCTAGCTCTCCCTTGAACTGTCCTTCTGCCCACGCCACTTGACCAGTTGTCTCTGACAGATGCGGTGAGCAGGTCACGTAAGCCAGTAAACCGCCGGGCTTTAGAGCGCTCCAAGCGCTTTCTAGGAGTTCACGCTGCAACTTGACTAAATCAACTAAATCCTCAGTACTTCTTCTCCACCTGGATTCAGGTCGACGCCTTAGCGCTCCAAGTCCGGTGCAGGGGGCATCTAGCAAGATTCGCGAGAATCTTTCAGTTTCCCTTCCATAGCGTCTACCGTCTATGGTCCTTACTTCGAAACCACCTAACGGTTTCAGAGCGTTTATAACCAACTGCGCCCTATGCTCCGAAACCTCATTTGCTAGAAATTTCTGACCGGTCGATAGCGATTCGGCAGCCATGATTGCCGCCTTCCCTCCTGGGCCAGCGCACATGTCCAACCAGTTATCGTCAGTGACTTGGATCGGCGCTGTGGTTAGTGCCAATGTGACCAACTGAGATCCTTGATCTTGAACCCGGGCGTATCCCTTATTGACTAGTTCAAAGTTTGCAGGATTACCCGAAATCTCAAATCCAATTGGAGACAAACTCAGAGATTGCACTTCGATTTCGAAATCATTCTTGGAACAGAAGCCGGGCAAAGCTGCAAGTGAAACCTTTGGTGCCAAATTGTTGCTTGAAAGGAGATCTTCTAATTGATCTTCCATTCCACGTGAAGCCAAAGCAGTTTTGAAAGCCTGCACAATCCAAATAGGGTGGGAATACTGAATGGAAAGAGCGTCTAATTCAGAAAGGCCCCTGGTGACTGTGTCAATCCAATCGTCCTTTTCCTTTAGAGCAATTTTTCGCAGCACGGCGTTGACAAAACCAACAGAGCCTTTACTGGCCTTTACCTTTGCCAGATTCACGCTTTCGTTAATGGCGGCGTGGGTAGGCACCCTCATCTCTAGAAGCTGGTGCACGCCAAGCACCATCACAATCTGAGCGTCAGGCTCGATGTCATCGATTTTTCGAGATGAAGCAGCCTCGATGATCTTTTCGTAAAGCAGCCAGTTTCGAATTGTCCCAAAGGCCAATTCTTGAACAAATGCTGCATCACGTGAGTCAAGCTTTGCCCTAGTTATCAGCGTCGGTAAAAGCAAGTTGGCATAAGCGTCGTCTGACTGAACTCTGTTTAGAAGATCAAAAGCAATTTCTCTGCTCACGTTAGCGACAGCGAATCTCGACGTAGTCCCCTGAACCAATCAGCTCCTGCCATCGGTTTCTTACCCGCTGGTTGTACAGTTCGGAGAACTATTGGTTTGTCTGAACAGCCCACAACTAGCTCTCCTTCAGAAAGAACTGCCACGCCTACTGCCATGCCGGGGACTTCCGAAATAGCTGTCTCTACAACACGAACAGGTTGGGATTCAAATTCGAACCATGCAACAGGCTCAGGGTTCATAGCCCGCACTAGATTCACGATGGCATGCGCGGGCATGCCAAAGTCAATCCTGGCAATGGCGCGGGTGATTTTGCGTGTCAGCGGCTGGGCAGAGTTTGGTTCCTGCATGATCTTGTTTTGAATACAGGAATCCAGGTTCTCCAATGTGCCTAGAAGAAGCTTGGAGCCGACACCGGTTAGCTTTTCTAGGAGAGTGCCAGCAGTTGTGTCAGGAAAAATCTCAGTTGATGCTTGAGAAAGAATTGGGCCTGAATCGACGCCTTCGTCTAACTGGAACACTGTGACCCCAGTTGTTGACTCACCTTCTAGAATCGCCTGCTGAACCGGGGATGCTCCTGGGTACTTTGGAAGCAGTGAGTAGTGAACATTTAGCCAGCCCTCGGCTGGGATGTCTAGCAGATTCGTTTTGAGAATAGAACCGTAAGCAACTATTACGCCAAGATCGGGCTTCAAAGCGGCAATCCATTCGCGCACTTGAGTGTCGGGAAAATTTGACTTGAGCAGATTCAGATTGTGCTCTTTGGCGACACTGGCTACTGGGGATTCCGTCAATGTCCCGCTTCTACCCGTTGGCGCATCCATACGAGTGAGTACCCCAACAATGTCGTGATCTGCGGCCAAAAGCGCTTGTAACGTTTTGGCCGCGTTAACCGGTGTCCCTGCAAAAATTATTTTCAAGTCTTCTCCAAAATCAGACTACTTCAGAGTCGTTCATCTTCACGGTAATAGCTCTAGCGCTTCTGCCAGAATTAGAGGTTCGAAGTTTCCCTGCGCTTATGCGTGCAACTTCGACTTTTAGCATCTTGGCAAGCTGCAAACCGATCGAATAAGGGTACTTGAAAATTAGCCTCCACTGCTGTCCTATCGAGCTGCTCTCCAATGGAGCAGGTCCTATTCGAACAACGGCTTGCTGCTTAGCCAGCAACTCAGAAAGTTCTGTCAGCAGAGAAACGTCTGCCGTTATGCTACCCAAGCGTACCGCTGGTGGTAGACCTAGTTCTTGTCGGGACTTGTACTCGTTTTCTGCGATCTTGTGGTGATTCCAAAGTGAGAACAATTGCGATAGCTCTCCGGACACACCGACAAGAACGCATGGAGCTTTCGATGCTGATTTCGCGACAGCATTAGACCACGCGCGAACCGCTTCTTCCTGCGCGCGAAGGTTTTGCCTTGAGAGGGCAACTTTCGCATCGAGAAGGACCACTGCACTATAACCGCCCTCCACGTAAGGCTCGGCTCCGGCTGTTGCAACAACTAGAGTGCGTCCCCTGCTGATGCGAGTGGTGCGAACTTGACCGGTGGATTCGATAACTCTGGCCGAAGGAAATGCGCGTCCTAACTCGGCTGCAGTTCGAGTTGCACCAGCCCTTCCTAGTGTTAGCTCTTGTCCGCCACAAGGGCATCTGTAATTGATCTGAAATGCATTGCACCAGCGGCATTTCTTAGACCCTGAAGAATCAATCCAAAGCGGACCCAGGCATTCACCGCACCTTGCCGTTTCATCGCATGACTTGCAATACAGAGCTGTGCTATCCCCAAGCGAGGCAACTTGCACCAAAACTGGACCCAGTTCCAAACCTGCTTTGATCGCTGAGTAGGCATGTGAATCTACACGAAGGCCTGGTTCGGAATTTGCAACTCGCGGAGCAGCAAATTGCCCAGTTCGATCGACGAGGAAACCTGATTCAATAAGCCGTTTCATGTCACTCGAGATTGAGTGTGATGCGAAAACCAGAGAACAATCCTCTATTGATTGACGCACCAGAGCGACATCACGTGAGTGAAGATAAGGTGAGGCTTGGTCGGCATAACTTCGATCAGCCTCATCGAAAACGAGAATGCTCCCTAGATTATGAGCGGGTGCAAAAGCAGCGGCCCTAGAGCCGACAACAATGCGAGGCCTGTCCTCGAGTGCCTTAAGAAAACCGATGTACTGCTTCGATTTGGCTTGTTCCTGAGAGTAGTTTGCAACGTATTCGATTAGTCCCGAAGTATTTAGCGCCTCCATAAGCACCTCGTGCTCGCGGTAATCAGGGACCAGGATAAGAGTTGAATTTCCCTGCTGAAGGTTTGTGCCTGCAAGCAGTACGAAAGTCCTGACCCAAGAGGGAGCAGTGGCGACCCCGTCTCCAAGCTCGAGCTCCACCTGATGAGGTTCTGCCAAAAGAAAAGACTTTTGCCCGGGTGTGACTAATGCTTTCGTGTCATCGTCTAATGGGAAGAGCTCTAAAGAGTTGGAATCCTGAAGGCCCGAGGCTGACTTCTCCTGTGTGCCGAATGCTTTTGGCATGTGCGGGGGTATGGCTAGTTTTAGAACATCTCCCAGGGTCGAAGCCGATCGTTCTGCTAATTGCTGACACAATTTGAAGACATTTGGGTTGAGTGTTTGTGCTGGACCAACTACTTCAAGGATCTCGCTAAGTCGCCCTGAAAACTCCGAAACTCTAGGGAAATCGATTATGAAGGCATCCAATGGTTTTTTTGACCTACCGAACAGAACCTTTACTCTTGAACCGATTACAGCTTGCTCGGAAAGACTGTCTGGAACAAGATAGTCAAACAGACGATCTAGCTGGGGCAGATTCGACTGGATAGCCAGCTTCGCTATCTTAGACATTTATAGATTCAGAGCGGACCGCAACGCATCGACGCGATCGAGTTTCTCCCAGCCGAATTCGGGCAATTCTCTCCCGAAGTGACCATACGCGGCGGTCTTGGAGTAGATGGGACGCAATAGGTCTAGCTGTTCAACGATTGCTCGAGGTCTGAGGTCGAAAATTTCTCTAATCGCACTCTCTATCTGCGAAGTGGCGACTTTCTCCGTGCCGAAAGTTTCAAGATAAATTCCCACTGGGTTTGCCACCCCAATTGCATAGGCCACTTGGACTTCTGCTCTATCGGCGGCTCCAGATGCAACAACATTCTTTGCGACCCACCGCATCGCATAGGCAGCTGAGCGGTCAACCTTAGATGGATCCTTCCCGCTGAAGGCTCCGCCTCCGTGTCTAGCGGCTCCTCCGTAAGTATCGACAATGATCTTTCTTCCAGTAAGGCCAGCGTCACCCTGTGGGCCACCGACTACGAACTTTCCAGTTGGGTTGATGAAGAACTTGGCTCCCGAGAAATCAAGACCGGACTGCTCCAGAATCGGATCAATGACATGAGTCCTGATGGCGTCGTGAATGTCTTGCTGTGAAACACCGTCATCGTGTTGGCTGGACACAACTACGGCTTCAATCGTCATCGGTGTCGAGCCTTCGAAGCCTACTGTGACTTGAGTCTTTCCATCAGGACGCAGAAATGACACTTCACCAGATTTGCGGACGGTGGCGAGCTTCTCCGCCAAGCGATGTGAGAGAGCTATTGCTGTTGGCATGTATGTCGGGGTCTCGTTGCTGGCGTACCCGAACATGATGCCCTGATCTCCAGCTCCCTGGGCCTCGAACCGATCAGTGGAACCTTTTTCTCGCACTTCGAACCCGGAATCAACTCCTTGGGCGATGTCTGGTGACTGCTGACCAATCGAAACGGATACTCCGCAGCTTTTTCCGTCGAAGCCAATCTTTGAGGAGTTGTATCCGATAGCCAGCACCGTATCTCTGACGATGGAAGGAATCTCCACGTAGCCGGAGGTAGAGACCTCGCCGGCCACATGCACTAATCCCGTAGTGACCATTGTTTCCACAGCGACTCGGGCGTCTTTGTCCTGAGCCAGCATGGCATCAAGAATGGCGTCCGAAATTTGGTCGCATATCTTGTCAGGGTGACCTTCAGTCACAGACTCGGAGGTGAACTGTCTCAGTTTGCTCATGGTTGTCCCATGTTACTTGCTATAAACGACAAAACATCCCTTGCAACAGACTGCTTCGACCCCTGGAACCTATTTGACCCTGATTTAGAAACCAGCAGAAGTTCCGTGTCGTCTTTGCCGAATACCTTGCCGTCACTTACGTCGTTTGCCACCAAGTAGTCGCAGCCTTTTGCAGCGAGCTTGCTTTTAGCCAGGGCCTCGAGATCTTCACCTGTTTCTGCAGCAAACCCAACAACCAAGGATGTTGAACCTGATTTCTTAAGGGCCGCTACTGTCTCCGAGAGAATATCGGGGTTAACAACCAGAGAAATCTCTAACCGCTCACCAAGCTCTGAACGCTTGAGTTTTGAAGAAGTTGACTCACTGGGTTTGTAATCAGCAACTGCTGCTGCCATTACTAGCACGTCGTACTTTCCAGATTGTGCCGCCAAAGCGTTTGAGAGTTCAAGCGCTGTACCGACAGGAGTAGTTTTCAATCCTGAAGTCAATGAAGCGTCAATGTTAGCGGCAATAAGCTCAACTTCTGCACCCAGTAGCTTTGCTGCGCGAGCAAAAGCAACACCCTGCTTACCAGACGAGAAGTTTCCAATAAACCTTGCGGCATCAATTGGCTCCCTAGTGCCACCAGCTGTGACGAGAACACGTTTACCGCTCAGTGGTCCACTTAAACCAGCCAATGCTGTTTCGAAAATCTCTTCAGGCTCTGCGAGCCTTCCGGCTCCCGAATCCTCACCTGTGAGTCGTCCGACTGCCGGCCACACGATGGTGATGCCTCTGCTCTCAAGAGTTTCCATGTTTGCAACCGTTGCTTTGTTCTCCCACATTTCCGTGTGCATAGCCGGAGCCACTATGACGGGGCACGTGGCTGCTAGAACAGTAGTGGTCAGAAGATCATCTGCTATACCAGAGGTCATCTTTGCCAAAAAAGATGCCGTTGCGGGAGCGACAACAACAAGATCAGCAGATTTAGCTAGGGCAATGTGTTTTACCTGGTCCACGTCAGTGAATAGGTCCGGATCCACAATTGAAACGGGGTTCCCGGATAGGGCCTCAAGAGTAGTCTTACCGATGAACTTGAAGGCGTTGTTTGTAGCTACAACTTGGACTGTATGGCCGGCCTCTGAAAACAACCGAATCAAAGCGGCAGATTTATACGCCGCTATACCGCCGGTTACACCGACCACTACATTGGCCACCTGTAGGTGTCGCTTAGTCTAGGTGGCGCTTTGTGAGAAGACCCTGGTCAACCTCATTTAGGGCAATGGTGAGAGGCTTCTCGTCAATGGTGACATCAACCAGCGGACCCACGTTGTTGAAAAGACTTCCCTCGTGCAAAGAAGAGTAGTAATCGTTGATCTGACGTGCTCTCTTCGCCGCGAACATCACAAGCTCGTACTTCGAGTCCACCCTGTCCATCAAGTTATCAATGGAGGGAGAAACGATTCCTTCTAGCTTTTCAAACATGGCAACTTTCCTGAGATTATGTGATTTGTACCAATTCTACGACTTCTTGGGCACATCTGGCCACCTCGTCGTTAATTACTGAGTAATCGAACTGAGAAGCCTGATCCAACTCAGTTCTAGCCGTTTCAAGGCGAATTTGCTTGTCCTCTTCGGACTCAGTCCCCCTCTTGTCAAGCCTTGCCCGCAGCTCCTCGAAACTTGGAGGCTTAACAAAAATCAGCAAGGCTTCCGGAAAGCTTTCTCTGACTTGAAAGGCCCCCTGGACATCGATCTCAAGAATCACATTCAATCCCCTGGCTAGGCCTTCTTCCACGGGACTTCGTGGAGTGCCATAAGAGTGTTTGCCATGAACAGTCGCCCACTCGAGCATCTGGCCCGATTCAGCGCGGGACCTGAATTGTTCGTCCGTTAGGAAAATATAGGAAACTCCATCAATTTCTCCCTCACGCGGAGACCGTGTGGTTGCGGAAACCGAAAGCACATAGCCGGCAAAGTTTGTAACTATGTGAGAAGCGAGAGTTCCTTTTCCAACCGCCGAAGGTCCTGCCATCACAACTAACTTGCCAGTTGAATTCATGACCGCAACCCTACCTCAAGCTCGGTCTTTGCTTTCAGAACCCTAGAAGCGAGGCCTTCGGACGATGCACCTGCAACTAAACGTGAAACATTGCAGATAGCCGTATCCGCGTAGCAAGAAAGCAGCAGGCGGGTATTTGTAAGAGCTGCGCCTTGTGCCCCAAAGCCAGGAACTAGAACAGGAAAATTCACGCTTTTAGATGAGTCCAGACCGAGCTCTGCATGGTCCACGGTTGCACCAACCACTGCACCAATTGAGCCAAGGCTACCGCTGCTGCAGGAGTCGGCAAAATCCATCACACTTCTGGCAACGCTTTTCCCATCGCTTAGAGATGATTGAAGCGGCGTGGCTTCAGGATTTGAAGTTGCAGCAAGAACAAACAATCCACGATTGTTCTCAAGTGCGATATTGACGGTCTCCGCGAGTGAGTCAGGCCCTAGGTAGGGCGAGACTGTCAGTGCGTCACAAACGAAAGCAGCCTCGCTCGATAGCCATGCCCTTGCGTAGCCAGACATAGTCGAACCAATATCTCCGCGTTTTGCATCGGCTATGACAACAAAACCACGGGATTGGGCTTCTTCAAGCAAATCCGAAAGTGCAGTGAACCCTTGGGCTCCAAATTGCTCAAAGAATCCAACTTGAAACTTCACTATTCCAACCTTGCCGTAAGCGGCATCAAGCATTGAAAAGGAAAATGACTTAGCCCCTTCGACAGAAACCTCAAGGCCCCAGGAATGCAACTGGTCGCTGCTTGGGTCAATCCCTACGCAAAGCTGGCCATTTTTCGCGAAGGTGTCCAACAATCTCTGACCGAAACTAGACACCGAGTGCCGCTTTTCGATCGGCTGCGTGCTCTTGGAGTGACTTGACCTCGAAGGGTCCCGCAATAACTGCTTCGAACGAACCTATTGCACAACTGAGTTGAGCTAGGGTCGTAAAGATTGGTTTGTCGGCGGCTGTTGTAGCGGCTCTGATTTCATAGCCGTCTTTTCGTGCAGAAGATCCAGTTGGTGTGTTGACAACCACATCGACTTCTCCTGCTGTAATAAGTTCAACAATTGTTGGACCTTCTGTTTCCGATGAGCCTTGACTGTGCTTTCGAACCTCCTTGGCTTTTATGCCATGACGCTGAAGTATTTGAGCTGTTCCTGCTGTGGCCAAGATTTCATATCCCAACTGCTCGAGCCTTCTGACCGGCAGCAACATCTGAGGTTTATCTCTGTCGGCCACCGAGATAAAAATGCGACCGCTGGTCGGAAGAGAGCTTCCAGCTGCAGCCTGAGACTTCGCGAAAGCCTTAGGAAAGTTCACATCAATTCCCATTACCTCACCAGTGGAGCGCATTTCTGGGCCAAGTAGAGAGTCAACGTATCTTCCATCGGGTGTTGCGAATCTCTTGAAAGGTAGCACTGCCTCCTTTACAGCGATTGGAGAATTGGCTGGGATGTATGTTCCATCTAACTCAGGCAGGTGCCCCTCGACCCTCAACTGTGCAATTGAGTTCCCGACCATCACAAGCGCGGCGGCTTTGGCCAGCGTGATGCCGAGTGCCTTAGACACGAATGGCACTGTTCGTGACGCTCGCGGATTGGCTTCAAGTACATAGAGAACATCGGCAGCGATTGCGAACTGAACATTCAGCAGTCCTACCACCCCTAGCCCTTTTGCGATCTCTTCGGTAGCTTCTCTTACTCGAGCAATTTGAGCTTCACTCAGAGTGATCGGTGGCAAAGTGCAACTCGAATCACCGGAGTGGATTCCGGCCTCTTCGATGTGTTCCATAACGCCGCCAACATAGAGTTCGAATCCATCGTAAAGAGCATCAATGTCGATCTCGATAGCATCGTCAAGAAAACGGTCAACCAGCAAAGGGTGATCAGGACCGACGATGGCTTGGTCCTCAATCCTTCGGAAGTAGTCATCCATGCCCTCGGACTCGTAAACAATCTCCATCCCTCTACCGCCCAGGACAAACGATGGCCGAACTAGAACCGGGAAGCCAATACGCTCTGCAATAACTTTGGCGTCAGCCAAATTTGTGGCAGTTCCGTTAGCTGGTGCCAAAAGATTGGCTTTTTCCAAAATCTTGGAGAAGGATCCCCTTTCTTCCGCTAGATCAATAGCATCCGGCGACGTTCCAAGAATTGGAATGCCAGCTTTAGAAAGCCCTTGAGCAAGACCAAGTGCCGTCTGTCCACCGAGTTGAACAACCACACCGACAATCTCGCCAGAAGCCGATTCAGCGTGAATTACTTCCAGTACATCTTCAAGTGTTAGTGGTTCGAAATAGAGCCTGTCTGAAGTGTCATAGTCGGTAGATACCGTCTCAGGGTTGCAGTTGATCATGATGGTTTCATACCCTGCGTCAGAAAGTGCAAATGAAGCGTGGACACAGGAGTAATCGAATTCGACACCCTGGCCAATTCGGTTTGGACCGGAGCCCAGGATGATGACCTTTTTGCGATCGGAAGGCACTACCTCAGTTTCCATCTCGTAAGTCGAATAGTGATAAGGGGTAAGGGCAGGAAACTCCCCCGCACAAGTGTCAACAGTCTTGAACACTGGGCGCAATCCAAAAGTGTGACGAAGTTCTCTAACGTCAGCTTCAGGTAGGTTTCGCAGTTCGCCAATCTGGTGGTCGCTAAAGCCATGCAATTTCGCAAGCTTAAGTACTTCCGGAGTCAGTTCTGTAGCTTCGCTTATTGTGACGGCGATTTCATTGATAAGTACAATCTGGTCGATAAACCAGGGATCAATCATTGTTGACTCAAAAACCTGCTTAGGGGTAGCTCCCCTAAGGAGAGCCTGTTGAACATTAACGATGCGGCCATCAGTTGGCTTCTTTATGATTTCGAGAAGCTCGTTGACAGGCGTGAGGTTTTTGTTCCAGTGAAAAGACGATCCCCGCTTTTCCAATGAGCGCAATGACTTTTGGAGTGCCTGCGAGAAGGTTCTTCCAATAGCCATCGCCTCTCCAACGGATTTCATGGTCGTTGTAAGCGTCGAATCGGCTGCTGGGAATTTTTCGAAGGCAAATCTAGGCACCTTAACAACTACATAGTCCAGAGTTGGCTCAAAGCTTGCTGGTGTCACCTTGGTGATGTCATTGGGAATCTCGTCCAATGTGTAACCAATGGCTAACTTGGCTGCAATCTTCGCAATAGGGAATCCAGTTGCTTTAGAGGCCAGAGCAGAAGATCTACTTACTCGAGGGTTCATTTCGATAACTATTACGCGACCAGTTGCTGGATCAACAGCGAACTGAATGTTACATCCACCGGTATCCACGCCTACATCCCTAATAATCTGAATAGAGATGTCTCTTAGGTTCTGATACTCGCGGTCAGTCAGTGTCAGAGCAGGCGCTACGGTGATCGAATCTCCGGTGTGAACACCCACAGGATCGAAGTTCTCTATCGAACAGACAACGACCGCGTTGTCGTTTCTATCTCTCATAAGCTCAAGCTCATACTCTTTCCAGCCCAGAATCGATTCTTCAAGAAGCACCTCTGTTGTTGGTGAGGCTTGAAGCCCTGCTCCTGCGATACGAATCAACTGCTTCTCGTCATAGGCAAAACCCGAGCCAAGCCCTCCCATCGTGAAACTAGGACGAACGACAAGCGGATAACCTAGCTTCTTTGCACCGGCTAAAACATCGTCCATGTTGTGAGCAATCACAGACTTTGCTACATCAGCGCCAGCATCGAGAACTAACTGCTTGAAAGACTGCCTATCCTCGCCAGCCCTGATTGCGGCAATGTTTGCTCCAATTAGTTCGACGTTGTACTTCTCTAGAGTCCCGAGTTCATGAAGCTGCATAGCGGCGTTTAGTGCCGTCTGACCACCCAGAGTTGGCAAGATTGCGTCTGGACGCTCTTTGGCGATGATTGCTTCGATTACCTGGGCAGTAATTGGTTCAACGTAAGTGGCATCAGCAAAATCAGGATCAGTCATGATGGTGGCGGGGTTTGAGTTCACGAGAATAACCCGAATCCCCTCGGCTCGCAGCACGCGACATGCTTGAGTACCCGAGTAATCAAACTCACAGGCCTGGCCAATGACAATCGGACCTGAACCGATTACTAGAACACTTTTGAGGTCTTCTCTACGCGGCACTATTTCTCCCCACGAGATTTGACCATCTCAACAAGGCGATCGAAAAGGTATGAAGAATCGTGAGGCCCAGCAGCGGCCTCCGGATGGTACTGAACGGAGAACGCAGGTACATCGATGCACTCAAGACCTTCAACACACTCATCGTTTAGATTCACGTGTGAAACTCGAACACTTCCAAAACCGGCCGGAGAAGTCACTAATTCGCCGGATTCACCGCCTGGAACACGAACGGCGAAACCATGATTATGTGCGGTGACTTCAACTCGACCTGTAGTGCGATCAAGAATTGGCTGGTTTATGCCGCGATGCCCGAAAGCTAGCTTGTAGGTATCGAAACCCAGTGCCCTTCCAAGCAGCTGATTCCCGAAACAAATGCCGAAAAATGGGATACGCCTTTGAAGCACCTCTCTGAGAAGTTTCACCTGGTCAGCCGAAGCGCTTGGGTCTCCTGGTCCATTCGAGAAGAAAACTGCATCCGGGTTTGTTGCAAGCAGGGTCTCGAGACTAGACAGCGCCGGTAGCACAGTTACAACTAAGCCTCTTTTAATCATGTGCTCGATGGTCGAACGTTTGATTCCGAGATCCAATATGGATACCCGACCTACGAACTGTCCCATATGGGGAACCTCGTAAGCATCAGGCGTAGTGACGATCGAACTTAGAGATTGACCTTTCATCTCTGGTGCCTCTCGAACTATTTCAACGAGTCTTTCGATAGTCTGCTCGGACCTTGGACCGGAAAAAATACCAGCACGCATTGCCCCGCGAGATCGAATGTGGCGGGTAAGAGCCCTGGTATCAATACCTGAAATTCCAACTACGAAGTTATCTTCGAGTTCCTGATCTAGGGATCTTTCAGAGCGGTAGCTAGAAACCACTCTCGAAGGTTCCCTTACGACATAACCGCTTACCCAAATACGGTTGGATTCCTCATCACGGGTGTTTACGCCCGTGATTCCAATGTGTGGTGCGGTCTGCACAACAATCTGTCCGGCGTAGCTCGGATCGGTTATTGTCTCCTGATACCCGGTCATACCGGTCGCAAAAACTATTTCGCCAAGAGTTTGGCCCTCAGCTCCATAGGCGAAACCGTCAAAGACCATGCCATCTTCCAACACCAATTTTGCGGTAGTCGAGTTCATCGCGACCCCACCAAAGGTCGAAGCGCCTCAAGTATTTCCGACCGTAGCTCGGAATTCACAAATCTAAAATGAGTTTGTAGCTCAACTTTTCCAAGCCTCCATTTGATTACCACGAGCCCTTCCTTCTCAACAGCACGGTCAATAACCGCCGAACCCGTTGTCACTTCGAGTAAGTCTGCTTTGGGGATTATGAAACTAAGTTCACCGGTTCTGGAAACCTCCAGGCCAGTTTGGCTCACGGATACATTTGCGTGTCCGCGATGCGCCAGACCGTGTGCAATCACTCGATCAAGTGGTCTGTCGGAGAAAGTTGTTGCTACATAGAAGCAGTTGCTACTAACCAAGGAACCTTCGATGACTAGAGGTTTTTCCAGCAATAACGCTTGAGCGGCTACTCGCCGGCGCCAGGTGACAATGGCAATCATTGCAAAAAGACTAAAGAGCCCGAGAGCTATTAGACCTACCTGGTATGTCTCCATTAGTCACCCGCCTTCTGCCTGATCGAAGAATCCCTATAGCTAAATTCTCCGTTATAAATCGTGTGTCGAACTCTCCCTTGCATCTTGAGACCTGCGAACGGGTTGTTCTCGCTCATGCTCAATGTTTGAGCTTGTGGAGTCCATGGCTTTTGAGTGTCAACAAGAGTCAAGTTGGCTGGAAGACCCGGCGAAAGATAGCGGCCTTGGTGATCCAAGCCGCTGATGACTGCCGCGTTTGAGGACATAACTGCTGCTAGTCGCTCAAAGTTCGATTTACCCGAATCAATAAGTACCTGTTGTGCCACCGAATAGGCAGTTTCCAGCCCGACCATTCCAAAAGCGGCGCTAGCCCAATCAGTGTCCTTCGATTCCTTAGGGTGAGGTGCATGATCCGTTGCGATGACATCGATGGTTCCGTCAATGAGGCCTTCTCTAAGCGCTTCAACATCTTTGGATGTTCTAAGTGGTGGATTTACCTTGTAAATCGGGTCGTACCCCGAAGCTAGGTCCTCCGTCAGCAAAAGGTGGTGCGGGGTGACTTCCGCGCTCACGTTTATCCCTCGAGCCTTCGCCTGTCGAATAAGCTCGACCGATCCTGCAGTAGAAACGTGACAAACATGCAGTCTTGAACCAGTAAGTTCTGTGAGCATTAGATCCCGAGCGATGATTGCTTCTTCTGCAACCTTTGGCCATCCACCGAGTCCGAGTTTTGTAGCCAAGGGCCCCTCGTTCATCTGGGCATTTACAGTCAGCCTTGGCTCCTGAGCGTGTTGAGCTACGACACCGTCAAAAGCCTTTACGTACTCCAACGCTCTTCTCATAAGTGCAGGGTCGTGAACACAGTTTCCGTCATCGCTAAAGATTCTCACTCTTGCCTTAGATTGGGCCATCGCTCCAAGCTCTGCGAGCTGCTCGCCTTTGAGGCCAACAGTCACAGCACCTATTGGTTGAACAAACACCAGCCCGGCGTCTTCACCAAGTCGTGCTACCTGCTCTACGACCCCTGCGGTATCTGCAACCGGAAAAGTATTAGCCATGGCATGAATCGCTGTGTATCCCCCAGCCGCTGCCGAGCGAGAGCCGGAAGCCACAGTTTCACTCTGCTCGAACCCAGGCTCTCGAAGATGTGTGTGCAGGTCTACAAAGCCTGGCAAAACAAACAATCCGGTGCAGTCGACCTCTTCATGCTTTACTCCGGTTGAAATCTTGGCCGCAATAAGCCCGTTTTCGATTACGACATCTCTTACTTCACCGCTCATTGTCGTCACGCTTTGAAGGATGTAGTTGCCAGTCATTAGTTCACCTCTCCAGAAAGTAGCGTAAAGAGCACAGCCATTCGAACTGCTACTCCATTTCGAACTTGATTGAGCACCATGGAGTTCTTACTGTCTGCACTTGCTGCATCAATCTCGAGACCGCGATTCATTGGACCTGGATGAAGAATTTGAGTGTGTTCACCAAGACGCGCCAAACGAGACTTGTTCAGTCCCCAGATTCTCGCGTACTCCCTTTCGGTAGGGAAGAATGAAGCGCTCATTCTTTCTTGCTGGACCCTCAACATCATCACCACATCTGGATTCACAGACTTGATTGCATCATCAAGCAAGAAGTGAACTCGTCCACTTGGAACTAGTGAGGCTGGAGCTAAAGTAGCAGGACCACAGACGTGAACCTCTGCACCGAGGGTTGTGAGCAGAATCAGGTTGGATCTTGCAACTCTGGAGTGCGAAAGGTCCCCGACTATCAGAACTTTGATGCCGGATAAATCTCTGCCTCTGGGATTCTCGATGGCACCCTGACGGATGGTCATGGCATCGAGAAGTGCCTGAGTTGGATGCTCATGGGATCCATCCCCCGCGTTCACAATTGCCGAACCAACCCAATCCGTGTGTGCTAGACGGTGTGCCGAACCGCTGGATGAGTGACGAAGAACTATTGCATCTGCACCCATAGCTTCGAGCGTCTGGGCGGTGTCTTTCAAGGACTCCCCTTTGGAAAGAGAAGATCCTTTTGCAGCAAAGTTAATGACATCGGCCGATAGTCGCTTTGCTGCAAGCTCAAAGGAAATTCGAGTTCTGGTCGAGTCTTCAAAAAAGAGGTTCACTACTGTTTTGCCCCGCAGAGTAGGAAGCTTCTTGATTTCACGGTCGTTTACATCAGACATGTCCTCAGCCAGATCGAGTAGCTTGATTGCCTGATCCCTATCTAGATCGGCTGCAGAAAGAAGGTGTCTCATGATTCGATCACCACTTCATCCACTCCGTCGGATTCGGAGAGCTTTACTGAAATATGCTCCTTTGAAGAAGTTGGAAGATTCTTGCCGACAAAATCAGCTCTAATTGGAAGCTGTCTATGGCCACGATCTACGAGCACAGCAAGCATGACCGCTTTAGGTCTACCGTGATCATTCAATGCGTCGAGAGCGGCTCGAACAGTGCGGCCGCTGAAAAGTACGTCGTCAACGAGGACAATGGTCTTTTCTGAGATGCCGCCTGTTGGCACAGAAGTCACACCAGGACCACGAGTTGGTTGCTTTGCAAGGTCGTCTCTATAAAGAGTTATGTCTAAAGATCCAAGTTCGATCTCAACACCAGAGTGCTTCTTGATTACCTCAACTAGACGATTAGCTAAAAACACGCCCCTGGTTGGTATACCGAGTAAGACTAAATTCTCAAGGCCCTGATTGGCCTCGACTATTTCATGGGATATGCGGGTAATGGCCCGAGAGATGTCATCGGCGCTCAAGACGGTGCGTTTTGTCAACGCCCACCTCCTTCTCCGCCTCACAGGACGGTAGTTAAAG
>JNSL01000042.1_pt1 | contig 24688 bp, 23 predicted proteins | sample 210691 | NCBI WGS metagenome assembly JNSL01 (sample SAMN02808685, study PRJNA238866) | freshwater metagenome | biome: fresh water; feature: freshwater reservoir; material: water; isolation source: water column of the freshwater reservoir Embalse de Amadorio in Spain | place: Spain: Valencia ...
CTCGACAATTTCATCATTAGCGCGATCCCGGGTCAGATCAATCTTGACGTAAGCCATTAGAACAGAAAGTTCAGGTGAGGTTAAGCCTTGCCCTTGCGCATGCAACGCATCTAACTGTGAATCTGTCGGTAAGTATTCGATTGCCCGATTTAGGTGCCCGTTCGATTCAAAGGATTGCATCAATCTCTTGTGGACTCGAAGCATCACAGGCGACTGGAACCTTGCTTGTTCCAAAATCAAATTCTGTTCGTAATTATCGCGAAGTACTAATTCGCCAACCTCATCTGTCATTACTGCAAGTTGCTTATTACGGTCTTCCGCACTCAAATTTCCTGCAGTCACGGCTTGATCTAGCAGAATCTTTATGTTTACTTCGTGATCGGAGGTATCAACACCCGCAGAGTTATCAATTGCATCCGTATTTAATTTGACGCCCGCTCGAGCGGCCTCAATTCGGCCTAATTGAGTCGCCCCTAAGTTTCCACCCTCACCAATGACACGGGCTCGGATTTCATTTCCGTTAACCCGGATAGCATCATTTGCCTTATCGCCAACTTGAGCGTGCGTTTCCGTGCTCGCTTTGAGATAAGTTCCAATGCCACCGTTCCATAACAGGTCTACCGGTGCTAACAGAATTTTGGTTAGCAATTCATTTGGAGTGAGGCTAACAATTTCGGCGCTGATACCAAGTGCGGACTTCACTTCAGCAGTTAAGTCGATGGACTTATCTGTTCGAGAATAGATGCCACCACCTTTACTTATTAATTTGCTGTTGTAATCTTCCCAAGATGATCTAGGCAAAGTGAATAAGCGCTGGCGCTCAATAAATGATTTCGCCGCATCGGGATTGGGATCAAGGAATATGTGACGATGATCAAAGGCTGCTACCAAGTGAATGTGTTCGGAAAGAAGCATGCCATTTCCAAAAACATCGCCGCTCATGTCTCCTACCCCAACCACGGTGAAGTCTTGAGTTTGAGTATCCAGACCTAGTTCTAGGAAGTGACGCTTTACGGATTCCCAAGCACCTTTAGCCGTGATTCCCATGGCCTTGTGGTCATAGCCAACTGATCCGCCTGATGCAAAAGCATCGCCCATCCAGAAGCCGCGATCCACCGAGATCTTGTTCGCAATGTCTGAGAATGTTGCCGTTCCCTTATCAGCAGCTACTACCAGATATGGATCATCGACATCATGGCGAACAACTTCCTTTGGTGGAATTACTTCCCCATTTACAAGATTGTCCGTTAGGTCAAGTAACGCAGATATAAACATTTGATAACAGGCAATGCCTTCAGCTAGCCATGCGTCTCGATTGCTTGGTTCTGGACCACGCTTAAGTACGAATCCACCCTTTGCGCCGCTTGGCACAATGACAGTGTTCTTAACCATCTGGGCTTTAACTAATCCCAGAATTTCGATTCGGAAATCTTCTTGACGATCCGACCAACGTAATCCGCCGCGCGCTACTGCGGCAAAGCGCAAGTGCACACCTTCAACGCGTGGTGAGAATACCCAGATTTCAAATTTTGGAAGCGGCAAAGGTAAATCGGGAACCAATGACGGATCTAATTTAAAGGCCATGACTTCTAGATAGTTTCCTGCGGAATCTAGTTGATAAACATTTGTTCGCAATGTGGCAAGTACGAGCGAGACACTTGCTCGCATAATCCGGTCATGATCCAAACTTGCAACAGCATCTAAAGCAGTTTCAATTTTTGCTTCTAATTCACGTTGCTGTGAGTTTCGGTCTTCAGCAAATTTAGGATCAAATCTAACGACAAAAAGTTGAAGCAGTAATTGAACAATTCCAACATTCGTCAAAAGCACTTGCTGCAAATATCCCTGACTAAATGGCGTGCCTGCTTGTCGCAAGTAAGCAGCGTAGGCACGAATAATGGCAACATTTCGAGCCGTAAGACCACCATGAATCACAAGTGCATTGAAAGGATCACTGTCCACTTCACCAAGCCAGATCGCCATAAATGTGCTGCAGAATCTTTCAGACAAAGACTCAAGTCCTGGAACTTTGGAGTCATCAAAATTCAAACCAAAGTCATAGACCCATGCCACATCCATACCTTTGCGGCGCAAGTCATAGGCTCGTTCATCAATTACTTCGACGCCAAGATCGTGAAGTATTGGCAACACTGTTGAAAGTGTTATTGGACTGCCGATTCGATAAATCGTGAAGCGCCTAGTTCCGTCTTCCCGAGAATTAGGCTCATACATCGAAACTTTGATCGCGCCAGGCGCCAGTGATTCAAGTGACTCCAGAATCCCTAGATGAGAAACTGCATCACCAGCTTGAACATCTTCCTTAAACGACTCAGGAAATGAATTACCCCAAGTTCGCAGTAATCTTGCGGAATCTTCTTCGCCAACCTGCTCAACCAATGAATCGGCAAAGTCGTCTTCCCAGAATCGGGTTGCATCAGCAAGGTCTGCTTCAAGTTGTTCTAAGTCAATTTCTGGGATGCTCTTATCCAGCGGCTTGCGGATTACGAAATGAAGTCTCGCTAAAACTGATTCTGAAACCCGAGCTGTGTGTTCAATCGATGTCGCGCCATACGCCTGCAGCAAAATAGCTTCCATACGAAGTCGCACTTCAGTGGTGTACCGATCGCGCGGGAAATAGACCAAGACAGAAACATAGCGACCGAATACTTCTTTACGGGTAAATACTCGCACTTGACGTCGCTCTTGCAATTGCAAAACCCGGCGGGCGACTTCTACTAACTCATCAGGTGAGATTTGGAACATTTCGTCGCGTGGATAAGTTTCTAGAAATTGCATCAAGTCCTTACCGCTATGAGAATCTCGGCCAAGGGCCATTGATTCGGTGACATCGGCAACCTTGCTTGAAAGCACTGGGATGTTGGTAACTGACTGGTTATATGCGGCGGAAGAGAACAGACCTAAGAATCGATGCTCTCCTATTTGTTTACCCGATGCATCTACTCGACGAATTCCTACGTAATCCAAAACTACTGGGCGGTGAACTGTAGATCGCATTCGAGCTTTTGTCACAACCATTAATGAATCTATCGACGAGTGATCCTGATCATTCTTGCTTAACACGCCCCCATCATTGGTATTGCGCAAAGTTCCAAGGCCAGAGGCGCCGATTCTAGATAAAACATTTTTAGATAAGTCATAGTTGGAATAGCCCACGAAAGTGAAATTATTTTCAGGTAACCACTTTAAGAATTCAATTGCTTCGCGGCGCTCTCGGTCGCTCACTCCAGTTACCGTTTCAATTTCGGCGATAACTTCATGGAGCTTAGCCCGCATGGCTGGCCAGTCTTCAACCGTTGCTCGCACATCTGCCAGAACACTTTGCATTCTCGCTTCTAATACTGATAAATCAGCAGCATCCGATTCGCGATCAATCTCTACGCTGATCCAAGATTCTTGAATTGCACCCTCGGGCGCGGACTCACCTGGTAAAACATCGAGATCTAAAATTTGTACTAATTCACCTTTTTGGTCTCGCTTGACCCAAAACCGTGGGTGAATAACTACTCGGATTGATCGACCTCCTTGCGAAATTTCGGCCGAAACAGAATCAACCAAGAACGGCATGTCATCCGTAACAACTTGTACGACGCTATAAGGCGATTGCCAACCGTGTGAATCCAGATTTGGAGATAATGCTGCAACTTTGGATGTGCCCGGTGTGCGACTTTGACCCAAAGCAACGTGGGATTTAATCAAACCTTCCAGGTCGCGAACTTCAGTGCCAACTAAATCCTCAGGTGCTACCAAATCAAAGTAACGGGAGACGACGGTTGTTAGGTCACTGGAAATCGACTTTTCTACCCGTGAAATTAATTCGTCACGCGCCTCTTCTAAGCGACGCGAGCCGCGCGAGGTTATTGGCACTTTTTTCTAGCCTCCTGCGCTCACGCGGGGGCACGTGGACACCTGATAACTCTACCAATCCGTAGACACCCTTAGATTGAGGTATGAGTATTTCCTGGCTAATAAGCCCTACTGGACGGGAAGTAATTAGATCAGCACGCGAATACCTTGAACCATTGCGAGCTGTTCCCGCACTTAGAAAGAAGTACCCAGAGATTGCTTCGGAATTGATTTCACAAGCGATGTCCCAGGCGGGATTACAGCTTCGCTTGGAAGAGCGTTGGGGTGTCCCCACTAATCAATTTCTACTGACGCAGGAAGGCATTAGCCAAGCGACTCGGCCAGTCATCGCAAAGTATCGGGCGCAAGAAATCGTGAAACGATTTGGTAAGAATGCACACGTGCTTGACCTGACCTGTGGATTAGGTTTTGATTCGCGAGAATTTGCACTTGCTGGTCTAAAAGTAACTGCACTTGAAATTGATCCTGCGGTTGCCGAATATGCCCAACATAATCTTGCTGAATTTGGCATAGTCGTTAGCTGCGCGGACGCCACAAAATTTCAGATTCCTGCTGACATCGATGTGGTCTTTGTTGATCCAGCGCGCCGCGATCCGCAGGGTTCAAAAACAGCGCTCGGACAAGCCAAGCGAATATTTCATCCGCAACTGTGGTCACCGTCTTGGGATTCGATAATTGATATTGCTTCTCGATTTCCAGTTATGGCAAAAGTTGCGCCCGGTATGGACAAATCTGAAATTGGAAATTGGGACGCAAAATGGCTTAGCTCTGCCGGTGATCTACTTGAATGCTTTATTTCATTTCCTGGAACTGGAGCTCGAAGTGCGGTTCTAATATCTGCTGAATCTGGAAATTGCATCGAAGTACCAGGTGAGAGTCAGACTCGTACCCAAAATCTTGGCAGGTTCTTAGTAATTCCAGATCCAGCGTTGATCCGCGCAAGCGCGCTCACTCCACTTGCTGACTCCATTAAAGGGGGGCTCGTTAATGAGCACATAGCTTGGTTGACTACAGATGATGAAACTGGAGTTAGGAACGTGCTTAAGCAAGATCCAGTTCAAGCAAATGCCTTGCTCATTGAGTCAGTGTTTAAGTTCTCAGATAAGGAACTAATAACTCGGACAAAAAACATCCCAGCAGCTGGAGTTACGATCATGACACGAGGGATGCAACTCGACGTTGAAGCTATACGTAAATCAGTGGTGAAAGTTACCGCACCAGGAAATCAGGAATTGATTGTGGCAATATATCGAGACGATGCTGGGCCGCAGGCTTTACTTTGCCGTCGAATTTCTAGTTTGAACTAAATCCGAATCCAATTGGGTAATTGCCTCTGGTCCAAGTCCACAGCAACCACCGATTAGATCAGCACCTGCCTTTACCCACTCCGAAACAATCTGTGCAGGTAACTTGTCATGGCCTTCGCCAATCCAGCACATATTTTTTCCATCCCAAACTCGACCTGCATTTGGATAAACAACCAGTGGTAACGAAGTTTTTGCTGCAAGTATGCGCAATAGTGAAGTGACAAATTCAGGCTTTGTGCAATTCACTCCAATTGCAACAATCGAAGGAGTCTTATTAACGAGCTCTGCTAAATGCCCAATGCCTTGTCCGGCGCAAGTTGAGTTTGCATCCTGCGCACTCATAGTTATCCAAGCAGGAATGTCTGGGTAATCTGCCAGTACCTCAACTAAGGCTCGAACTTCAGCTAAATCTGGAATTGTTTCGCAGGCAAATAAGTCTGGCTTTGCGCTGGCAAGTACCGCAATTCTGTCCCGATGAAACTTAACTAAGTCATCATGTGCCACCCCATAATTGCCCACATATTCTTGGCCGCCACCAAGAACTGCGCCGTATGGACCAATACTCGCTGCGACCCAAACTTTTTCGGGCGCATTCAATGCAACGTCTTGGGCTAGCGTGAGCGAAAGTCGCATCAAGTTATCCGCTTGATCTTGTGTCATTCCCGCTGCCATGAATCCCATACGACTTGCCTGATACGAAGCAGTAATCAAAACACGAGCACCAGAGTTCACATACTCTTGATGAACCTGAGCTATAGCTTCTGGTGCATCTCGAAGTAATCTCGCGGACCAGAGTTTGTCAGACAAGTCGTGGCCAAGTTTTTCCAATTCACCTGAGAGCCCGCCATCTATTGGCCAAGGACCTGACTCTAACCAACTTGCAAAACTCTGGTTCACTATGCCACCACTGTTGTTACGTTCATCGAGGAATCTGTCGCGAAACTTAATTGTGAGGTATCCCGACCTCGTTTAACTAATTCAGAGCCAAGGGCCGCAACCATCGCGCCATTATCTGTACACAGCGCTGGACTAGGAATTCGTAGATCAATACTGTGCTCGGCGCAGCGTTGCGCTGCAACTGTGCGCAAGCGACTGTTTGCTGCCACCCCACCGCCAATTACCAAAGTGTCTACATCGTTACTTAGGCAGGCATCTATAGCTTTTCGAAGCAAGACGTCAACAATGGCTTCCTGGAACGAAGCAGCCACATCATTAACCATTACAGAATTACCTGCCCGTTGTTCCGTTTCAATCCAACGAGCCACCGCGGTTTTCAATCCTGAGAATGAAACATCAAAGCGATGCTTAATCAAATCTTTTGGTGTTGTTAGGCCACGTGGAAAGTCAATGGCATTTGGATTTCCAGTTTGCGCAGCTTGATCGATGTATGGCCCGCCGGGAAACGGTAAACCAAGTACGCGAGCAATCTTGTCGAAGGCTTCACCGGCTGCATCGTCAATAGTTTGACCCAGTTGAATTACATCATGAGTAATGTCTGGAACGAGCAACAAAGATGAGTGGCCGCCCGAGACTAACATTGCAATGCTTGGTTCATCCAAAGGTCCATGTTCAAGTTGGTCAACGCACACATGGGCGGCTAAATGATTTACGCCATAGATTGGCTTACCCAGCGCAACTGCGAGGGATTTTGCAGCAGCGACACCGACAAGCAACGCACCTGCCAAACCTGGGCCAGAAGTCACTGCGATTGCATCCACATCCGCCAGCTTGATATTCGCAGCCTTACATGCGCGTTCAATTGTTGGCACCATGGCTTCCAGATGGGCTCTACTTGCGATCTCAGGAACTACTCCACCAAACCGTGCATGCTCATCAACACTTGATGCGACTTCGTCGGCTAACAAAGTGGTGCCTCGGACAATTCCAATTCCAGTTTCGTCACACGAAGTTTCAATTCCCAATATCAATGGCTCAGACATTAGCTACTCGCTTTCGCATAATGTTTGCGTCAATTGTGTTCCCGTAATAGTTTCGCCGTATATCAATTCGCTCATATCCACGAGCGTCATACATCTTTATGGCTGCTTCGTTGTCACTGCGAACTTCCAAGAATATTTCTCGAACATTGCGAAGTGTTGCTTGAGACTCAAGCCAATCCATCAAGGCGGTGCCGATACCTTTGCCTTGCTGATCACTTGCAACTGCCACGGTATTCACATCGCCTTGTTTGCCTACATAACGAAAAGATGCGTAACCTACAATTTCAGAATCTAAAATCGCCACGGAAGCGTCCCGAGAAATAGAAACTTCAGCAAGTTCGCCAAGAAATAGATCTTCACTCCAGGCATCAACTGGAAACAGGTCAACTTCAATTTCAAGAACTCTTGCTAAGTCAGAGTGGGTCATTGGGCGAATTTCCAGCATTAGAGAACCGACTTTCGAATCGTTGGTTCCACGGCATCTGGTTTACGTAAATACATTGGCAATACATCAACTAGCTGAGCAGACCCTGATGCAAATAGCTTGGCCAGAGAACCAGCTTTTAACTCCATTAAGCTTCCAGAAATGAAATCTGGATAAAGCTGTGCGCCCGGGCCCACAAACATTGAATCAGGAAATTGCGATGCGATGACTTCAGGCTTAGAAACTTGTGGTTCTCCAATTCGATCCCCCTCATACCGAGCCCAGTACAACTCTTTTCGGCGAGCATCGGTAACCACGACACAAGGGTTTGCATAATCAAATGCAATTGCATCTAGCGAACAAATTCCGTGGATTGAAATATTGCGAGCATGTGCAAATACTGCAGCAGTGACTATGCCAACGCGCAGTCCAGTAAATGGACCTGGGCCAACGCCGACCACGACATCAGTAATTTCTTCGATCTTCAATCCCGAATCAGTAACAACCTTGGAAATCAATTCGGCTGTAAGTTCACCTTGCATGCCATGGTCGATAGCTTGGCTTTGCGTAACTTCACCACTACTTCGTAGGATCGCAACACTGACTCCAACCGAGGTGTCTATTGCTAAAACGTTCATACGCCAAGCCCGCTCAAGCTCAAGTCGCTCCAACGATGTCCGACTGCGGTTACTGAAATCCTGCGAATCCCGCTTGCTGGATCAGATTCATCGGTGAGTTCCAGTGCTCTATCTATATCAATCTCAATCCAGTTTTCCGAAAATCCAGATACAAATTCTTTACCCCACTCGATTACAAAAACTGCATTCTTTGTTGCGTCAAGATCCAGGTCCACCAAATCACTTTGGCTAGTCAAACGATAAGCATCCACGTGCACTAGAGCTAAACCGGAACCTTGCGGTTTATGCACACGCGAAACCACAAAAGTTGGACTTGTGACCAGGCCTTGCACTTCGATCTGTGTTGCGAGTCCTTGCACAAAAGTAGTTTTTCCCGCACCTAATGGTCCGCTCAATACAACTACATCGCCAGCAGTTAACAATGCGCCAATTTGCTTGCCGAATTCCTGCATTTGCTCCGAAGTGGAGACGGTAAAGGTCACAGTACTTACCAAGAGTTGTTAATGAATTCGCGATGCACGCGGGGGCCAATTCGGGTGATGATTTCATAGGAAATAGTTCCAGCCGCATGCGCCCAATCCTCCACACTTGGTTCACCGCGAGCTGGATCACCAAACAGCACTACCTCGTCACCAAGGCTTACCTCCAGATCACCAACATCGAGGACAAACTGGTCCATACAAACTCGGCCAGCGATCTTTCGGATTTCGCCACCGACCAATACTGGGCCGAGGTTAGTCGCACTTCGTGGAATTCCATCGGCATAACCAGCGGGAATCAGTGCCAAAGTTGTATCTGATTTGGTGTGATACTGATGTGCGTATGAGACACCTGACCCGGCTGGAACTTTCTTTAGCAGCGCAATTGGTGCGCAAAGAGTCATAACCGGTTTCAGATCAAAATCGGTAGCCACGCCAACTTCTTCACCTGGCGATACTCCATAAGCCGCTACCCCAGGGCGAACCATATTGAAATATGTATCAGGCAATGCAAGTGTGGCTGCGGAGTTTGCGAGGTGCTTAACTTCAAGCTCAAAGTTTGCGGCTTCAAGTAAGTCAACAGCAGTTTTAAACTCTTCGATCTGCGCCGCGATTGTGGAATGACTTGGTTCATCAGCGTACGCAAAATGAGACATCACACCCACTACTTTTACTGTGACTTCGTCTTCTGCTTTTCTAAGTGCCAAAATCAGCTCTGGTAAATCCGTTAGCGTTACACCGTTTCGATTTAGGCCGGTATCAACTTTGACGTGAATTCGAGCAACTCGATCTACAGAATATGCAGCATTACTTATCGCCTTTAGAGTCGCTACTGAATTAACACCCAAATCAATATCACGAGCGATGCATTCTGCGAATCGATCATTTGAAGTATTTAGCCACGCAAGAATTGGGCCAGGAACGCCACCTTCACGAAGTGCGACCGCTTCCTCTAGAAGTGCCACTCCTAAATAATCCGCGCCAGCATTCACGGCAGCTTGGCCACACTTAACTAATCCATGTCCGTAGGCATCGGCTTTGACTACAACCATTAATTTTCGGCCGCCAGTGCGATCCTTTAAAACTCGCACGTTATGTGCCAAAGCTCCGAGATCAATTCGAGCTGTTACATGTGCAGACATTTGAAAACCTATACTTTCTCTGCGATTACGTATGCGATTGCTACTGGTCCATCGTGACTTAATGAGACGTGCCAATTAGTAACGCCTTGGTCTTCGGCAACTTTCGCTACTGAGCCACGGACTGAAATTTGAGGTGCTCCGCCATTACTAACTTCGCAATCATGCCAAGCCATCCCAGCTGGCGCGCCTAATGCTTTAGCAACGGCTTCTTTTACTGCGAACCGCCCAGCTAGAGACATGACTGGCAATTGGTGACCCTCGGCGCTTACTTGCTCTTCTTTGGTGAATAAGCGATCAATGATTTGTGGAGTTCGATCCACCAAACTGGAAAACCGCGCAAGGTCAACAACGTCAACGCCGATCCCTACAATTGCCATGACTTCACCTTGCTATCAATACGTAATTTTTCAAACTTGATCTTTAACATGCGGGTATTCCTATGGAGACTTTAGTTATTCGACGGTTACGCTCTTGGCTAGATTTCTTGGCTGATCCACGTCATATCCCTTAACGGTGGCCATCTCACACGAGAAAATCTGCAATGGAACGGTGGCAACTAAAGGCTGCATCAAAGCTGGGACCTTAGGCAGTCGAATTATGTGATCTGAGAATTCATTAATGGATTCATCGCCCTCTTCAGCAAGCACAATTGTTAGCGCGCCTCGAGCTCTGACTTCTTGAATATTCGAAACTATCTTGTCGTGCAACTCATCATCTTGCGGTGGCACAACGACGAATACTGGAATTCCATCTTCGATTAACGCAATCGGGCCATGCTTTAGTTCCCCAGCAGCAAAGCCTTCCGCGTGCATGTAAGCCAATTCCTTGAGCTTCAAGGCACCTTCAAGTGCAACTGGGAATCCAACGCTTCGTCCCAAGAAAAGTACGGATTGCTTGTTGATCAATTCTTTTGCAATTGCCTTAACGCCCTGTGTTGTATCAAGAACTAAGTCGATCATGCTTGGCATGTCACTGAGCTCGAGTGCAACTGTGGCTGCATCATCGCCATAACCAGTTCCACGAGTTTGTGCCAAGTACATCGCAAATAAGTAGCAGGCAACAATTTGAGTTAGGAACGCCTTGGTTGAAGCAACTGCAATTTCTGGTCCAGCATGTGTGTAAATAACCGCATCGCTTTCGCGTGGAATTGTTGAACCATTGCTATTACAGATAGCCAGAACTTTGGCGCCCTGTTCGCGGGCGTAACGCATAGCCATCAAAGTGTCCATGGTTTCGCCAGATTGGCTGATCGCAACGACCAGAGTAGTTGGCGTCAAAATTGGATCGCGATATCTGAACTCACTTGCTAACTCAACTTCGCAAGGAATTCGAGTCCAGTGTTCGATGGCATACTTGGCAATCAAACCAGAGTGATAAGCCGTGCCGCACGCAGTGATGATGATTTTGTCGATGGTTTTGAGGAACGCATCATCTAGACCTAAATCTGCCAGCGTGACTTTTCCAGACTTATCGATGCGACCAAGCAAAGTGTCAGCAACTGCCTTTGGTTGTTCCGCAATTTCCTTAAGCATAAATAAGTCAAAGCCGCCTTTTTCTGCAGCGGCCGCATCCCAAGTAACTTCATATTCGGTGAAAGGTGCGGGCTTGCCAAAGAAATCTGTTACTTTAATTGAGTTAGGTGTGATCTCAACAATTTGATCCTGCCCAAGCTCAATTGCATTACGGGTGTGGGCAATAAACGCTGCCACATCTGATGCTAGAAAGTTTTCGCCATCGCCGCGGCCAACAACAAGTGGTGAATTTCTGCGGGCTGCAACTACAACGTCTGGAGTTTCAGCGTGAACGACAACCAAGGTGAAGGCACCAGTAAGAACTTGGCAAACTTCCCGAAGCGCATCAGCCAGTCCAGGAGTTGATTTCATTTGTTTCGAAAGTAAGTGCGCAACGACTTCAGTGTCTGTCTGGCTACTCAGTGTGACACCCTCAGCTATTAACTTGTCGCGAAGCATTGCAAAGTTTTCGATAATTCCGTTATGGATAACTGCGATTGAGCCATCTTCACTGACATGCGGATGTGCATTGACATCATTTGGCGCGCCATGGGTGGCCCAACGAGTATGACCGATTCCGGTGTTAGATCCAGAGATTGGACTGGCCAACAACTCTGCTTCAAGGTTGGCTAATTTGCCAGCTTTCTTGCGAGTTTGAATAGCATGATCAGCAACTACTGCGATTCCGGCTGAGTCGTAGCCGCGGTACTCCAAGCGACGTAAGCCTTCGATAACTACATTCTGGGCTTGCTGCGGACCAACATATCCAACGATTCCGCACATAGTTTAAAGTCTATCTGTAACTACAAAGCGCAGTGCTTAGCCACAACTTGGGCAAGTTCTTGTGCGACATCTTGGGCTTGTTGCGCTGTTGCTGCCTCGACCATCACGCGAATCAGCGGTTCAGTTCCACTCGGACGAAGTAGTACCCGACCAGTTTCGCCAAGTTCTTTTTCCATTCGAACTACTGCGTCAGATACTTCAGCTTTAGCAACCGCAGTCTTGTCCACATTCGGTACATTAATTAAAACTTGTGGCAATTTAGTTACCAAGCTGGCAAGCTCGGCCAACGACTTACCAGTGCGCTTCATTTCTGAGAGTAGATGTAGCGCTGTTAATGCACCATCACCCGTTGTTGCAAATTCACTTAGTACAACGTGTCCACTTTGTTCCCCGCCAATGGTGAAACCACCTTTGCGCATTTCTTCCAAAACATAACGATCACCGACCGCTGCAGAGATAACTTCAATTCCTTGTTCACGCATGGCAATGTTGAATCCAAGGTTGGACATAACGGTCGCAACGACAGCGTTACCGACTAATTCGTTGCGCGCTTTTCTACCTGTCGTTAAAATTGCCAAAATTTGGTCACCATCAACGAAGTTTCCAGCTGCGTCTACAGCGAGACACCTATCTGCGTCACCGTCATGTGCAATACCAACATCTGCGCCGTGCGTTAAAACTGCGGCAAATAAATCTTCCATGTGTGTCGAGCCACATTTTTCATTTATGTTCAGGCCATCGGGTTCACAGTGAATTGTGACAACTTGTGCTCCAGCTCGCCGCAAAACTTCAGGTCCAACGAGTGACGCTGAGCCATTGGCGCCATCAATGACAACTTTTATACCCTCTAAGGAATTTGAAATGCTGGCAGTTAGGTGATGCAAGTATTTTTCGATCAAATCGTGATCGCTTCGGATTCGCCCTACGCCAGATCCAGTTGGCAAATTATTTGTTATTTTCAAGTGAGCTTCGATGGCATCTTCAATAGCGTCATCAAGTTTGATGCCACCACGAGCAAAGAACTTAATCCCATTATCTGGCATTGGATTGTGCGAGGCAGAAAGCATCACACCTAAGTCCGCGCCAGTGTGATCAGTTAGGAATGCCACAGCTGGAGTCGGCACAACTCCGACATCAATAACATCTACGCCAGCACTTGCTAAGCCCGCACAAATTGCAGATTGCAGGAACTCACCACTTGCCCGTGGATCGCGTCCGACAATAGCAAATGGGCGATCAGTTTTATGTTTGGCGAATTCGCCACGTTCACCTAAAACTTGCGCAGCAGCAACACCAAGATTCGTTGCTAATTCGGCGGTAAGTAATCCGTTCGCTAAACCGCGAACGCCATCGGTGCCAAAAAGTCGGCCCGACATAGATTAACGCTTTGAGTATTGTGGAGCCTTGCGAGCCTTCTTCAGGCCGTACTTCTTGCGTTCCTTGATACGTGCATCGCGGGTAAGGAAGCCAGCCTTCTTAAGGTCAGCGCGGTTACCTTCAAGATCAATTGCGTTCAAGCAACGAGCCACACCAAGACGCAATGCGCCAGCCTGACCAGAAATTCCACCGCCATCGATTCGGGCAAGTACGTCGTAAGCACCTTCAAAGTTAAGAGTCTTGAAAGGATCGTTCACAAGTTGCTGATGAACTTTGTTTGGAAAGTAATCTTCAAGTGTGCGTCCGTTGATTGTCCAACGTCCTGTGCCTGGAACGATTCGAACGCGTGCAATGGCTTCTTTACGTCGACCAGTGGCTGCGCCAGGTGTATCTGGTGCCTTACGTGGTTCCCGTACCGCAGCTGCTGGGGTTTCGGAAGTGTATTCCGTCATCTCAACTTCGGCTTCGCCGCCAACTTCTACTTCTAATACTTCATTCTCTGACATGTTATTTCCCTTCGTAAAAAATCTAGTTGTCCGCGAGCGCTTACTGCGCTACCTGAGTAATCTCGAATGGCTTTGGGTTCTGCGCAGAATGCGGATGAACTCCGCCAGCATAAACTTTTAGCTTTGTGATTTGAGCATCGCTCAACTTATTGTGCGGAAGCATTCCCTTAACTGCCTTTTCAATTGCGCGTCGTGGGTTAGTTGCAAGTAATTCGATGTAGTTCGTGGCGCGTAAGCCGCCTGGGAAACCAGAGTGACGGTAATCCATCTTCTGCGAAAGCTTTTGACCTGTTAGTGCAATTTTTTCAGCATTGATAACAATGACAAAGTCGCCAGTGTCAACGTGTGGTGCAAAGATTGGCTTGTGCTTACCGCGCAGGAGCACAGCAACTTGTGACGCAAGACGCCCTAAAACAACGTCAGTTGCATCGATTACATGCCATTCGCGATTCACATCGCCTGGCTTTGGTGAGTACGTGCGCACAGTGAGCCTTCTTTGACTAAATAAATGGGATAAAACTTCGGGTTTTCCTTATGCCTAAAGGCACAACGACTCCTTAGATTACCTGTATTGCTGGGCGTGGGTCAAAACGAGATCTTGGGCAGCAGGTAGGCTGTTAGCAAGAAAAGGCAATAACTACGGGAATTTTGACTAAATTCCAGACGCTGCCGCAAAAAAGGGATGTGTTAAGGCCAGATGGAAGTAAGTCGGCGCCCCCTTTACTTATTGGAAGGGGCAAACGCCCTATCTGGCTTAAGTAATGCCATTGCCATTGTGACCATTCCATGGCTGATATTTGAGCGCACTGGATCAGCTACCCAAGCCGGAATCGTGGTGGCACTTTCGACAATTCCTGGCATCTTTATAGCGCCATTTGTCGGCGCGCTTATTGATCACTTCGGGCGCAAGCGGGTTTCGATCGGTTCTGATTTCTTTTCCGCAATTTCAGTGATGATGTTTCCAATTTGGGACTCTCTGTTTGGACTAACTTTTGCTTCTATCGCTACGTTCGCCGTGCTTGGCGCCGCTTTTGATCCCGCTGGATACACCGCGCGTAAATCATTGATTCCTGATGTTGCAAAAGCAAGTAACACTTCGATGGACAAACTCAATTCCTGGCATGAAGCAGTTTTCTCTGGTGGTTGGGCACTTGGCCCAGCGATCGGCGCAGTGGCGATTTCATTAGTAGGCGCTGCAAACTCAATGTGGATTGTTTTCGCAGCATTTATTTTTGCCATGATTTTGATTTCCTTGCTACATGTTGGAGACCTTGGCCTGGAGCATCGTGAAGAAATTAATGACCAGGAAAAGTTCTGGACAAGTACTTTACGAGGCCTACAAGTATTGAAATCCGATAAAGCAATGTTCTACTTAACAATTTCAATTGTGTTCTTGGCTATGGTTTACCTGCCAACTGAATCCATTGTTCTACCAAAGTATTTTTCAGATATAAATGATCCACGCGGCTTAGGTTTCGTATTGTCATCAATGGCCGCTGGCGGCATCACATCGATGCTCGCCTACCCTTGGCTGGTTTCCAGATATAAGAAACGCACTATTGTTTTTGGCGCACTACTGTCCACGGGAATAGCTATGATTCCGATGACATTTTTTCCACCGATTGGATTATTTGTAATGTCTGGATTCCTGCTCGGACTTGGGTGGGGTCCGATGAACCCGTTAATGAATTCATTGGTACAGCAACGCGTGGCGCCACACATCCAAGGTCGAGTTTTCGGCGTGCAAACTTCTCTGTTCTATGCCAGTGGTCCAATTGGCATGTTTGTAACAGGAGTTTGTGTTGATGCCTTTGGGGTTCGCCCGGTGTACACCGCCGCAGTTGCGATCTTGATTTTGTTCCAGTTGGCGATTATGGCAGTTCCAAGTCTGCACGATCTGGATCGTGAAGCGTCATACTAATTACATGACTCGGCCCACACTTGATAACTGGTTACTACCTGAAAATACTTTTTGGTCATTTCGCCATGTAAGGGAATTGATTCCAACTGCGCAAATAGATTGTGCAAAATCTCCGCGTGTATTGAATCAGAAAATTAAGACTGAACTTGGTGGAATTTCAATTGAAACCCACGATGGCGTAAAGAAAATTTCTGATTTTCTATCCAGCACCAATACCGACTCATTCACCGCAGTTAAAGGTGAAGATTTAGTTTTTGAATGGTTAGCACCTGGGGTTACCGATGTTGAGCCACATATGATTTTTAGCGTTACCAAGTCAGTTACTGGCATGCTAGTTGGCGCGCTAGTGCAAGAAGGCAAAATTGACGTAGATGCATTGGCAACAAAGTATGTTCCCGAGATCGCAGACAGCGGCTTTGGTGATGCAACTGTGCGAAATCTGCTCGACATGGCTGCCAGCTATCAATTTGAAGAGGACTACACCCCAGGTCCGGACATCATTGCGTATCGCCATTCCGTAGGTTGGTATCCAGCGCCGCTGGGTGCGCCAAACTTGCATGACTTCATTGCCTCTCGCAAAAAAGAAGGTGCGCATGGGCAGATGTTTCGCTACATGTCGCCAACAACAGATTTAGTTGGCTGGGTTATTGAGGCTGCCAGCGGAATGCCTTATGCCCAAGCGCTATCAAAATACATCTGGTCCAAAATTGGCACCGAGGCGCCAGCTCACATCACAGTTGATCGCACCGGGGCTCCGCGAGCCGCAGGTGGATTGTCAGCGATACCGCGCGACTTAGTTCGCTTTGGCATGATGATTCGCGATGGTGGCATGGGCGCGATTGATCCGGAGTTTATGCGCGATGTTTATGAAAATGGGAGCTTCGAACAATGGCAAACTGGAGATTTTAAAGATTTCTTACCTAAAGGTGTCTATCGTTCGTTTTGCTACAAGCCTGGCGAGGATCCAGATGTGATTATGGGAATCGGAATTCATGGGCAAATGCTTTATGTGGATCGACCGCGCGGAGTCGTTGTCGCTAAGCAATCCTCTTGGCCAAATCCAGATTCGGAAGAAATGCACTTAGATGCATTTCACGCTTGCCAAGCAATCGCCCGCGCACTTGGTTAGCCGCAGGAAATTAAGCCTGTAATTCCCAGTGCTCACCGCAGGTAATTACTCCCGTAATTCCCAGTGCTTACCGCAGGTAATTACTCCTGTAATTCCCAGTGCGTCACTTCTGGTGGGTTAGCAAAAAATGGTCCGATTAAGCCGCGCCATTGCGTGAACAATTCAGATTCTCGGAATCCAACCATGTGGTCTTCCACAGTGTCCCAGCCGATTGCAATCAAATAAGTTGATGGCTGTTCAACGCCTTTGTGCACGTGAATTACTTGAAAGCCTTTTGCTTGGGCGACAACAGCTTTTGCTTGCTCCATTGCGCTCTCGAACTCAAGCTCTTTACCGGGAACGATTTCCATGAATGCGGTTTCCATAATCATGGTTTTCAGATTACCTTTTAGCCCGCTTCTCATCCCACACTGGCTCATCAGATTCGCGAACCGTAGAGTCTCCGCCAAAAACAATAAAGCGGTCCATTGTTCGCGAGAACCAGCGATCATGGGTTACGGCAAGAACCGTTCCCTCGAAGGCCTCCAGCGCGCGTTCCAGCGCTTCGGCGGACTCGAGGTCTAAATTGTCGGTTGGCTCATCCAGCAATAACAAAGTTGCACCTGATAACTCGAGCAACAAGATCTGGAATCTGGCTTGCTGGCCACCGGAAAGTGATTCAAATTTTTGCTCGCTTGCTCCCGCTAGGCCATAGCGATCAAGCGCCCGAGCTGACTGCTCTTGTTGCATACCATTTCGATGCTCATCGCCGCGATGCAAAATTTCAATTAATGTGCGTCCTACTAATTCTGGATGATGATGTGTCTGAGCAAACCAACCTGGCCGGATCCGCGCACCAAGTTTTGCTTTTCCTTCGTGCGCCACCGGGTCAATAGTTACATCACTAATTGGTAAGTGCTCGAGTTCGGGATCAGTTCCCCCGGCCGCTAGTAAGCGCAAAAAGTGGCTTTTGCCTGAACCGTTAGCACCGAGAACACCAATGCGTTCCCCAAACCAAATTTCTAAATCAAATGGCGCGACTAATCCAGTGAGGGAAAGTTTTTCACAAACAACTGCGCGTTTACCGGTACGCCCGCCCTTAAGTCGCATTTTTACATTTTGTTCAATTGGAATCTCTTGTGGCGGACCCATTTCTTCAAACTTACGAAGTCGCGTTTGGGCCGCTTGATAACGAGAAGCCAGACCATCGTTGAACTTCGCTTTAACTTTTAACATCTGAACTAGATCTTTAATTTTCTGATGCTCTTCATCCCAGCGCCTACGAAGTTCTTCTAGGCGAGCAAAGCGATCTTTACGAGCTTGGCCATGAGTTGCAAACCCGCCACCATGAATCCAAACTGAATTACCGGCATGACCTAATTCCAAAGTAACAATCTGTTTTGCAGTGTTAGCCAATAACTCGCGATCGTGACTGACATAGAGCACTGTCTTCTTAGTTTGATTTAACTGCTCCTCTAACCACTTTTTTCCTGGAACATCAAGATAGTTATCTGGTTCATCAAGGAGTAAAACTTCTTCGGGACCGCGTAACAATGCTTCTAAAACTAGGCGCTTTTGCTCGCCACCTGAAAGACTGCCCGCAGATCGATACTGCGCTTGATCAAATGGGAGCTGAATCGCTGCCATAGTACAAACATCCCAAAGCACTTCAATTTCATAACCGCCAACATCCGCCCAATCAGCAATTGCTTGCGCGTAGGCCATTTGTTTTTTTTCGCTGGAATCTTCGATCATGGCCAGTTCAGTTGCGCTTATTTTCGAAGCAGCATCAGCAATTGGATCTGGTGCAACAGTAAGCAGGAGGTCTCGAACCGTGCCATCAGTCATGTGACCAACGAACTGTCGCATAACGCCGAGTCCACCAGTTCGAGCAATACTTCCTTCTTGCACAGGATCATCCCCTGCAATCATTCGCATCAAAGTAGATTTTCCGGCGCCATTTGCCCCAATCAACGCAGTAATCGCGCCTTCGCCAACTCGAAACGAGACATCAAGTAACAGAATGCGGCCATCTGGCAACGAGAAAGTTATGTGCTGGATGTCAAGGTGACCCATCAGCGTCCCTAGCTTGCAACGTTTCACTGATTCGCTTTGCATAGTCGCTCGGATCTGGATATTGCACATCGATAAAAGTTAGACCTAGTGCAGGTGCAGCAAAAACATGTGCCTCACGTTCCCGGCCAGCTAAATATCTCTGCAGCCACGCTTTGTCATACTTACCTTCGCCTATCGCAAGGACTGCGCCAATTAAGCCGCGAACCATGGAATAGCAAAAAGCATCGGCTTGAAGTTGGGCCTTAATCAAGCCATCTTGATCGACACTCCAGTCAAAGCACATCAGAGTTCGAACGGTAGTTGCTCCTTCTCGCTTGCGACAAAATGCTGCGAAGTCGTGCAGTCCAACTAGAACTTGGCTGGCATCGTGCATTGCAGGTACATCAAGTGGGAGATAACTGTGATGTGCGCGATCTCGCAACAGTGGATTGTGAATTCCTTGGTACAACAAATATTCATATCGCCGAGATAGGGCTGCAAAGCGCGCATCAAAATCTAGGGCAGTGACTTCCATTTCCCTGATTGAAATATCTTCCGGCAGGATGGCATTTATTCTGTAAGCCAAGTCGCCCATTTCGATTACAGATTCAGCTGGCATATCGAAGTGAATAACCTGACCAATTGCATGCACGCCAGCATCAGTGCGGCCAGCACACTGGACAACGACTCGATCAAGTCTAAGAAAAACTGCTAGAGCATTTTCTAATTCACCTTGAATAGTTCGCCGATCTGGTTGCATCCCCCAGCCCGAGAAATCTTTCCCATCATAAGCAACTAGCGCACGAATGCGAATGAGCCCCTGCGCTGCGACTGCAACGAGGGGCTCATTCGATAACACCATTTAGTTATGCTTCGTCAGTTACTTCAGCTTCGATCGCTTCAACCTCTGCAACTGCTGCAATTTCCTCGGCAGTATTTACTGATTCCGATTCAACGTCTGTGACGGAATCGGCCGCTTCAATAGCTGCAACTTCCTCAACTGCAGCTACCTCTTCAGCAGATTCAATCTCAATTGACTGCGCTTCTTCGGATTCTGGTTCAACAGCTGCTGCTTTTGCAGTAACGGCTGTTACAGCGGCTGCGGCGGCAGTTGCCATTTGCGCTTCCTTGGCAGCGCGACGCGCCACACCTTCGGCAGCGCGAGCGGCGTCAAGTTCTTCCACGAGTTCAATAACTGCCATTGGAGCGTTATCTCCCTTGCGCGGACCAATCTTTACGATGCGGGTGTAACCACCTTCACGATTTTGAAAGCGTGGACCAATCTCTGCAAAAAGAGTGTGAACAACATCTTTATTGCGGATAACAGTTAGCACTCGTCGACGAGCATGTAGATCGCCCTTCTTCGAGATTGTGATCAATCGCTCAGCAACTGGGCGCAACCGGCGGGCACGCGCTTCAGTCGTTGTGATGCGACCATGCTCGAACAACGCAGTTGCGAGGTTAGCCAGAATTAGGCGTTCGTGAGCTGGACTTCCGCCCATTCGCTTACCCTTGGATGGCTGTGGCATGTTTCTCTCCTGTCAATTAGTTACTGGGATGAGTGCTCGTTAGAGCTGCTCATCCTCAGCGAAACTCTGGTCGTCATCTGCTGCTGCATCATCAGCTGCTGCTGGCGATGCTTCGGACTGGAACGTTGCATAAGAACCTGCTGGTACGAATGCTTCTTCTTCGTCTTCGTTGTAATCATCATCAAATGCTGAGGCATACTGACTTGGATCAAATCCTGGCGGAGAATCCTTAAGTGCGATTCCCATCGAGATCAACTTGTCCTTAACTTCATCAATGGACTTTGCACCGAAGTTACGGATGTCCATCAAGTCAGCCTCGGAGCGAGTGATTAGTTCTCCAACAGTGTGGATTCCTTCACGCTTTAGGCAGTTGTAAGAACGAACGGTTAGGTCAAGTGCTTCAACTGGCATGCTTAGTTGCTCGGCTGCGAACTGGTCTGTTACTGATGGTCCAATTTCGATACCTTCAGCTTCAACGTTAAGTTCCCGCGCTAGACCAAAGAGTTCAACAAGTGTTGCTCCGGCAGATGCGATTGCATCACGCGGCACAATTGAACCCTTAGTTTCAACATCAATTACAAGTGAGTCGAAGTCAGTGCGCTGTTCAACGCGAGTGGCTTCCACCTTGTAAGTGACTTTAAGAACTGGCGAATAAATTGAGTCAATTGGAATTCGCCCGATTTCGCCGCCGCTTGCCTTGTTGTTAGCTGCCGAGATGTAGCCGCGACCCTGTTCAACAACGATTTCCATGTCTAACTTGCCCTTGTCATTGAGGGTAGCTAGAAATAATTCTGGATTGAAAATTTCCACGCCAGCTGGCGGCGCAATGTCAGCAGCTGTTACTGGTCCTGGGCCCTGCTTGCGTAAGTACATAGTTACTGGCTCATCAAACTGCGAGGACACAACCAAGTTCTTGAGGTTCAGGATGACTTCAGTGATGTCTTCCTTTACGCCTTCGATGGTGGTGAATTCGTGCAGGATGCCTTCAAGCTTGATGCTTGTGATTGCAGCACCTGGAATAGAGGACAGCAGAGTGCGGCGTAGTGAGTTACCTAGTGTGTAACCAAAACCTGGTTCTAGCGGTGCTAGCACAAAGCGCGAGCGGGTTTCGGATAGTACTTCTTCTTTTAGTTCTGGGCGGACTGAGATCAGCACAGTTATTTCCTTTCGGCGACAGCCACAATTTGAAGTCGCACTTTTATGGGGATGTTAATTACTTGGAGTAAAGTTCAACGATCAACTGTTCCTGAACCTGAGTGTCAATGACCTCACGTGCAGGAAGGGAGTGGACCAGGATACGCATGCCAGCTGGGATTACTTCTAGCCAGGCAGGTACCGTACGTTCGCCAATTTCCGCATAAGCGACCTGGAATGGGGTCATCTCAAGGGAGGACTTGCGAACTTCAATAACATCATTTGGGCTAACGCGAAACGAAGGAATGTCTACCTTCTGGCCGTTAACAACGATGTGTCCGTGACGAACAAGCTGGCGTCCCATGTCGCGACTCTTTGCAAAGCCGGCGCGGAAGACAACATTGTCCAAACGGGATTCCAGAATACGAAGCAGGTTTTCACCAGTCTTGCCGTGCTTACGGCTAGCTTCTTCGTAGTAACCACGGAACTGCTTTTCTAGCACACCGTAAATACGAGCAGTTTTCTGCTTCTCACGCATCTGTAATAAGTATTCAGATTCCTTCGCACGACCTCGACCATGCTGGCCTGGCGGGTAAGGACGAGATTCCATTGGGCACTTTGGTGAATCACACTTTGAACCCTTGAGGAATAATTTTGTTTTTTCACGACGGCAACGCTTGCAATCGGGACCGGTATAACGAGCCATGAGTTTTGTCTCCTAATTTCTTCGTATCAGACGCGGCGACGCTTGGACGGGCGGCATCCGTTATGAGGGACAGGGGTCATGTCTTGAATTGTTCCAACTTCAAGACCAGAGGCTTGCAGGGAACGAATCGCAGTTTCGCGACCGGAGCCTGGGCCTTTTACAAAAACATCGACTTTCTTCATACCGTGTTCCATTGCGCGCTTGGCAGCAGCTTCAGCAGCCATCTGCGCAGCGAACGGGGTGCTCTTGCGGCTGCCCTTAAAACCAACTTGGCCAGCGGATGACCAAGCAATTACGGCGCCGGATGGGTCGGTAATTGAAACGATTGTGTTGTTGAATGTTGACTTGATATAGGCCTGGCCTATTGCAACATTCTTCTTTTCCTTGCGACGGATCTTCTTAGCACCGGCCGCAGTGGCTTTCTTTGGAGGCATTGGTTTCCTTAATTCTCAGATGGGAAGAGGTCGGTAGCTACTTAGCTACTTTCTTCTTTCCAGCCACGGTCTTCTTCGGACCTTTACGGGTACGGGCGTTGGTGTGGGTGCGCTGTCCACGGACAGGCATGCCACGACGATGACGGATTCCTTGGTAAGAACCGATTTCAATCTTGCGACGAATATCGGCTTGTACCTCGCGACGAAGATCACCTTCAATTTTGAAGTTAGCTTCGATGAATTCGCGTAACGGAATTAATTGCTCATCCGTTAGGTCCTTAACGCGAAGATCTGGACTGATACCGGTTGCCGCAAGGATTTCATCCGCGCGGGTTCGGCCAATGCCAAAGATATATGTAAGGGCGATCTCTAGACGCTTCTCGCGCGGGAGGTCGACACCAACAAGGCGTGCCATCAGGCGTTACTCATTTCTGTTCTCGGTAAAGGTCTCGCACGTTCACCATTCCTTGCCGCCTGACAAGGTCCTCAGCCTTTACACACCTGAGGGTGTCGTTCCGAATTCACGCACGCGTTCATTCGGGATCGGGTGATCGTCTTATTTGGGTCTATCTAGCCCTGACGCTGTTTATGGCGTGGGTTTTCGCAAATGACCATGACAACACCATGACGACGAATGACTTTGCACTTGTCGCACATTGGCTTAACTGAGGGATTAACCTTCACTTTTCATATCCTGATCACTTGTAACGATAAACAATTCGTCCGCGGGTTAGATCGTATGGAGATAACTCCACAACAACCTTGTCATCTGGCAAAATACGGATGTAGTGCATACGCATCTTGCCGGAGATGTGAGCTAGAACTTTGTGGCCATTTTCGAGTTCTACCCGAAACATAGCGTTCGGTAGTGCCTCGGTGATGGTGCCCTCTATCTCGATGGCGCCGTCTTTTTTGGCCATAAAAGTACTGACTCTCCTTTGGAAGCGGCCTAATGAAAGTACTTTAGGACCGAGGACTGATGTTACGGCAATACCTTGCAAAACATGAAATCCTGGGAGTGACCCCCATAGAAATAAGGGTTTTTGCGATTCTGGGCGCAAGTTTTCTTAAAATCTTGATTTTTTGCCTATTAATTGGCGTATTTTGCCGCTGGACTAGGGATTCCATGGGCCGCAAAGTACTGCTCTCCCCCATCGTGAGCGGTTAAAACCCAGGGGCCTTCCTCGGTGATTGCAACTGTGTGCTCCCAGTGCGCAGCGCGGGAACCATCTGTAGTGACAACCGTCCATTGGTCGTCAAGAGTTCGCACATGTTTTGATCCAAGCGTGGCCATTGGTTCAATTGCTAGCGCCATACCAACAATTAATTCTGGCCCATGGCCTGGCTCGCCGTAATTTGGGATGAGTGGATCCATGTGCATCTTTGTTCCAATTCCATGGCCACCATAATCTTCCAAAATTCCGTAGTTGCCGGCGTTGCGAATAACCATCTCGATCGCGTGACTAATGTCAGATAATCGATTTCCTGCAACTGCCTTTGCTAAGCCCGCCCACATTGATTCGCGCGTTGCGTTACTAAGAGCTGTTTGCTTTGGCACAGGTGTTCCAATTTCAATCGTTACTGCTGCATCACCATTCCAGCCATCCACAATTGCACCGAAATCAACCGACAAAATGTCACCATCTTTTAATGCAACTTCATTTGGAATTGAATGCACCACTTCATCATTTAATGATGAGCAAATAACTGCAGGATAACCAAAGTAACCAAGGAACGAAGATTGTGCGCCTGCCGCCGTTAGCATCTCACGCGCTATTTTATCTAGTTGCAATGTTGTTACGCCGGGAC
>JNSL01000043.1_pt1 | contig 24330 bp, 20 predicted proteins | sample 210691 | NCBI WGS metagenome assembly JNSL01 (sample SAMN02808685, study PRJNA238866) | freshwater metagenome | biome: fresh water; feature: freshwater reservoir; material: water; isolation source: water column of the freshwater reservoir Embalse de Amadorio in Spain | place: Spain: Valencia ...
CGCCGACGTCGACGCGCAGGAATAGCTGTCATCGTTGACCTACATACAAAGAGCGATCACGGATTATTGAAGCGACAGATGAGGACGTTGCTGAATCGATTGACTCGCCATGTGCGACAGCCTTGCGAATTGCACTACTTGACACATCAACCGCATTCATAGTTACGTTCACGACTCGTGCATCACGAAGAAACCCTGAGGCTGCATTGGTCGAGTCGTCGCGATTCACTATGACGATCGTAGAGAGCCTGACGACATCAGACGCACGATGCCATGTCTCTAAGCGATTCGCTGTGTCGGCGCCGACAATAAGAAATATCTCCGTATCTGGCTGTTCGGCAAGGATTTCTTCCAGGGTGTCGACCGTAAAAGTGGGGCCACCTCGGCGAATTTCACGATCATCAGCCCGCAGCCCCGAAATTCCGTCCACCAGGGCCTCGGTCATCTCGAAGCGCACCTCGGCCGGCGTCACCTGGCGGTCGCCGACCTTCTGCCAGGGCTCATTTGCCACCATCAAGACAAGTTCATCAAGCGCCACTTGGGTTTGCACCGCTAACGCTGCTGCTAGGTGCCCCGCATGAGGCGGATCAAAGGTCCCCCCGAGGATGCCCAATCGGCGGGGCGCAGTACTAGTCACGTGGCGAGTGTAGAAGGAATTGGGCGCCAGTAGCCCTCGGAGAAAAAATATCTTGCTCCGCCTCTAGCAAAGGGCAACTAACACTGGTAATGTCTCCAATCCCCCCGACTAGGAGCCCCTCCTTAGTTGGTCCCATGTGTCCGATAACACGGACAACATGGGAACAAGCCCTACGAATACACGGTTGAACACTGCATCATGAATGACTCCATTGGTCTCTATCTAAACGACATCGGCAAAGTTGCCCTTCTTACAGCTGAAGACGAGCGCGAGCTCTCTAAGGCCATCGAAGCTGGCCGCGACGCCGCGACCCGCCTCGAAGCTGGCGAGCGCGGAGCAGCCCTTCGCCGTGACCTGCGTAATGCAGCCACAGCAAAGGATCGCTTCATCCGTTCGAACCTTCGCCTCGTGGTCTCAATTGCACGTCGCTACCCATTGCCACAGGGCATGGACCTTCTTGACCTCATTCAAGAGGGAAACCTTGGTCTCGAGCACGCAGTTGACAAGTTCGACTGGCGCCGTGGTTTCAAGTTCTCTACCTATGCAACCTTCTGGATCCGTCAGGCCATCGGCCGTGCACTTGACCAAAAGGCAAGCCTCATCCGTATTCCTGGTGATCGTTCCGCCAGCCTTCGTGCAGCATTGCGCCAGGCGTCAGGCGACGGTGAGACCCTCGATGCAGGCAACGCCGAACTCCACCGCCTCACAACTCCTGTCTCTCTTGACAAGACCGTGGGCGACGATGGCGATGCAACTCTTGGAGACCTCATGGCTAACGGCCAAGGAACTCCTGAAGATGCCGTCATGGCAATGGTTGACACCGAACTCCTCGATGAACTTCTTGGCACGCTCGATGATCGCGCCCGTTATGCCGTTGAAGCCCGCTTTGGTCTTCTCGACGGCGAGCGCAAGAGCTTCCGCGAAGTTGGCGAAGACTTGGGCGTTACTGCCGAAGCTGCTCGTCGCCTCGTGAGCCGTGCTGTTGAAGGTCTGCGTGACGATGCCGAGCGCATCCTCGCAGTCTGACAGTAATTACTTATTAATTCCCATTGCGCCGACCCCTCATTTAGCGCAAGGCTAGGAAACTATGGCTCGTAGCTGGACACCTTCTTCATGGCAATCATCTGTTGCCGAACAACAGCCGCAATGGCCTGATGCTGCTGCGCGCGATAGCGCACTTGCACAAATTTCTGCCTTCCCGCCACTGGTGTTTGCTGGCGAAGCACGTTCATTGCAGGCATCACTTGCCCAAGTTGCTGCCGGAAATGCATTCCTCTTGCAAGCTGGCGACTGTGCTGAAAGTTTTGATGAGTTCTCCGCGAACAACATTCGTGAAAAACTGCGCGTCATCTTGCAGATGGCAGTGGTGCTCACCTACTCAATGGGAGTTCCTGTAGTCAAAGTTGGCCGCATGGCCGGACAGTTCGCAAAACCACGTTCGTCACCCTTTGAAAAAATCGGTGATCTTGAATTGCCATCATTCCGCGGACACATTGTTAACGACGTGCATCCGAATGCCGAAGCTCGTATCCCTGATCCTCAACGTATGGTGCAGGCATACCACCAGTCAGCAAGCACACTGAACCTTCTTCGCGCTTTCACTAAGGGTGGATTTGCTGATCTCAATCGAGTGAATGCGTGGACCCAAGAATTCGTTGCTTCTAGCCCAGAAGGTCAACGCTACGTTGCACTATCTGCAGAGATTGAACGTGCACTTGACTTCATGCGTGCGTGTGGCATTGATACCGAGAACTATTCATCACTGCACGAAGTAGATGTCTACACAAGCCACGAAGCACTGTTGCTCGGCTACGAACAAGCACTGACTCGCCAAGATTCACTCACTGGCCAGTGGTACGACTGTTCAGCACACATGTTGTGGATTGGCGAACGTACTCGCCAACTTGATGGCGCACACGTTGAATTCCTTCGCGGTGTTGGCAACCCCATCGGTTGCAAAGTTGGCCCCACTACTTCTCCTGAATTTGTTCTTGAATTGTGCGAAGCGCTGAACCCAGCTCAAGTACCTGGCCGTCTCACATTGATTAGCCGAATGGGTGCGGACAAAGTAGAAGATTCATTGCGTCCATTGCTTCATGCAGTGCGTGATGCCGGGCATCCTGTTGTGTGGGCATGCGACCCAATGCATGGCAACACTTTTACTGCGCCAAATGGCCGCAAGACTCGTCACTTCGAATCAATCGTTGACGAGATTTCAGGTTTCGTTCGTGCTCACAAGGCAGAAGGTACATGGCCAGGTGGAATCCATATCGAACTCACCGGCGACGACGTCACTGAATGCACTGGTGGCACAGATGATCTCACTTCTGATGACCTTGATGATCGGTACGAGACAATTTGTGACCCTCGTTTGAACGCTCGTCAATCACTTGATCTTGCATTCCGAGTAGCCGAACTTATTCGCGACGCAGTCTGACATGTCGGTTTTAGATCCGGCCTTTGGCCTTGCTGATGCATGGCCCGTTGCCGAATCATCGATTGCAGTTATTCACGCAGGCGGAACCGAATTTCACGGAGACCAAGACCGACGCCAACGTATTGCATCTGTCAGCAAGCCTCTTGCTGCATGGGCCACTCTCATTGCCATCGAAGAAGGAAGCATCTCGCTGACCGACTCTGTAGGACAAACCGGCTGCACAGTAGAGCACCTACTTGCTCATGCAGGAGGCTACGGATTCGACGGAGTGAAGCCACTCAATCGACCAGGCACCAAGCGCATCTATTCCAATACAGGATTCGAGATGTTGGCAGAACACGTTGAACACTCAACCGGAATTGCATTTGTTGAGTACATCGACGATGCAGTGTTTGCTCCGCTCGGAATGCACAACACAGCACTTGAAGGATCATGTGCAAAAGATGTGCACTCAACTATTGGCGACCTGGTGTTGTTCCTTGAAGAACTTCGCTCCCCCACATTGATTGCATCTGAAACGTATATGCGTGCCGTTTCTCCTGCATTTCCTGACCTTGCCGGCGTTGTGCCTGGTATCGGAAGTTTTGATCCGTGCCCGTGGGGTTTAGGCGTTGAAATACGCGGACACAAAACACCACATTGGACAGGAACGCGAAACTCGTCTTCAACCTTTGGTCACTTTGGTGGCATCGGCACATTCATGTGGGTTGACCCTGTTGCAGATGTTGCATGCGTCATGATCGCGGAACGTGAATTCGACGAGTGGGGCATGGAGCACTGGCCAACATTCAATGACGCAGTTCTCTCGTGCCTAGGGAGATAACAATGTCCTCAACACAAAAAACAAGCAAACTCGCCACTTTCACGATGGGCATTGGGCCTCTACTGATTTGCGGATTCAGTGTGCCCATGTCGGTGAGCATGATCTTTCCGGCTCTGAGTGACCTGCAAGACAAATACGGATTCTCCGACGCTGGTCTCGGCTTTATTGCAGCAGCAGGATTCATGGCCTCACTATTGGTGTCGTTGTTTGTGGCTCCATTTGCTGACCGCGGCAAACCGAAGATACTTGTTCTCGCAGCATTGATATTGGCTTCACTCGGGTCCACACTTTTTGCATTCGGAAGTTCATTGTGGATGTTTGTTCTTGCACGTGCAATTTCCGGAGCAGCATTAGGAACTAGTGGCCCAGCCATAAAGGCCATCGCAGCCAACATTGACAAAACTCGCGCGGCAGAGCGTTTAGGCCGTTTACGTGGCGTGGAACTCGCCGGCTTTACGGGAGGTCCGCTCATCGGCGCATTGCTGATTTCACCGTTTGGTTTACGCGGAGCATTTCTTGTTTTCTCGGTCTTCGCACTTGTTGCGTTTGTCATTGTTGCGCCTCGGGAATTGCCCTCACTTCCCACTACCGACGATTCAAAACGACTCAGCATTGAGCTGTTGAAATACCGTCCCATTCGTGCAGCTGCTCTTGCATCACTCACGTTGTTTATTCCGATTGGTATCTACGACTCGTTATGGGACCGCTACATAACGGATCGCGGCGGAAACAACTTCATGGTGGGAATGACGTTCTTGTTGTACACCATTCCGTTTATTCTCCTCGGGGCCAAAGGTGGGCGGCTCGCAGACAAAAAAGGTGCTGCACGGATGACCGTCATCGGCATCTTCTTAACTGCACCAATGGTGATGTTGTACGGCTTCTTGCCGAGCGCTTTTCTTCTCGTGAGTTTCAGTTTGCTTGAAGGCGTAATCGGCGCACTATCTATTCCCGCGACGCAATCTCTAATGGCGCAAGTTGCACCACACGGTCGCGCAAGCGCAGCACAAGGTTTAAATGGAACCGGCGACCTCATCGCAGGCTCCATCATGGCGCTTATTGCGCCAGTCATTTATGGCTCTCATGGCCCCGAAGCAACGTTCACATTTGCTGCTGTATTGATGGTTATATGTGGAACGGCGGTGGCCCTCATGTTGAGAACCACCGCCGACTCGCGTTCTGCGACCTAAGTCGCAATTCAATTGTTGATTATTTAGCTATTGATTATTTAGCTAAGGCGCTCAACGATCATTGCCATACCCTGGCCACCACCGACGCACATGGACTCCATGCCGTAGGTCTTGTCTTCCCACTGAAGACCATTGATGAGGGTTGTCATGATGCGTGCACCGGTCATACCGAATGGGTGACCAAGTGCAATTCCACCACCGTGGATATTGAGCTTGTCCATTGGAATTCCGAGGTGCTTTGCTGAAGGAAGAACCTGTGCAGCAAATGCTTCGTTGATCTCAACAAGGTCGATTTGATCGATTGTCATGCCTGCGCGCTTGAGAGCTTGACGGCATGCTTCGATTGGACCAAGGCCCATGATTTCTGGGTTCAAGCCAGAAACACCTGATGACACGATGCGAGCAAGTGGGGTAAGGCCCAATTGCTTTGCGCGTGTGTCGCTCATGACAAGTACTGCAGCAGCACCGTCGTTGAGTGGGCAAGCGTTTCCTGCTGTGACTGAACCGTCTGGGCGGAACACTGGCTTCAACTGTGATGTTGCTTCGTAAGTTGTTCCTGCACGAGGACCATCATCCTTTGAGACAACAGTGCCGTCTGGAAGCGTGATCGGAGTGATCTCGCGCTCGAAGAAACCGTTCTCCTGGTGAGCAACAGCCAAGTTATGTGAACGAACACCAAAGTGGTCCATGTCTTCGCGGCTGACGCCTTCGACCTGAACAACGTTCTCTGCTGTCTGACCCATTGCAATGTATGCGTCTGGCAAACCAGTTGGTGGTGTCCATACTGGAGCGCCACCCTCTGCGCGCGCACGTGTGCGAACTGAAGAGTCTTTGAAGATTGCGTTTGGAGCTGAGTCGCTTGCACCTGATGCGTAACGGCTAACCGTTTCAACACCAGCAGCGATGAAACAATCGCCCTCTCCGGCGCGAATTGCATGAGCAGCCATACGAATTGTCTGCAACGAAGATGAGCAGTAACGGTTGACAGTTACTCCAGGAACATCATCAAGGCCAGCAAGAATTGCGACCATACGACCGATGTTGAATCCGCCTTCACCTGCAGGCTGACCAATTCCCATGATGAGGTCTTCCACTTCGGAACCCTTCACTTGAGGAACCTTTGCCATAAGTGCACGCACAATTTGGGCTGCAAGATCATCAGGACGCATGTCCTTGAGCGAACCCTTGTTGGCGCGGCCAATTGGGCTGCGGGCTGTGGCGACAATAACTGCTTCAGGCATGGGGTCTCCCTTGTTTGTGGTTCGCGTATCGAACCGACCCCCCGAGAGTAGTCAAACTGTCGCCAAAATCAGTCCTCGAACTGAGCACAGGCTATTTCCGCCTATTAAGGTCAGCGAATATGGATTTCCCAGTTGTCTCACTTGCCGATATCGACCTTTCTTCACAAGAGTTCTGGGCCAAGCCCCGCGACTGGCGTGAAGGAGCTTTCAAGACGCTTCGCGATGAGGCGCCCTTTCAGTTTTTTGATGAATACGTCATGGAGGACTCCCCGTTCCCTCCTGGCCGCGGGTACCGCGCTCTGACCCGTCATGACGACATCTGGCATGTCAGCCGTAACGCATCGCTGTTCTGCAGTGGTCAAGGCTCAAACATCGGAGACCTCCCCGTTGAACTGAATGAATTCTTCGGATCAATGATCAACATGGACGACCCAAAACACTTCCGCCTTCGCAGCATTGTGGCCAAGGGTTTTGGACCTCGCGAAATCACCCGCGTTGAAGACCTAGTGAAGATCCGTGCCGCAAAAGTTGTTGACCGTTTGCTGTCAGAATTTTCAGAGCGCACATGTGACTTCGTAGAGCAGGTAGCAGCCCCAATGCCATTGGAAATCATTTGCGACATGATGGGCGTACCAGAGTCAGACCATGCAGATATTTTCCGTTGGACTAACACCATCCTTGGCGTAGGCGACCCAGAGTTTGTGACTTCGTACGAAGACCTCATCACTGTTGGTATGGAAATCTTTGCGTACGCACAAGCACTTGGCGAAGACCGCAAGGCAAACCCACGTGACGACATCACGAGCGTCATGATGGCAGCAGAAGTTGATGGCGAACGACTCACAGCTCAAGAGTTCGGTTCATTCTTCATCTTGCTGGTTGTTGCCGGAAACGAAACAACACGTAACGCCATTAGCCACGGAATGAAGTTGCTCACAGACAACCCAGACCAAAAGAAGATCTGGTTTAACGACTTTGATACACACAACCGCACAGCTGTTGAGGAAATCGTTCGTATGGCAACACCAGTTATTCACTTCCGTCGTACTGCACTACAAGACACAGAAATCAATGGCCAAAAGATTCTCGAAGGCGAAAAAGTTGTGATGTTCTATTCATCGGGCAACCGTGACGAACGCACATTTGCTAACCCACACCAATTCGATGTCACCCGCGAAATTGCACCTGCTCAAATTGGCTTTGGTGCCGGCGGCCCTCACTTCTGCTTAGGTGCAAACCTTGCTCGTCGTGAAGTCTCCGTAATGTTCGGTGAAATCGCACGTCGCATACCAACGCTTCGCACAGAGGGCGAACCTGCGTACTTGCAGAGTTCGTTCATCAACGGCATCAAGCGTCTTCAGTGCTCCTGGTAATGCGTATTTGAGCAATTGCCTTCACGTGTTCGGTTAATGGGTGCTGCGGATTAAGGCTGTAGCCACTCCAGTGTTCGAGCACACACCGCAGCACTAGTTCGTTCTGCACCAATCGCTGCAGCACCATATGAACCTGACTGCGAGAACGATTAGTGAGGCCGGCAATGTCTGAAGCCGAATGCTCTCTTGGGCTGCGCCCCAAAATACACAAGACATCACTTTCGACACCTGGGCTCACGACTTTGAAGGGGTTGTCATCACTGATATGCGGAAATCTCATACCAATATGTGCACCTGAAGCTGGGCTGTTCGGAAACTCATACGTAATCCGCGACCCACTTTCGAAAAAGTGTTCGTTTTTCCGAACACTTTTGTTCCGGTTGTTCGCTTCTGATGTAGGAAAAACCGAACGCTATTCAGCAATCATGCGGATGTCAGCGACAACCGCTGCGTGATCACTTGGCTGAACACCGCCAACAGTGTCAACGCCTGCAAGCCAGATTCGTGATGGGTTGCCAATTGGCCGTGGACGTGGCCATGACACGAAGATGTAATCAAGCCTGCGATTCGGCCATGTTGAATCGCCAATGTACGGATTATCGCGACGCCAAGTAAAGCCGGCACCTTCGCCAGCGATTTCCCACAGATCTGTAAAGACAAGCCCAGGTACAGCAGGTGCACTGCGGCCAGTCAACATACGAATTTCATCAGAGTCAGGAACGGCATTGAAATCACCTGCCATGAGAACTGGAACATCAACTTCAGGATCATTGCGAAGTTGATCAACAATTCCGCTAAGCGCTTCACATTGCGCAATACGTGTTGCAGATGCATCAAACTTGTGATCAAGGTGAGTACACACAGTCCACCATCGACCGAATGGAGTTTCGAGTTGAGCGACGACTGCACGTCGGTAACTAGGTGCACCTGTGACGTCAGGAAGTCGGTGCACTTCCCATGATGCAATCGGCCAACGCGACAGAATCGCATTTCCCAAGCTGACGCCGTTGTCATACCAAGGGCCTTCTGTGCGAGCCACATGCATGTTCAGTTCATCAGCAAGCCATTGCACTTGGTCAAGGCCGCCTTCTTGGGCCCACACCTCTTGTAAGAAGATGATGTCGGCGTTCTCATTGCGCAACGTAGTGAGGATGGCCTCCTGGCGGTCGCGCCAGGGCCCGAATTGCCACCACAAGTTCCAGGTGAGAATGCGTGCCTCCATGGCGCATACGGTACAACCACATAGGCGAGACTGGAGCCGTGCCCGCTACTTCTATCCCCCCTCTCGCTGGCGTCTTTGGCGGTGGCGGCCTCTTTGGCATCGGATTCGCTATGGGCGTACTCGAGGGCCTCAAACCCCGCGGCATCGACCTTTCAGAGGTGCCATTACTTGGTACGTCGGCAGGTTCGTGGGCTGCAGCTGCCACGGCATTAGAAGTGCCATTCCAAGTCATGGCCGACATGCGCGTGCCTTCCTTTCCTAATCCGAAGCCAGGACTGCTCGCCGGTATTGCTCGTGAAATATTCGCTGACCAAAAAGATCCGCTCATTCAGGTCATGGCGTGTTCCCTACCGCGACTTCAGCGCACCATGCTCGATGGCGGGAAATATCCGCTCAGTGAATTAGTTGCAGCTTCATCTGCAGTACCTGCACTGTTGTCTCCTCATGCGGTTAACGGCACCCGTTATGTCGATGGTGGTGTTCGCTCTGGTACCAGTGTTGATTTCGGTCCGCACGCTGAAAATCTTGTTGTCATCGCCCCGTTAGCAGGAGCAATGTGGGGTCCATTTGCTCGGTTTGTCGACAAAGGTATGCACAAAGAAATTGCACAATGGAAGAAGCGTACTAGTGGCAAGGTGTTGGTGTTCTCGCCGCACAATAGTGCTGCATCTATTGCACGAAACCCGGTGCACTTGTTTGACAAAGCCCGCGCTCTTGAGGCCTACCACTTAGGCCGCGAAGAAGCTGCGACGTTCAATCTCACATTTTCATAAAGACACGACTATTGCGTGGCAAGGCTGGCGCGAAATTCGCCTTCAACAATTAGCGCGGCGATCTCTGGAGATGGTTCACTGAGGCGTTCAAGTGTGACGCCAATGATGTCGCCCACAAATCGATACACGTGTGGGTAGAAACCAACTGGCGCACCCGTATCCATGCCGACATCAAATGATTCGCCACTCATTGAAAAGACAATAGGAACGCTTCGTTCAACATACGTATGTGCCGCAGGTGACCCGTCAACCAACAACACTGCATGACCACCTGCGCCGAACCCGCCGTCATACACAAAGTCCACAATGATCTCGTGCCGACCTGGTGTCAATGGTGTTGCAGAAGTAGCAACGAAGTGATCATGGCCCATCCAGTTGTAGTGATACACAGGACACCCAGAGTCATTGACATACAAAGTCCATCCGGCCATGTTGCCGCCCTGGCACACAATCACGCCACGTGATCCGGCCAGCGGCACAACAACTTCAGCTGTAATGCGAAACGAGCAATTCTTAAGGTTTACTACCGAACGTTCTGGCATACGGATGTGGTCAGCCGTATAGGTCATTTTCTTTAACCCACCAAGATTCTCCGGCGGCACAACCGTCATACCCAAAGTAGAACCAGGCTCGCGCAATGGATACACATTGTTGCGTTGTGCTTCAGAATCAAATAGTTCCAGTAACTCAGCGAGCTTGTCGGGAAATTCCGCAGAGAGATCAACACCTTGTGAGAAGTCATCTGCGATGTTGTACAGCTCCCACTTCTCTTGTGGGCCATCAAACGGCACCATGCCAAACCGATTCCAGGGAACTCGACCATGGAAACACGATGCAATCCAACCATCGTGATAAATCGCACGGTTCCCAAACATTTCAAAATACTGAGTAGTGCGTGTTGACGGACCATCATTGCCATCCATCGCGTACAACATCGACACACCATCAACAGGAAGTTGTTGCAATCCGTTCACCATTTTCGGAATCTCAACTCCGGCTGCGGCGAGAAGCGTTGGCATCACGTCGACAACGTGGTGAAACTGCGTACGTAGTCCGCCAGCATCAGTGAAACGCTTTGGCCATTGCACCGCCATTGCATTGCGTGTGCCACCAAAATGTGACGCCACTTGTTTCATCCACTGAAACGGAGAATCAAGAGCCCATGCCCACGACAAGTTGTAATGGTTTTCACAACGCGCGGTTCCGAAATCATCCATGTGCTCGAGCAGCCACTCTGGATCTTCGGGAATGCCGTTCTGAAACGATGGCGCACTCCACGCTCCGTGCACCGTGCCCTCGGCTGATGCACCATTGTCGCCAGTGATGTACATAAACAAAGTGTTGTCTGCTTCACCCATTGCTTCAACTGCATCAAGTACTCGACCAATCTGTGCATCGGTATGCGCAAGGAACCCAGCGAACACTTCCATCAGGCGAGACGCAACCGGCTTATAACGATCTGGGTATTCATCCCATGACGGAACTTCGTCTGGTCGTTCCGTAAGTTTTGTGCCCACAGGAATAACACCGAGTGCTAGTTGACGCTCATAGATCTCTCGACGAAGTACATCCCACCCTTGATCAAACTGACCCTTGAATTTTTCAATCCACTCTGGACCAACATGATGTGGGCAATGCATCGCACCAGTTGCGATGTACGTAAAGAATGGTTTCTCAGGTTGTGAGGCTTTCTGTACACGCATCCACGAGATCGCCTTGTCTGCAATGTCTTCAGTCATGTGATAATCGTCGCGACCCTCGTACGGCATCACAGGAGTTGTCTGGTCAAACATCGGCGGTTCCCACTGCGATGCTTCAGCATTCAAAATTCCGTAGAAGCGTTCGAATCCGAGACCTGTCGGCCAACGATCAAATGGCCCTGCCAACGTTTGTTCCCACAGTGGGGCTAGGTGCCACTTGCCGAATGCTCCGGTGGAATAACCGGACTGCTTCAGAATCTCTGCAACACTCGCTGCTTCCTTCGGAATAATGCTGTCGTAACCAGGAAACACGTTTGCACCTTCAGGAATACCGCCCATGTGCACTGTGTGGTGATTACGCCCAGTCAACATTGCTGCGCGTGTTGGTGAACACAGAGCAGTTGTATGAAATTGATTAAAGCGCAACCCGTGTGCTGCGACGCGGTCAAGAGCCGGCGTCGGCACAGGCCCACCAAATGTTCCGCACGTGCCGAAACCCACATCATCCAAAAGAATGAGCACAATGTTGGGCGCGCCCTTTGGTGCCTTCGTAATTGTCAACGGACTCGGAGTTGAATCCGCGACGATATACCCCTGAGTCCCCTCAAAAGGCGGTGTTGGTTGCGGCAGCGACGACGTCATCAGCCAGCAAGGCCCTTGTTGTCGAGCGCTGTGCGAACGCGATCAACAATTGCGGCATCTCCCGACACAACTATGGCACCGTCGGCAAGTTCCTTGCTCCATGTCGATCGTTCTGACAAAAGAACTAACAATGTGGCACGCGACATTTTCACCATGGTCGTAGCTCCCCAACCGTCAGTTGGCACTGCGACTGAATTTCGCACATGTAGCCCAGCAGTTTCGTCCCCAACAACAAATGCGATGTGGTGATTAATGCCAGCAATCTTGTCCGGGTCAACAACTACGCGCAATGTATGAATCAAACCGACCGCAGATGCCTCACCCAAGAATTTCGGGTTAAAGCCATGCCTCATGAATCGGTCCATCGGGAACGACCCATCAAGATGACGCGCGCGCGTGATTGCCCAGTTGCGAATGTTGGCAGCCGGCGTGCGCTCCGCAATCACGCGAAGGCACGATGCCAGTAGGTTGCGCTCGTCTTGTGTTGCACCCTCAGACTTTGCAAGCCATGTTCCAAGCTCTGTAGCCCAACGAACATCATCAGCCGCAAGAGCTGCTGCACACTGTTTTGCTACAGCAGCCCGACCCCCAAAACCGGCAATCAACTTCTCGTACCGAGATTGAGGTTCTTCTGGGAACAGCTTTGCTTCATCGCCGTCAAACCACCCGCGAAGCCCCATGAAGATCTGGCGCAAGTGATGTTCAGTAACGCCGTAGCGCTCACTAGTGAGGTAATCCACGTCATACATCTCTGGCAACGTGATGCGCGAAGACAGTTCGTCTGCTGTCCACCCCTTGTTGATGCCCCGAACTGACTGATCCCACATGAACTGAATCGAGTCGCGATATCGAGTCGACTTTTCCCGAATATTGTCCTTGCCCGTAAGCGCCGGCCCATGGGTAGCTACCAAGTATTCAGGAGCCCACTTAATGATGTTGTCGATTCCTGGAATCAATACGCGAGGGTCACGATATTCCTCGCCTCGAATTGCATACACATTGAAAAGCACCGGCCACACAGAGTTATGAACACAGGTGCCAATAGTCGGGAAATAGAAGTTGATCGAGTCATCTGAGTCACTCGGCGAATGCAGATACTGAACTGGCAAGCCGGCAACTGTGATGGAACCCTTGTCTCCCAAAACTTCAGTGACAGGAATATGGCCTGGTGTATACGGTGCATGAACAGGGTTCTTGTAGAAGAAACCAAGACCCACATTTACAGTTGCATCAGGGCCTTCCAATGGCATGACTACTGCAAACTGTTCAACAATGCCGCGTGAATATGCAGGCGAGATCTCACCTAATGTTCGTTCCTTATTGAACGCAAGTTTCTCATGTCCATAAATTGGTAACGGCGTCGCATGGTTTCCTTCATCAAGAATTGCCTTGGTGCCTTCTACGTAATGAAAGTGCGTGTAAATGACTGCAGCAATTGGTGCTGACGTGAATTCACGCAGTCTGCGCAATGCTTCACGCATCTCTTCAATCGACTCACCGGTATCTACTGCAATGATTCCCTCTGGCGCTTCAATGAACGTTTGGTTTGAGAGACCATTGCCCACCAAGCACCACACACCTGACCGCACTTCATAGAAATCTGCTCGCACAACTTCGCTTTGGGCTGCATGCCACTTGTGGACGCGTTGACCGCCTGGGGTGGTAACGACGTTGGTATCTGATGTGTCAAAGCTGCGAGTCATAGTGAGTCAATAGTAAGACAGATGGCCGACCACCGCCCCAGCCGCTGTTCACACGAGAATACAAAAGGACCCCGAGCAAAAGCCCGGGGTCCTTTTAATGTCCTAGCGACGCATGCGCCGCGCCAAATCAGCTACAACCGCTGGTGGAACCACATGATGGGCACGCGTGGCATGAACCGGCGCGCTGCATCTGTACGCCACACATCATGCACATTGGTGCATCACTATGACGGGCAATTCCGTTTGGATTTGAGTGATCAGAGAGTGGCGCTGTTGGAGCGATTCCCATCTCGATTTGTGTCACCAATTCTGAAACTGATTGAACTGACTTTGGATCAGTAGCAAGCTCAGTGCCATTTGTGGTTTCGATTACTGATTCTTCAACACCAGGAAGTGTTGGCTGAATGCGCTCATCACGGCTGAAGATGCCAAGTTCGGCACGCTCGTCGTATGTCATGTATTCAAGTGCCAAGCGACGGAACAAGTAGTCCATGATTGATGAAGCCATACGAATGTCTGGATCATCTGTCATACCTGCAGGCTCGAAGCGCATGTTTGTGAATGCTTCAACGAAGGCACGCATTGGAACGCCGTACTGGAGACCGTACGAGATTGACTTTGCAAACGCATCCATGATGCCTGACAAGGTTGAACCCTGCTTCGACACTGTGAGGAACAATTCGCCAGGACGACCATCTTCGTATTCACCGATGTTTGCAAAACCCTTACAGTCAGCAACGCGGAACTCGAATGTGCGTCCACGACGTGAACGTGGCAACTTCTGACGTACTGGCTGAGTAACAATCTTTTCTACAACGCGCTCGATAACGGTGGTGGCTGCTTCTGCTTTTTCAGCATCAGTCGAGTCATCATCTTTCTTTGCGGTGCTGAGTGGCTGGCCCACCTTGCAGTTGTCGCGGTAGATAGCTACTGCCTTGATGCCCAATTCCCATGACAACATGTGCAGCTTCTCAATGTCTTCAACTGTTGCCTCTTCAGGCATGTTGACGGTCTTTGAAATTGCACCGGACAAGAATGGCTGCACAGCACCCATCATGCGTACGTGGCCTTCGTAATGGATTGTGTTGTCACCCATTGAGCACGCAAACACGCTGAGGTGGCTTGACTCGATGTGTGGAGCACCCAAGATGGACTTGTTCACATCGATGTAGGCAACGATGTCGTCTACTTGTTGGGTGTTGTAACCCAAACGGCGAAGCGCACGAGGAATAGTTTGGTTCACGATGCTCATTGAGCCTCCGCCAACCATCTTCTTGAACTTCACAAGACCAAGGTCTGGCTCAACACCAGTGGTGTCGCAGTCCATCATGAGGCCGATTGTGCCGGTAGGTGCAAGCACTGTGGCTTGTGAGTTACGAACGCCGTACTCTTCGCCATCGCGAACAGCTGCTTCCCATGACTCCATACCTGCGTACAAAAGATCGTCTTGTACGTCTGACATGTTCAAGATTTCGCCATGAGCATCACGATGCATGCGCAATACGTTCAGCATGTACTTTTCGTTCTCAGCAAAGCCAGAGAATGGCCCCATGCGGCTTGCGGTGCGAGCACTTGTTGCATAGGCATGACCAGTCATGAGTGAAGTAAGAGCTGCTGCCCATGCACGACCACCATCGGAGTCGTATGCCATACCAAGAGCCATAAGCAATGCGCCAAGGTTTGCATAACCAAGACCAAGCTGACGGAACTTGCGGCTGTTTTCGCCAATCATTTCTGTTGGGTAGTCAGCGCGACCGACAAGGATTTCCTGTGCGGTGAACATGACTTCGATTGCGTGACGGTATGCCTCAACATCGAAGCGGTCATTGTCATCAAGGAACTTCAACAAGTTCAATGAAGACAAGTTGCACGCTGAGTTGTCGATGTGCATGTATTCAGAACATGGGTTTGAACCGTTGATACGGCCTGTTGCGGTTGCTGTGTGCCACTTGTTGATAGTGGTGTCGAACTGAAGACCAGGGTCTGCACATTCCCATGAAGCCTCTGCAATTTGGCGCCACAGATCACGTGCACGAATTGTGCGTACTGGAGTGCCATCTGTAACTGCATTGAAGTTCCAGTCGCGGTCTTCTTTCACTGCGTGCATGAACTCGTCAGTAACGCGTACTGAGTTGTTTGCATTTTGGTACTGAACACTGAATGAATCTGCACCGTCAAGGTCCATGTCGAAACCAGCATCACGAAGTACACGAGCCTTACGCTCTTCTTTCACTTTGCACCAGATGAACTCTTCAACGTCTGGGTGATCAGCGTTCAAGATAACCATCTTTGCGGCGCGACGAGTCTTGCCGCCTGACTTGATGGTTCCGGCAGAAGCATCAGCTCCGCGCATGAATGAGACTGGGCCAGATGCTGTGCCGCCACCTTCGAGGTGTTCTGCACTTGAACGAATCTTTGACAAGTTGATTCCTGAACCAGAACCACCCTTGAAGATTGTTCCTTCTTCGCGGTACCAGTTGAGGATGGCTGACATCTTGTCTTCGACAGCAAGGATGAAGCATGCGCTTGCCTGTTGAGGAACGCCCTTCACGCCAATGTTGAACCAGACGGGGCTGTTGAATGCTGCGCGCTGTGTTACGAGAATGAACTTCAACTCTGCACGGAATGCTTCAGCTTCTTCTTGGTCTGCGAAATAGCCGCCTTCGATTCCCCATGTGGAGATGGTGTCTGCAACGCGGTCGATGACTTGGCGAACTGAGTGCTCGCGCTCTGGGGTTCCTGGGGTTCCGCGGAAGTACTTCTGGGTAACGATGTTGGTTGAGTTCAATGACCATTCCATTGGGAACTCGACGCCCAATTGCTCGAAAGCAACGGTTCCGTCACGCCAGTTGGTGATACGTGAATCGCGTACTTCCCATGCCACCTCGTCATATGGATGTACTCCGGGAGTGGTGAAAAATCGGCCGATTCCAATAGAAAGTCGATCTGGTGCAAGTGACATGGCTACTCCTGAGTATGTATGTGTTCGAAAGTTGAAGTCTGATGAGAATAGCCCACACCACTAGATGTTGTGGGTGATACCCCTCCACAGGCAGTTTTGGTACAAGTGGTTGTGAGATTACAGCACTGTAATTACCCCCTTGTCAACGACCATCGGGAAAAACCTTGCTGAAGTACGGTCGCGGCGCCCACGAGAAGGTCCGAGACCAAAAGATCCCTGAGCCACATCGTGTGATGTGACCCTCATCCGCCCGTGAATCGCCGCCACCGACCACCCCTTGAACCTACGGGCATTGCCCTGTGGATTGGAAGTGGACAGAGGTGTGAATTTCCGATTCTTTCTGGGGAAAGTCGCTATTTTTCAGGGGATGACGCTGTGAGGTTTCTGTGCACAACATGGTGCACCCTGTGGACAAAGTTGGTTATGCGGGCACCAATTCGACCGTCACAGGAATACCACTGAGGATTGCGTTGCCAGACAACGGATCCAACAACTGATCATCGGTGAGAATATTCGAGTTCACGCCAGCTTTTTCTGACGCAACGGCCATCTGTGTTCCCGGAACACCATGACCCCAACCGTGCGGAACACTGACAACGCCCGGACGCACTGAGTCTGTGACTTCGGCGGGCACAACAATTTCACCAACACGACTTGCAATTCGCAGAGGCGAACCTGTGATGACGCCAAGACGTGCAGCATCGTCTGGGTGAATCTGTGCTGTGCATGCAAGTGAACCTTTAGTGAGAACTTTGATGTTGTGCATCCATGAATTGTTTGACTTCAATTCACGACGACCAACCAACAACATTTGATCAATGTTTACTGATGCAATTGAAGCTTCCAGGCGTTGCAAATCATCAATGAAAACTTGCGGCGATAACTCAATCAGACCACTCGGTGTTCGCAACATGTCAGGTAGTCGTGGCTCGAGCGCACCCAAGTCAACGCCGTGTGGATTCTCAATCAACATGTCAAGTGACAAACCATTTGGAACTGCGCCAAACGCAGCTCCGTACGGGCCAGTTTGAATAACCAGGTCAAGACTGCGTGCCGTTCCTCGTCGACCCTTCGCGTTCAGTGCATTCAATATCTCTTCTGCATCGCGACCAAAAATTGGCGATGATGAATTAGCAACTGCGCCAAGCACTGCAGCATTTATTGACTGATCATCTAATGCTTCAGGATCACAATCGGCACCAAGTCCCTGGAATATTCCAGCCATCTTCAGCAATATGTCTGCTTCATCGGGAGTAGCAGGATCGCGCTTCAACACGGGCTCGCTGTAGTTAGCAACGTTGCGCACTGCATACAAATACAAACCAACGTCGTAGTGGTCTTTCTCTAACGATGAAGGCGCAGGAAGAATGACATCCGCATGACGTGTTGTTTCATTGACATAGATGTCAATTGACACCATGAAATCCAGTTCAGCTAACGCTGCATCAAGTTGCTTTGAATGCGGTGTTGACAAAACAGGATTTCCTGCAACCGTGACCATGCCCCGAATCTGATTCTCACCAGGAGTGATGATTTCCTCTGCCAATGCAGCAACGGGATACTCACCCAACACTTCTGCTCTTTTGCTGACACGACTGTGACCGCGACCCATTGCAAAACCTTTGCCTTTGCCGCCTTGTCCACGCGTTGTAGCACCGCCTGTGGCGGGCGTTGTGAACATTGAGCCACCACGCTTGTCAATGTTTCCTGTGATCACGTTGATCGCTTCAATCAGCCATGCGCATGTGGTTCCGAACTCAACCGTGTTCACGCCGATACGTCCGTACACAGCTGCAGTCTTTGCGCCCGCAAGTTCTCGTGCGAGTCGTACTGTGGTCTCTGCAGGAACGCCAGTTGCCAATGCAACTGCTTCAGGAGTGAACGGAGCAATCGCCGCAGCAAACTCTTCAAGTCCGTTCAGAATGGTCATGATGCGCGGTTCAATCTTCACCAGGTTCTCTGCAAACATCACGTTGGCCATTGCTGCCAAGAACAAACCATCAGTGCCTGGACGAATTGATACCCATTCGTCAGATGCCTCCACCGTGCGTGTGCGACGCGGATCAACCACAACGATTTTTCCACCGCGTTCACGAATGCGTTCCATGCGGCCAGGGAAATCTGGGGCTGTGCACAGACTGCCATTTGAAGCATGTGGGTTTGCACCCAACATCATCAGATAATCAGTGTGGTCTAGGTCTGGCACAGAAATGCTTTGCGCAGTACCAAACATGTACCCGCCAGTCACATGCTTTGGCACTTGGTCAACAGTGGATGCACTAAAAACATTGCGTGTTCCCATTGAACGAAGCATTGTGGCGCTAAACAATTGCGGCCCCAAGTTGTGCGCGTTCGGATTCCCCAGATACGCAGCTAATGCCCCACGTCCGTGTCGTTCAATCACGCCTGAAAAACCGTCAGCAACGACTTTCCATGCTTCGTCCCACGACACTTCGACATGTTTCCCATCGCGCTTCACCATTGGCATCCGCAACCGATCCGGATCTTCGTGCAACTGCTTCAGAGTGCTGCCCTTCGGACAAATGAAGCCATGACTGAACACGTCTTTCTGGTCGCCACGAATTCGCACGATCTGTTCTTGTGGGTTCACTGAAATCTCAAGGCCACATGTGGCCTCACAGAGCGGGCAGGTACGAAATACTGTGCGATTAGCGGTATCGGTCATTCCATAGATTGCCACGCCAGACACGCCGAACTCGCAGTGTTCGTACACTGTGGGCATGACAAGCCCGTTTCACAGTGTGGAGATCTGCATGATCTCTACTCCAGACGGCGTGATTGACGTCAATGGGCGTTCTCGACCATTGGGTGGGCCTGCAGACCAAGCGCGCCTCATTGCGTTACGTGGAGCTGCGTCAGTGGTTCTGGTGGGCGCCGGAACCGCGCGAACTGAGAATTACGGACCGCCAAGCAAACCTGGCCTGCGCATTGCCGTAGTTACAAAAACATGCGCGCTCGATTTCTCGTCTCCCCTCTTTTCTTCAGGGGCTGGATTAGTAGCAACCACTGTGAACGCCCCCGCTCTCAGCGTCGACTCTGTGCGCGCTGGCGAAACCGATGTCGACATGGCAGGAATCATTACCCAATTGCCACACGGCGTTGTTCACGTGGAAGGTGGCCCAATGTTGAATGCTGCTTTGTTTGACGCTGATTGTGTTGATGCAATCAACCTCACGATGTCACCACGTCTCGGTGGTTTTCGAGCACCGTCTCTTAGTCAAGCACCCCATGCACTACGACATTTCACGTGCGTTTCGCTAACAACAGATAGCAATTTTGTTTTCGCGCGTTACGAAAAAGTTACGACTGCTTAAGCAGTGCGAGTTCGCGGCGAAATGCTGCGGCGTCATCAAAGTTTTTGTACACACTTGCGAATCGCATGTATGCAACTTCGTCAAGAGCCTTCAAGCGTTCGAGAACTGCGTGACCAACAGTTGACGATGTGATTTCAGATCCGGATGCCAATGCAAGTCGCATGTCATCTTCAACTGCCTCAGCCAAGGCCTCAATAGAAGCATCCTCGACTGGACGTCCTTTGCATGCTGAACGCACACCAAAAGTCACTTTTGCTCGGTCGAATGGCTCTGGAGAACCTGAACGTTTCATCACCAGCAATGGCGCCTCTTCTAAACGTTCATACGTTGTAAATCTGTAGGCGCACTCGGGACAGGCACGGCGACGACGAATTGCCGCGCCATCATCGGCGGGGCGAGAGTCGATCACCTTGGTGTCGTCATGTGGGCATACGGGGCAATGCACTCCGCTAACTCTAAATGACTAGAACTTGCCAATGTGTGGATTTTGACCACTTTTAGCAAGGAATAAAGCAATTATGGAATGCGAACGACCTGTCCAGCTTCGATGCGAGCACCATTGGCACGAACCAATTCACGAACCAATTCAGATATGTCACCGGTTGGCGCAATGGTGCGAGCAATGTCCCACAATGTGTCGCCTGACTGAGCAACGACTGAACGAGGGATGATTTGGTCTGCAGGAGCAGGGTCGGAAGCAAATGCCCCCGTTGAGATGAGACCAGACGCCAATCCGAAGATGACGACCGCACCGAGGGTGCGGCGGCGGCGCTGGAAGGTGCGAACGCTGGGCCGAGGACGAGCAACGGCTTCTGAGCGGTATGAACCTGAGAACAAGAGTGGATCGATGGTGGTTGCCATGGGATTGCCTTTCGGGGTAAGGGGTTAAGGACCGTGAGGTCTATGTACTGCGAACCGTAGCGAACGGGTGTTCGATAGTTTGCCCGAACAGGTGTTCGTAGTCAAGTACCCTCCCGAACGGCTGTTCTACGAACAGGTGTTTGACCTTGAGGGCGAACACCTGTACGCTCTTCACCATGTCCGAAGCACTCACACCCCGCCAACGCGAAATTCTCAACGTCATTTCGACCAGCATGCAGGAACGGGGCTATCCGCCATCCGTGCGCGAAATTGGAGAGGCTGTCGGCCTCAACTCCCCTTCCACTGTGCACAACCACCTGAACACTTTGCAGAAAATGGGCTTCCTACGTCGTGACCCAACTAAGCCTCGTGCCCTTGAAGTTCGCTTCGACACCAACTCTGAAGTTGCCATGGAACGTCGTCCGTCACGTCACGTTCCCCTCATTGGAGAAGTAGCAGCTGGTACTGGTTTGCTGGCACAACAGAACGTTGAAGATCTCATTCCACTTCCTACTGACTTCACTGGCGAAGGCGAACTGTTTATGTTGCGAGTTCGCGGTGACTCAATGATCGATGCCGGAATCCTTGATGGTGACTTTGTTGTTGCTCGTCAACAGCAAACAGCTGACAACGGCGACATTGTTGTTGCTGGCATTCCGGGCGATGAAGCAACCGTTAAAACGTTCAAGAAGTCTGGCAACAAGATCACTCTTGTCCCAGCGAATCCAACAATGGATCCAATGGTGTTTACATCAGACGAAGTCAGCGTGTTCGGTAAAGTCGTCACCGTCATGCGTCGGCTGTAACTTCACTTTCCAATTACATTCTTGGTTACATTCCTAAACGTTTAGCAACAAGATGCAATTTGGCGTCTGGCTGAACAACAGCAACACGAACATTGTGTGATCCGCCTGCGCCATAAAAATCACCAGGGCTTACTAACGCTCCACCTTCACGGGCCAGTTTCTCTGTAAAGCTCCACGCGTCTCCCGCGTTGAACCACAGGTAAAAACCACCATCAGGAATCGCAATGTCGATACCAGACCACTTCGACAATGTGGACGCCATGAATTCAAGACGCGAGCGATAACGATCACGCTGCACACGAACATGTTCATCGTCGTCTAATGCTGCAACACCTGCTGCTTGCGCAGGCCCTGGCACCATAAACCCTGCGTGCTTGCGCACTTCTTGCAGATACTCAACAATTTCAGCATCGCCTGCATAAAAACCAACGCGCAATCCGGCAAGGTTTGATCGCTTTGAAAGCGAGTGCACTGCAATGACGCCCTCAAGTCCGTGTTGCAAAATCGATTGGGCTGATGTTGACCAGGTGAATTCGGTGTAGCACTCATCAGAGAACACCGGAATGTCGTGCGTGCGACCCCACACAGCGGCTGCTTTCAAGTCGTCAAGCGCTCCGGTTGGGTTGCTCGGGCTATTCACCCACAACATCAATGCCCGTTGCCTGTCGTCGCCAGAAATCGACCCAAGATCCATTCGGCCTGCAGCGTCGACTCCGACTGGAACCGCGCGAAGCCCAGCAAGCACTGCACCCATTTCATAGGTGGGGTACGCAACGGCCGGATACAGCACTGTGTCGCGCCCAGGGCGCCGAAGTTTCATGTACTGAGGCGTTGTGGCTACAAACTCTTTTGTGCCGATACAGGCGCTGATGCGCGAGATAGGAACATCAATTTCAAATCTGCGACCCATCCATCGTGCAATGGAACGACGCAGTGCTTCAGATCCGATTGAGGCCGGGTATCCACGTTCAGCATTTGACTGCGACAAAGCCTCAATGACGGCTGGTGGCGGCGGATCACATGGCGTACCAATTGACAAGTCCACAATTCCGCCGTCGTGTGCTGCAGCGAGCTTCTGATACGCGTCGAGGCGGTCGTACGGATATGGAGGTGGCACGAAGCCAACGGTGTCGCGATCAGTCATGGGGTCCTAGTTTCGCTGATTTGTGAGGGGAACAACGAACTCACGCAGGCGACCCTCTGAAGCATTCGACAGACGGGCACGAATACGCATTCCATCGTCTTCTAGTTCCGACATGACCACTTCACCTTCACGATGAATCGACGCAAGAATGTCGCCACGGTCATAGGGCACCAGCAACTCAGTGACCTGTGTAATTGCCCGCATGCGGTCTGCCAGTCGACGCATCATGACTTCTAAGCCTTCATTGCGCAATGCCGACACAGCAACTGCGCCCTGATGATCTTCCACTAACGACGCTCCCCAATCATCAATCAAGTCAGCCTTATTGAAGACAATGAATTCAGGAACTTGGTCTGCACCAATTTCAGCCAGCACTTCGCGAACAGCAGTGATTTGCTGCTCTGGGTGCACAGCATTTGCATCAACAACGTGTACCAACATGTCAGCCTCTGCTGCGATTTCCAATGTGCTCTTGAACGACTCGATAAGTCCATGAGGGAGTTGACGGATAAACCCAACAGTGTCTGTAAGGAGCACTGGCTCTCCGCCTGGTAACGACAAACGACGCGTGGTGGGGTCAAGAGTCGCAAACAAACGGTCTTCCACCAATACGCCAGCGCGGGTGAGTGAATTCAACAGAGTTGATTTGCCAGCGTTTGTGTAACCAACGATGACCACTGATGCAAGACCACTACGGCCTCTGCTCTTTCGTTGTGTTTGTCGTGTGTGACGCAGTGCAACCAAATCTTGTTCCAGTTTTGTGATTCGACGCATGATGCGTCGACGATCAACTTCGAGTCGTGTTTCACCAGGACCGCGAGTACCAATTCCACCACCCTGTTGCGACAAGCCCGCCTTTGCACCGCGACGCAAACGCGGCAACCGGTAGCGCAGCATGGCCAGTTCAACCTGGGCTTTACCTTCAAGCGTGTGTGCGTTCTGAGCGAAAATGTCAAGAATTACCGCAGTGCGGTCAAGCGCAGTTCGGCCAAGGGCCTTTTCCAAGTTGTACTGCTGGCCCGGCGATAACTCATTGTCAAAAACCACGGTGTCAACGTCAAGTGCCAAACACACTTCTTTTAGTTCATCGACTTTTCCTTTGCCAATGTAAAAGGTTGAATCAGGAGAATCACGACGTTGAGTAATTCGTGCCGCTTCATCTGCACCTGCTGTATCAATCAGCAATGACAGTTCGTCAAGACCCTCTTCGGTCTCGTCATCTGTTTGCCCGCCCATGGTGACACCGACCAACACAATGCGTTCGCGAAATGTGCGCTCGATAAGAGTCGCACCGAGCGCCTCCTGGTACGGATTACTCATGCATGAACCGACACGCTGGCAATGAACACGGCTGGCCCAATCAACGTGGCGCGACGGTCATCAGAGATTCGCACTCGAGCGTCTCCACCATCCATGTGCACAATCACATGCTCCACTGACTGTGGAACTAATCCCCATGCCAATGCTGCATCTGCTGCTGC
>JNSL01000044.1_pt1 | contig 24177 bp, 22 predicted proteins | sample 210691 | NCBI WGS metagenome assembly JNSL01 (sample SAMN02808685, study PRJNA238866) | freshwater metagenome | biome: fresh water; feature: freshwater reservoir; material: water; isolation source: water column of the freshwater reservoir Embalse de Amadorio in Spain | place: Spain: Valencia ...
TGCCCACAGTGAGCATGAATACTTTGGCAAACTTCGCACGCCAGCATCGCCAGTTAACGTTGGACCAAAGCGTCAGACATATCAACGCGCTCCAAAGCGCGGCGAGCACACCATTTCAGTTCTAAAGGAACTGCTGGACTTAACTGACGAACAAATCAAAGCACTAGAGGCAACCGGAGCTTTCGGAGAAGCCAAGTGAAAGCCTGGGATGGCGTCGCTTATGACGCACTACCGCTACCCCACGAACAATGGGGAATTCGAACCATTGAAGCGCTAAACCTGCAGCCCAACGAGACCTTACTTGATGCTGGTTGTGGAACTGGACGAGATGCTCAGTTAGCTCTAGCACAACTTCCAAATGGCAACTTGGTCTGCGTTGATCAAAGCACCACCATGCTGGACCAATGCCGAACCAGATTTGGTGATGATGCTCGCGTGCGAATCCTGGAAGGTGATTTAGATCAAGCGCTTCCTGTCGAGGTCGAAAGCGTTGATGCGATCATGTCCGTTGCCGCTCTTCATTGGCTGGCTCATCACAACAACGTTTGGCAACATTTCTTTAATGCCCTAAAGCCTGGCGGTCGAATCGCAACTGACTGTGGTGGCTTTGGAAACCTAGAAAAGACCTTGGCATTAGTGCCACAGATTGATCCAAACATTAAGTTTCCTAATTGGTACTACGCGAATGTGTCTGATACTGAGGCGCTACTTAAAGCAGCTGGATTTGTTGACATAGAGGTAAGTCTTCGTCCGCATCCAACACCGCTTCCAGATAAAGAAACTCTGGCAACATACTTAAAGACTTTGGTATTCCGGGAATGGAATGACGACCAGATTGCCAAGATGTCAGAATTGCTAACTGATAACACGCTTGACTACGTCCGGCTTGAAGTTCGCGCCCGCAAGGCTTAAGTGAATTAAGTGACCGAGGGTGAACTCAAGATTGGTGTCCTATCTCGGCGGGCTCCAATTGGTCACACTGCAGATTTAACTGCAACCCTTGAGCATGTTGGTGGCTTGACCAGAGTTCTACCTGCACTCGCCGAATTTGCCAACATCGATTGGACGGCCCTAACTACCCAAAGTCAAGTAGGGCTGCCTCGGTATTACTCATTTTCCGAAATCTCAAATCAGGTTCATCAACACGACATCAACATATTTCTGGCTGAAGTCGATTCCCAGGAATTGGATCTGAGCGATTGGTTTTGTGCGCACTACATATGGCCATTGCTACATGGCCTCCCAATCCCCGAGCTTGCCGATGCGGAACTAAGCCATCGTTTAAACACCGTCCGAAGTACTAGTCAAGCGTTGGCAGCTGAATCTATCGATGTCGATAATCACGGTTACCTTGTTAATGATTTCCAACTCTCCCAAGTCCCAGTAGCCCTACGAGAACTTGAACCAAGTAAGCAAATTTCATTCTTTCTTCACACGCCTTGGCCAAAATCAATTCCGAGCAGCAACATTTCCACCAAGATTCTGGAATTCTTGGCTTCTGGAATGTTGGCTGCAGATGTGATTCAATTTCAAACTCAAAAAGATTTGAGAGCATTTGAAGAATTTGTCATTACACACCTGCCATTGGAGCTGGAGGACGTGAAACTGGAAGTTAATCCAGTGTCAGTAAATGTCCAACAATTGAATCTGCAGTCTTTGAACACAGAAGACTTGTTAAATCTTCGTGAGGACGAAATCAGCTATGTGCACATTGCTCGAAGCGATCCAATAAAGAACACACTGGCAAGTATCAATGCGTTTACTGGACTTGCACGGGACTTCAAGGATTCCGCACCCCGCAGTTACCTTGACCTATACATCGTGCCTTCTCGTCAACAATGGCCAATGTATCAAGTGCTACTTTCTGAGATCGTAAAAACAGTTGAGCAATGCAACTCAAAACTTTCTTCACTTAACTACGCTCCGATCCGACTCCACATTGGCAATGACTACCAACGAGCCAGTAAGGCACTAACTCGTTATGACTGCTTGATTGCTTGCTCTGTAGCGGACGGATTAAATCTGGTAGTCAAAGAGGGTGCGATCTTGAATGATCGAAATGGAGCCATCGTAAGCACCAAAAACGTTGGCGCCATTGCTGAGCTTGGAAACTTCTGCATCGTCGCTGCGGAGGCGACTGAAATAGGAATAATTGAATCCCTAAGAGAAGCGCAGAACCTAAGTTCTGAAACGCGTAGAAATATGTCAGCCGAGCTCAAGCGGCATATCCAAGAATTTGATTCGAGTTACTGGGCCCAAAACGCTGTTGCGAACTTTAAGGTTTTAGAAAAAGTTTAGAAATCAAGACTTTTCAGGCTGCAGGCTCACATCAGTGATGTGGACGCCGTTTACATCAACCAGATTCTGATCCATGTTCAGCAAAGCAAACTTCAGACGATCGATGTCAGAAAGATTTCCTTTGTTACGAGTGCGAACATCTAGTTCGATAGTCACCTTAAGATCCTGAGCCTGACCAACTGTTACTCCAGCAGCCTTAGCCATCTTGTCGGCAACAATTGCGGTGATCTCACCGCGGGCAACCATTGCCGCCAGTGATGCAGCCAGTTCAACCTTCCACTTATCAGCGTCCTTTGGACCTAAGTAGACCGGTTCGTTGTTACCAACGTAGTGCGGACGCCAGACGAAGAATGAACTTAGCTCACCAGTTGGAACCAAGGTGAACTCGCGCTCAACCTTGACTCGACGTGGACCTGGGTAAGGCATTGGAGTGTTCTGCACACCAATTGTGTGTGGGAACCAGCGGAATTCGCGCTTAACGAATCCAACTGAATGTGGCGACCAAACAAATGTGGATGGCTGCTTCTCGTACTGAACAGCTGGCGGTGCTGGAGTTGGCCATTCAACTTCAGTCTTGTAGCCAATCTTGTGTGGCGACCAGGTGTAGTTACGAGTTACATGAAGGTAAGGACCCTTCAGGCCGTTCATGTGCGGACGCCAGACGAAGCCGCGCTTGATGCCGCCACCCTTACGAGTGCCTAAGTAACTTAGTTCAACAATCTTTTCTGGAGTTAACTCTCGGCCAGTTAGTTCTGCAACAACCTTGCCTTCAGCAAAGATGAGTACCCGGTTACAAATGTTGGCCAAGTCTTCGTGTTCTGCAGAAGCAACGATTACACCAGAGCCAGCGCGAGCAGCATCGGCAATTTTTTCAAAGATTGCAGCCTTACTACCTACGTCAACGCCTTGAGTTGGTTCGTGCAACAAAAGCACATCTGGCCTAATTTGAATCCACTTAGCCAGCAATGCTTTCTGTTGATTTCCACCAGAAAGTTTACGTAACTCGATTCCGGGAACCGGCGGCTTAACATCAAAGCGACGAAGCAATTCGCCAACATCTTTCTTTAACTTATTCTTACGCAAACGTCCTGCTGTGAAGTATTTGCTAAGTACTGGCATACCAACGTTGTCAGTAAGGGTTGCAAGGAGTACTCCACTGGCACCGGTACGGTCTCCAGGCAGTAGCGCAACGCCAGCAGCAACAGCCTTACGCGGATTTAACTCTTCTTTTTCATACTTCTTACTCTTGATTGTTATCGTGCCATCGGTATGCTCTAACGCGCCGAATAGTGCGTAAGGAACTTGGTCGTGACCTGCACCCATAAGACCAGTCATGCCAAGTACTTCACCGCGGCGAAGTGTGATGTTTAGTTTTGGAATTGTGCCAGCAGCCATGTTCTTGGTCTGCAGAACAACTTCCTTGGAAGGCGTCGGTACATGATCTGGGTAGAACGCATTCATTGATTGGCCAAGAATCATGGCTACCAAATCTGCTTCTTTGGTTTCCTTGGTATTTACTGTGGCAACCTTGCGGCCATCGCGAAGTACTGAAATCCGATCGGTTAAATTCAAAATTTCATCAGTTCGGTGACTGATGAAAACTACGCCAGTTCCCTGAATAAGCGGTTGGTTCGTCGAGAACTAGAACGTGGCCCTCAGGGTTGGTTGCAATCTCGCGAATCGCACGAGCAATTGCCACAATTGCTCGGTCCACAGGAGGAAGTGCTCCTACTGGAGTTAATGGATCCCATTTAAGTCCGAACTGCGAAAGCTGATAGGCAACTGCGCTTTTTTCATCAGCCCATGGAATTTTAGATAGCCCACCACGGCGCCAAGTTCCCAGGCGCAAGTTTTCTAAAATGCTAAATGCCGGAACCAAACCTAGGTCTTGGTGAACGAACACCATGCCAAGTTGCGCAGCATCGCTGCCGCGAAGTGGTAATTCGATATTTTCGCCGCGTAAAACTAATTTGGTTCCACGGTCCGGCTCATGAAAGCCACTTAAAACTTTGATGAGTGTTGATTTACCAGAACCATTGCGACCTACCAGGCCATGAATTTCTCCAGGACGAACGTCAAAATCAACATTGGATAGCGCTTTGGTCGGTCCAAAAGTTTTGGACAGATTTGTGAACTCAAGGACTGGGCTTACGCCAGTTTCTTCAGCCACTTTTATCTCCTACGCGATCAATTTCTTTAAAGAATTTACACTTGCGGTCTTAAAGAAGAGTGTGACTGGTTGGAGTCATTTCTGACTCCAACCAGTCACAACTAATTACTAGCTAGCGGTCCAGAACTTTGCGAATTCTGCTGCAAAGTCAATGCCGTACCAGTTAACTGAATTTTCTACAGAAGTATCGATTGAACCAATGTTGGATTCATCGAATACCTTGCAGGTGATTCCGTAGTTATCTGGAACTGCATTTCCGGTCAAGATGCGCAGTGCTGCATCTGCAGTTGCGTATGAGAACCAGTCATTTGGACAACCGACGTCCATCTTTACTGAACTTGTACCGATACCAGCGGCAACAGCAGGAGTCATGTTGAATGACGACTGAATTGCGGCTGAACCTGCAGCGTCAAGACCAGCGCCAGTAGCGATAGTCATGCCGTCGTAGATTGGCATCAAGTGAGTGATGGTTGGGTCTGCTGTAACTGCGTTCTTTGCAACACCATCAAGTGTTCCATCGAACCAAGTTGCAAGCGGAGCATCCTGGTAATCAACCTTGGCGTCTGGGCAAACTTCTGCTACTCGTGCCTTGATTGTGTCAATCATGATTGGGCTGGAGGCTTGGCCTTCAGAACCCCAAACGACTGCGTTGCCGGCACCTTCACCAGTTACACAGAACCAGTCAGCCATCAAGCTAGCTGCAAGTGTGTAATCGAATGATGGGTCAGCAGCAATTCCGTCAGCAACTGCAACACCTGGGGCTGCAGTCTGGTTGGTTGTCATTACTGGAATGTCACCCAAGTCAGCTAGCGGAATAAGGGCAGCTGGAACTGCGTTGGTGACGATTAGGTCAACCTTGTCAGTTACTGCCTGTGCGAAGAACTTAGGTAGTGGATCGATAACGCCACCAGCATCGCTCTTCTGAGTAATAGTTACACCCTGGCTTTCAAGACCAGCTGCAATTGTGTCTGTCCACTGCTTTAGAACTGGAATTTGGTCGTTGATCGAAATCATCGCAACCTTCTTGCCAGAAGCAGCTGAAGCATCAAACGCATCGCCTGGGTATGCAAATGTCAAAGAAGCAGCAAGTGCGGCATCGTATGCTGCCTTCGCTGTTGCTAAGCCATCGGCAGCCGCAGGTGCGCTAGCAGCCTCGGTAGGTGCTGCTTCTTCAGACGAGCTTGAGCAACCGCTCAAAACTAGTCCAGCAGCAAGTGCGGCGGCTACGAAGCCGAAACGCATTTTCTTTTTTGCTTGCATTAGACGTACCTTTCCCGTTGTTTTGATTCAGTCACTCGACCGCGACCGAAGGTTGGATGCCACCGTGGCTACGAGCACGCCAATAACAAGCGCGAGTCCGTAGAACACATCTGTAATCCAAACCTCGAAGCCCTTGAGCTGTAAGCCCGTGATTCCGGTTTCGAGGAAATATACAGCTACAACTGTGCCCCAGACGTTGAAACGTCCTGGCCTAATTGCAGTTGAACCTAAGAATGCTGCCGCGAACGCAGGCAACACATATGATTTGCCGATGCTGGATTGTGCAGCACCTGCAGTAGTTAATACCATGGCGCCAGCAAGGGCTGCCAAAGTTGAGCAGGCAATCAATGAGTAATAGCGATAGGCGTTAGTGCGAATGCCCGCCAAGCGAGCAACTTCTCGTCCCTGGCCTACGAAGTAAAGTTGGCGTCCAATTGGAGTGTGTTCCAAGATGTACCAAGCAATGAAGGCCAAAATCAGCATGAACCAGAAGGCTGCGTAAAAACCAAAGATACGAGTCTTTACAAGAGCTACGAATGAGAAGGTTTGAACGCTCAAAGTTGTATTACCCGCAAGGCCGCTAACTATGCCACCGAGTGCCGTACCCGTTCCCAGTGTTACAACTAGTGATGGAATCTTGCCTTTAACACTTAGTAAGCCATTAATAAGTCCAAACACCGCTGCGAAAGCCAGTGCAATCAAGATCGCAACTGGAAGTGAAATGCCATGCTTGGTCGCAAGCCAAGCAGGAATTGCAGCACCCAATGAAACGGCGCCGCCAATCGAAAGATCAAACTCACCGGCAGAAAGTGCGAACACCAAACCAAGGGTTAACAAAACGGTTGCAGCTTTTTGATTTGCAATCGAAGTTACGTTTTGCCACGTGGGGAAAACTTCTGGGAGCAGCAAGCTGAAGACCGCAAAGAGCACGAACCAAGCAACCAAAATTGCATAAGCTTGAATTCGGTAGCTTGTTGAAACCGCAGCACTGGTGTTGTCCTTGCTGCCTTTACGTCGCAAATTTAGCCGGCGTAACGAAACGGTTTGTGACACTTAATCTCCCTATTGCTTCGGCTTAGATCATCCCAAGAAACGACTTCCGATGAGTGTAAGTCTGGGGGAAAAATAGCGCTAGCGCAGGACTAATCGGGAACTTTGTATACAACATTCAGATAACGGTCTTTTCCAATTTCCTCAATAAACTCGGACTTTTCAGGGAATTGGGCTACTTTCTGGGCGCAATGGGGCAAATATCCGAACTCTATGAACCTGCCCAAATCGGGCATTGTTTGGAATTTGTATACGAAGTGGAGGAAAGTCCATTAGTTTGGGCACATATTCAATTCAGGAGGATCCGTGAAGGTTTCAGTAGTTCAGAGCGGCAATTGCACGCAAGATGTGTCAGAAAACGTTGCCATGTTGCTCGAATTATCCGAACAGGCAGCGACCACCAATCCTGACTTGATTCTGCTGCCAGAGCTTGCAACGACTCCATACTTTGCGGCCGGAGACAAGAGCCCGAAGTATCGCGACTGGGCTGAGCCAGTAATTGGTGGGCCTTCAACTGCAGCTTTTGCAAAGTTCGCAAAGGATCACAACACGGCCCTTGGATTTGGCATGTACGAATTAGACAATGATGTCCGATACAACTCGCTGGTGATTCTTAATCGCAACGGTGAAGTTGTTCATGGCAAAACTCATGATGGTAAAACTTTTCCAGCGTTTCGCAAGTTAACTGCGCCATCGGTGCACATGCCAACACTTGATGTGCACGAAGACGAGTACTGCACTGCTGGACCTGGTCCGATGAATTTTGATGTTGATGGAGTTTCCACTGGTGCACTGATCTGTTACGACCGTGCATTCTCTGAGCCATGGATGGCTAACCGCGCACTTGGTGCCGATGTTGTTTTGCTTGCTGTGTCATCACTTGGCTGGCGTGAATCTTTGTTCATTGATGACCTTCGACTTCGCGCCATGGAGATGGGCGTATTTGTCATCGCTTCAAATCGTTCAGGCGAAGAAACTTGCGGTGGAAAAACTCACGACTTCTTCGGCCGGTCTTGTGTTATTGCTCCTACCGGTGAAGTGCTGGCTGAAGCTGGTGGACACAACTACCCAGAAATCATTCATGCGGAACTTGACATGTCCTTACTTGCGCAGGCGCGCAAAGACTGGCCAGTTTGGAACGATCGTCGTCCAGAGATCTATTCCTGGATGTACAAGTAAATCTGGATTGCAAGCAATCCCAGCAACTTCTTGTTACTTAATGATTCCCTTGGCACGTAAGTCAGCTAACTTCGCTGCGTCGTAACCAAGTAGGTCGCCATAAACTTCGTCAGTGTGCTCACCATGCGCTGGACCGCTCCAACGAATTGAAGGCTTGGTGTCTGAGAAGAACGGGAAGATGTTCTGCATTGGGAATTCGCCAACACCAGGGACATCAACATTGATAATTGACTCACGTGCCTGAATGTGTGGATCAGCAATCATGTCTTTAGCTGTGTAAACCAGGCCATGTGGAACTTCTTCTTCGATCAGGTGATTGATCAAGTCCTTCATTTCCCAAGTGCGACTCCAGTCACCAATCATGGCGTCTAGCTCAGCGGTGTTGTCTCCGCGTGCAATGTGAGTTGCATACTTTGGATCATCAGCAAGTTCTGGCTTACCCATTGCATGAGCAAGACGCTTGAATACTGTGTCCATATTTGCGGCGATCAAAAGCATTTCGCCCGACTTAGTTGGGTAAACGTTGCTTGGAGTAATCTTCGGCAAAACTGAACCGGTGCGCTCGCGTTGGTAACCACCGATAGCCCATTCCGGAATTAATGACTCCATGTAAGCCATTACTGATTCATAAATCGAAGCATCGATGACCTGACCCTTGCCAGTCTTTTCTTTCGAGTGAAGCGCGGCCAATGCGCCAAGCGTTGCAAAGGTTGCGGCCAAGGAATCGCCAAGTGAAATTCCGGCGCGAGCGGGCATTCGATCAGGTTCACCGATTACATAACGAAGTCCACCCATAGCTTCACCAACTGATGCATAGCCTGGTCGTGGAGCGTAAGGTCCGGTTTGTCCGTAGCCGCTGACGCGAATCAAAATTAGACCTGGATTGATTTTGGACAAAACGTCGTAACCAAGTCCCCAGCGCTCAAGAGTTCCTGGTCGGAAGTTTTCTAGCAACATGTCGGATTGTTCAACAAGTTCTTTTACGATCTGTTGACCTTCAGGTGTGCGTAGATCTGCAGTCACACACTTCTTATTACGAGCAGCAATCGGCCACCAAAGTGATTTGCCATGTGCTTTTTCTTGACCCCAATCGCGAAGTGGGTCGCCGCGCTTTGGATCTTCAATCTTGATGACTTCCGCGCCGTAATCGCCCAAGAGCTGGCCACAGTAAGGTCCGGCTAGTAATTGACCTAGTTCAACAAGTCGTAGGTCACTTAGTGGTCCAGTCACGATTAATCCTTTTCGATGGGCTGCTCTATTTGTATACAAAATTTAACGTATTTGCCACTCAAATTCTAAAAAACCCGATAAATCAGGGAAATCCATATCCCAATTCAGGTGGACTTGTATACCATCTCGTACAACAATAGGCCTATGACCGCCACAATACCCACTCCTCGCAGCGATATTTCCATTATTGAAGTCTCTCCCCGAGATGGCCTCCAGAATGAAAAAATCCCACTTTCGGTAGATCAGCGTATTGACTTGATCACCCAACTTGGCAATGCCGGAGCTAAGCGGATTGAGGCCGTGGCTTTTGTGCACCCAACTCGAGTCCCACAAATGGCTAATGCCGAAGAGGTTATGGCTGGACTGCCTCGCGGTAATGGAGTTTCTTACTCTGGTTTGATTTTGAACCGTAAAGGCCTAGATCGGGCGCTTGATAGCAAAGTAGATGAAGTTCATTTAGTTATTCCAGGCACGGATGAAATGAGCTTGGCTAACCAAAATGTAACCGTCGCCGAAATGCTAGTTCTGGCAAAAGAAGTTTCAGATGTTTGCAAGGAAGAAAATGTTCCACTAACTATGACCGTAGCTGTGGCGTTCGGTTGTCCATTTGCCGGCGAAGTTCCAACGGATCAAGTGGCACGTGTTCTTGATGGCATGGTTGGACTGCAATTGGCTGAAGTTGGCTTGGCTGACACCATCGGCGTTGGCGTGCCTTGGCAGGTTCGCGCTTTGGGTAACGCGGTACGAGAGCGCTTCGCAACTGAGCCAATGCGTCTGCACCTTCACAACACTCGCAACAACGGTTATGCCAATGCGCTTGCTGGTTTAGAAGCTGGCTTTGTTGGCTTCGACAGCAGTGTTGGTGGATTCGGTGGCTGTCCGTTTGCGCCTAATGCAACTGGAAACATTGCCACTGAAGATTTGAACTACATGCTTGAACGTTCAGGCGTAAGCACTGGCCTAAATCATGACGCGTTGGTAAGTACGGCATCATGGTTATCTAAAGCGCTTGAAAAAGATGCCCCAGGATTAGTTGGCCGCGCCGGCCAATTCCCAGCTAAGGAAACAAAATGACCAACATTGCAATCGTCTATTACTCCGCAACCGGCAATATTGCAGCCATGGCTAATGCCATTGGTGAAGGTGCTGCAAGCGTAGGTGCCGAAGTTCGAGTTCGCCGAGTTGCTGAAACTGCCCCAGCCGAGGCGATTGCTAGCAATCCAAAGTGGCAGGCTCACTTTGATGAAATGGCTAACGAACCACTTGCAACTCTTGATGATTTGGAATGGGCCGATGGTATTGCGCTAGGTAGTCCAACTCGCTTTGGTGGACCAGCATCGCAACTTAAATCTTTCTTAGACACAACTGGTGGACTTTGGTTTAAGGGTGCACTTGTGAACACCGTAGGAACAGCATTCACAACTGCTTCAACTGCACATGGCGGCCTTGAGTCAACAACCTTGGCAATCAACAACCACTTCTACCACTGGGGTTCATTGATCATGCCGCTTGGTTATGGCGACGAGCACGTGAGCAAAGTTTCTGGAAATCCATACGGCGCCTCACATGTTTCACGCAAGGGTTCAGTCCCGGATGAAGATTCACTTAAGGCCTGCTTCGTTCAGGGTCGTCAGTTAGCGCAAGTTGCTGGCTGGGTTGCAGCTGGAAAATCAGGAGCTTAGTTATGACAATCAACATTCTCGCTATTGGCGGCAGCACTCGCCCAGGTTCTTCCAGCGAACAAGCACTAAGAGTTGCTGGTCGCGGAGCCGAAGGCGCAGGCGCGAAAGTGACTTACATAACCGGTCGCGATCTAATGTTCCCGATCTATGACACTGAAACTCCAGATCGCAGTGACAATGCCAAGAAGTTTCTTGAAGCAGTCGCGGCAGCTGATGGCTTAATAATCAGCACACCTGGTTACCACGGTGGCATGTCCGGAATGATCAAGAACGCTTTGGATTACATCGAAGATCTTCGCGAAGGTCCACGGGTTTACTTAGACGGCATGGCAGTTGGCTGCATTGCTGTTGCATACGGTTGGCAGGCAACCGCAACGACTTTGTTGCAAATTCGCGTAGTTGCACACGCCCTTCGCGCCTGGCCAACTCCCCTTGGCGCAACTATCAATGCCTCAGTTACGAAGTTTTCTTCCGATGGAACTACAGATGACGAGGGTGCACGAAGTAACCTTGAGACTGTCGGGCGCCAGGTTGAACAATTCGCAACTTGGTCACGCAGATAGCCACTAGCTTTCGGGAGTAAATAGTATGGCAAAGATCGCAACTACGGTTTACGAACAGATTCGAACTGCCATTCTCAATGGTGAGCTCTCCAACTCCGAGCGATTAGTCGAAGAAGACCTTGCTGTCAGCATGGGCATTTCGCGAACTCCAGTGCGCGAGGCTTTACGTCGATTGGCCGCTGAAGGTTTAGTAGATGTTTCACCAAACCGCGGCGCGCGAGTTGCTGAGTGGGACGTTCATGATCTGCGCGAAATTTTCGACCTTCGTTCCATCCTTGAATCACATGCTTGCGAACTAGCTACTCCCCGTGCATCAGCTGCAGAGATTGAGTTCCTAGAAAACATTTGCACTGAAATGGAAGAGTTGGCAGAGACGGAGCTTTCTTCGGAAACTCGATTGCCAGCGCTAGCTGCTCGAAACCGAATTTTCCACGGCAAGATCATTGAGATGTCGAATTCAACTCGACTTGGACTATTGATCGAAACTTTGATCCACGTACCAATCGTGATGCAGACTTACAAGGTTTATTCCCCAGAAGCGCTACAGCGAAGTCTGCACCATCACCGGGAGATTGTTAATGCAATGAAAGCCGGAGATGAAGTTTGGGCATCGAGCGTTATGCGCGCTCACGTACTTGCAGCTCGGGAAGAAATCCTTGGCCAACCGGATCCAGCATAAAGATTTAGAGCAAAAAAACGAGCACCTGCAGATGCAGGTGCTCGTTTTTTAACGAGAGGTATTACTTGCCAACGCGGGTCTTCATCAAAGGCTGAACCTTTGTACCGAAGATGTCCATGCCAGTTACGAAGTCATCGAATGTCAACATGACACCCTTAACTCCATTTACGGTGTCAATTTCATCCAACATGCGAGCCACTGAGGCGTAAGAGCCAACAAGTGTTCCCATGTTGAAGTTGATTGCACCTTCTGGAAGTGCGATTGTAGCCGCGGTGCTTGATCCATCGGCATTGGTTGTATCTGCGGCAGCCTGGCCAGCCATCCATGACAATGCACCAGCATCTGCGCCAGCGTTGTAGTGCTTCCACTTAGCCATGGCCTTTTCGTCAGTTTCATCAGTGATAACCATGAACAGAACGTAAGCACCAATGTCGCGACCAGTTTCCTTAGCAGCGCGAAGTAACTGATCTGCCGAAGGCTTGAATGCAGTTGGAGTGTTAACGCCGGTACCCAAAATGAATTGGTAGTCACCGTATTCAGCACAGAAACGCATACCGCGTTCTGACTGACCAGCACAAACCAACGGAATTTTGGATGAAGGCTTTGGCAACATGACACAGTCATCCATCTTGAAGAACTGACCCTTGAAGTCAGAAGATCCCTTGCTCCAAAGTTCCTGCATTACGCGTACATACTCTTCGGAGTATTCGTAGCGATAGCCGAAGTATTCGTCTCCTGGCCATAGACCCATTTGATCGTATTCACCCTTTGCCCAACCGGACACGATGTTTACGCCAAAACGACCTGGGGCGATTGAGTCAATTGTTGTTGCCATACGAGCGACAATCGCTGGTGGCAAAGTAAGAATTGCAGTGGACGCAAACAGCTTGATCTTTTCGGTCTTTGCAGCAAGGGCTGCCATCAAAGTGAATGACTCCAGGTTGTAATCCCAGAATTCACTTTGGCCGCCGAAGCCACGGAGCTTGATCATTGAAAGAGCAAACTCAAAACCATATTTTTCTGCGCGCTGAACGCACTCAAGATTCAACTCATATGATGGTTTGTACTGAGGCGACGTAGTTGAAATCAACCAACCGTTGTTGCCAATTGGAATAAATACTCCGAGATCCACGGGGGAACTCCTTCCGGTTTCAAATCGCAATCTAGACAGTATGGACACAGATCCACACAAAGCGTTTCTCTGAAACTTAGTGTGAAAACCTCACTTTGTCCTAGAGAATGTGCATTTTGTGTCCAAAAGGAACATTTGGCAACGCAGTTATTGGGTTTTTGAGCCAAAAAACCCAACTTTGTATACATTTGGAGTAATTGACCCCTCGATCCTGGAGCTTTCATGCCGACGTTAGATGTAAATGGCCACTCAATGTATTACGAAGTTTCCGGTATTCCGGGAGCAGATAAGGCAGTCGTTATGGGCGGCTGGGGAACTTTTTGTCACGGAAAACAAAAAGATGCTCCGCGTTACTTATTTGAAACGTACGAAGTATTGACCTTTGACTACCGCGGTATGCGCGATAGCACTGACGACTACACACGCGAAGCAACTATGCAGTTATTTGCTGATGACTTAGCTCAGCTTCTTGATCATCTTGGTTGGACCAACGTTCACATTGTTGGAATGGTCGGAATGGGTGCCTGCATCGGACAAGAGCTCGCTTACGCTCGTCCGGACTTAGCCCGCTCATTAGTAATGACTGGCACTTGGGCATACGCAGATCCAATCATGGTCGACCAACTAGACAGCATGACAACCATGCATCAAGAGTCTGGCTTCTACGCTTTCCAGAAATTCGTTGCATCATTTTCCTTCCCAGGAGATTTCTACAACGAAAACCGCGATCGCTTATTAGGCGACAACGGCACTTGGGCAGACTTAAACGGAAACCTTGCTGCACATGAGCGTTATGTCCATGCTTGCAACATCCACGATTCTCGAGAACGCCTACCCCACATCAAGACTCCTTCACTTGTGTTGCATGCGCTTCAGGATTCAATTACCACTGCACGTCACACACAAGTGATTGAAGACTTGATTCCAAACTGCATCGGCATCACTTGGCCAGATGCATCCCACGTAATTGCGGGTAAAGAACAGCGCATCCGATTCGATGCACTTCTTAAAGAATTCCTTGAGGCCAATTAATGACAATTCAGTTAACGCAAGACCAGAAAGATTTCCAAGAAGCTATTCGCGCCTTCGTTGATAAGGAAATCATTCCGGTTGCTCGCGACATGGAACATTCGGGCGAATACCCAACTGCCATCGTTGAGCACATGAAGGAAATGGGACTTTTTGGAATGACAATTCCAGAAGAGTTCGGTGGCCTTAGCGTTGACATGACAACGTTCTCAATTGTTTTCGAAGAACTATCCCGTGGCTGGATGGGTGTAGCCGGTGTACTTGGTTCACACTCAATGGCTTGCTTCATAATTTCCAAGCACGGCACTCCTGAGCAAAAGGCAAAATATCTGCCTGAGTTAGCAACTGGTGCTCGTCGCAGTGGACTTGGTCTAACTGAGCCAGGTGCTGGAACCGACCTGCAAGGAATCACAACTACTGCAACTCTTGATGGCGACCATTACATAGTGCGTGGCTCCAAGACTTGGATTACCAACGCCCGTCACGCAGATCCACTTCCTGTTCTAGTTAAGACAGACCCAAAGGCAGATCCTCGCCACAAAGGTATGTCAGTTCTACTTATTGATGCTGGAACTCCTGGTTTCACAATCGGTAAAGATATTCCAAAAATGGGTTACAAGGGTCCAGAGTCTTGCGAAGTCATCCTTGATGAAGTCCGAGTTCCTGTTGAGAATCTATTAGGTGGGGTTGAAGGGCGCGGAATGCAGCAAGTGCTTTCTGCACTTGAAACCGGTCGCCTAAACATCGCAGCTCGCTCGGTAGGTATTGCAGCTCGTGCTTACGAAGAGGCTGTTAAGTACGCAAAGTCTCGTATGGCTTTTGGTAAGAGCATCTCTGAGTTCCAAGCTATTCAGCTAAAGATTGCCGATATGGCAACCGACCTGCAAGCTGCTCGCCTACTTACTTATTGGGCAGCCTCTGAGGCTGATCAAGGTAAGCGCGTTGATTTGCAGACAGCTCAAGCCAAAGTATTTGCATCGGAAGTTGCGATTCAGAATTCACTTCGAGCTATGCAGGTTCATGGTGGCTACGGCTATTCAACTGAGTATGAAATTGAGCGTCTGTATCGTGATGCGCCATTAATGAGTATTGGCGAAGGCACAAACGACATCATGCGAATGGTTATTGCCAAGCAGATTTTTGCTGACTAACTCACATTGCTAGAAACGAGCTAATCTTCCGAGATACTTGATACATGTTGCGTGCCAATAAATACCTAATTGCCATGATGCTGGCGATGGTCAGCTGGGGCGTGGGTAATCCAATCGCGGATATCGCAGTAGAGCATGTAGACCCGATTTCGGTATTCTTCATTGAAATTGTCTGTGGGTTAATCGTCTTTTTCGTCGTAGCTCTAGTAGTTCCTTCGTTGCGCAATGCAATCAAACATGTGCCGTGGAGAATTGCGCTCCCCTTTGGTTTACTTCAACCCGGTTTGGCCTATCTTCTTGGCAACATCGGATGGCAGTACGGAACTGTAACCACTGGGGCAATCCTGATGTCGAGTGAAGTAATCTTCCTGGCTCTCGGTGGTGCGATTTTCTTGCGTGAGAAGTTATCCCCGTGGTCTGTTGTTGCATTACTAATAGGTGTGAGCGGTGCCATCATCGTCGGAATTGCTGGCCAATCAAGTAATCCAGAAACCGCTGGCCAATATGTCACTATTCTTGGGTTGTCAGTTTCTGCTGGATTAGTCGGAGCGCTGGCATTTTTAGGTGTGGGACTTTCCGGCGCAATCTATGGACTCTTTATGCGAAGGCTGAAATCGGAAGTAAACACAATCGCGTTAACTCTTGGTCAAATGACTTCAGCCAGTTTTTTCTCAATTGTGGTTTTGTTTGCAACTCAGACCGAGATTGCAACACCGCAGTCCGTCGGACACTATTTCTACATTGCAGTATTCGCCGGTGTAATTGGAACTACCTTGCCATTCTTGCTCTTTAACTATGCGGCACCAAAGTTAACAACAAAACAAACAGCCCTAACTTTGAACATAATCCCTGTTGTAGCGATTCTGTTTGGGGCTTTGCTTGGACGAGGACTTCCAGTCGGAGCGCAGTATGTAGGCATAGTTTTGGTTCTCGTCAGCCTGCTCGCTCTGGAATCCGGACATGATGAAGACAAGGATTCAGGGCTGGTATCCCCAGATTTTCTCAAGTCCTGACCTACTGCTAATGTTCACTTGTACTAAATCAATACGAAGAACAATCACGACCAAGCACCGCTAGCTCAACTGGCAGAGCAGCTGACTCTTAATCAGCGGGTTGGGGGTTCAAGTCCCTCGCGGTGTACTCAGAAATCCGCCCAAGGGCGGATTTCTTCGTCTCTCACTTCGTTCGAGTAACTCGCCTGTATTTTTGGGACCTTTTCTGCGTCTTGCGCAAAGAAAATAGCTAATCTCCCGTGATCGGTGTTTGGTCGTAGCCGCACCAGCCATCGTTACGGCGCAGGAATAGGCCAGACATAAAGCTCAGTACTGCACCAGTCATGGTTCTGCCAGTAATACGCACTACATCTGTGGATGGATCGTGCTCTACGAAATCAATTGCGGCGACTTTCGGATGCTGCCCCATGATAAATAGAGCTTCATAAAGGTCCATTGGATGAATGCCTTCAGGTGTTGCTGCACCAGTGCCCGGCGTGTAGGCAGACTCAAGAACATCTATATCCACAGTGATGTAGATCGAGTCCGTGCCATTTCCAGCAATTTCAAGTGCATCTCTGGCAATCTTTGTGATATTGCTCTGTCGCATTTGCCGGCCCGTGAAGATTGTTCCACCATGGCCCTCAACCCAGCGCTTGTAATAACTGGAATTCATGAATCCATGAATTCCAACCTGAACCAAATTCTTTCCATCAAAATCAAGACCAGATTCCAAGAGTTGACGAATTGGAGTGCCATTTGTTGGGCCATGATCCATTACGCGTACATCGTTATGGGCATCAAAATGAATCAGTCCCATTTTGTGTCCTTTGTGAGCCTTAGCAAAGGCTCGGGCCGCCGGCGCCGTGACGGCATGATCTCCACCGATCAATATCAAGAACTTGTTTTGATCGACAGACCAAAGCTTTTCCATGGTGTCTTCGATTCGATTCAAGGCTTCAAATTGGTTCACAATTGGAATTGATACATCACCAAGATCCCGCACCACCATAGTTTGAAGATCTACATCAAAGTCAGGGCTATAAGTCGTAAATCCTGGGGTGGACAATCTGAAGGCATCGGGTGCCAAGTAGCAAGACGTTGGCAAAATTGATGTTGTTGAAAGCCCAGCACCTACAATTCCGACATCAAAGTTAGAGTCAAAATCCCAAGGTCTAATCCAATTCCAGACTCGCGGTTCGTGTCGATCTTCGAAACGAGCATTAATAACTACTCCAGGTTCTTTCAAGTGAGCTATTTGATGTTGTGCCAACCATGCGGCTCTGGAATCGGACATCTTTTCTCCTTAAGAAATATGGTCGCGCTTACTGAAGGTTATTATCCAAAAGCAGAAATGGGCTAGGACTTTTGTAAGAAATTTACTTAAGCACCTCGGAAAATGAAATTGGGCATTTGTCTAGAATTAAGGAATGGCTACCAATCCAGACCGCGCGTCACATTTTCCAGCAATTGAGAAAAAGCATGGCTTTCCAATGTCTTACTGGCATGACCAAATGAAGTTAATCAAGGATTTGAAGTATCCCGAGCAGATTGCTTACTTGCGGGAAAATCATGGCTTCAGTCAGGCTCATGCAAATGCACTAGTTCTCTATTCAAGAGGTAACACAACTTCTAAGCGATTCAATACCTTGGAAGATTTCTTAGCTCCACTTGATGTCACGAAGCAAAAAACTATAAAGGCAATCTTTAAGGCACTTAAAACGAAATACCCTAAAGGTGAGATTGTGATTGCCTGGAATCAACCCATGCTGAAGATAGATGGTCAATATGTTTTCGGAGTTTCAGTTGCAACAAAACATCTCCTGATTGCCCCATGGGGTGAAGGTATTATCGAAAAGTTCATACCTAAACTTAAAGACTACGAAGTGAACAAGAAAACAATCAAGATTCCAGTTGACTGGAAAGTTGATGCCAAGCTGCTTGTTGACATGGTAACCGCTTCGATTAAAGCAACAAAGAAGTAGTCCTTTAGTGAATCGTGAATACCTAGCCGAACTACGAAATCGTGATGAGATTTCAGTTTCTTTTGTATGTCTGGGAAACATTTGTCGCTCCCCTATGGCCGCTGCGATCTTTAGCAATCGCACTAAGGATTTAAACTCTCCAACTGCCATCGTTGAAAGTGGTGGAACATCTTCTTGGCACATTGGTCAGGGTCCGCATCCGCAATCAAAGCGCACTTGGGAGCGAGCTGGATATGACTACACGCATAAAGCCAGCCAATTTACTTCTCAAGACCTAGAGCGCATCGATTTGATTCTGACTATGGATTCTGAGAACTATTCAAATGTTATTGGCCTAAGCGCGCATGAAGAACATTCCAAAAAAGTTTTCATGATGCGTGACTTCGATTTCTCGATTGAACCAGGGCAATCTGTGCCAGATCCATATTCCCTCGATGATGCAGCCTATGAACACGTCAAGGAGTTACTTGAATCTGCGATCGATGGATTGATCGAAACTATCTGGAATTAAGCCACATAACAATGGGGAGCAAGGCAAGCCCTACTCCCCATTGATTGCGCTATTTAAACATCAGCAAATGTGAATGTGATCTTCTTTTTCACTGCTTTACCTTTTTTACCAGCTGTACAACTTGCAGTCATAGTGCCAGTTTTGCCCTTGAGTTTTGCTTCGGTAGATTTCAACTTCTTGGCAACATCAGAGGCAGAAATGGTTGTTTGGTACTCACCAGTCTTAGTCTTTTTGCTCTTAACTAATGTGGCTTTCTTTTTTCCATTTCCGGTGACTGTGATTGTGCATTTTGCGTTTGGTGCAGTTGTGATTCTGATTTCTTGCTCCAAACCATCTGCGCCCTTACCCAATGTGTAAGTCCCTGAACTACTTTGTGCAGGTATTGCAAAGTCCACAGAGCCTCCCTTTGAGTCATCTAAAGCCATCCCACTCATTCCAGGATTGCCATTGGCAAATCGAATTTCATTTGACTTAGCAAACTCGCGGATAAACATTGACGGTCCACCACCATTGGGATTTGGAATGTTGATTTGCACGGGTGAAACATTTGAGAAGTCAGCTTCACCTGCCATTGCTGCAAATACGCCGGCACCACCAGTAATCAGTACATCCGCATTCATGGTCACACTATTTGTATAAGTTTTACGACCACTTGAATCTGGACCGCTTACCGCTCCACCAGTTGGACTTAAGTTGATAACTTGCTTTATGGTTCCTGCCAACTTTGACCCATCCCCGAAAGACATGACCCATGAACAAGACTGGAATCCAGACATGGTCACAACAAATGAAGAATCAACAACTTCGATTTGACTTGCACCCATCGAAAATCTCATGTTGGTATCAGTTTCATGGTTTAGATCACAAGTTTGCTCGATTGTTCCAGTCAGACCGAGCGTCGAATTGGAAACGGTTCCAGTTAAATCAACACCAGTTTGAACTTGATCGCCGTTGAACACACAATCCATGGTGTTTCCACTTCCGGCAGCCCTAAGCGCACCGAACAAAGTTGCTAATTCCAATGCTTGTGCTGCTACAGATGGATCAATTGTTTTTGTTTGACCGCCAAAAGAACACGTCATCGTTTGCGTGCTTGTCATAACTGGTTTTGCAATCGATACCGAAAAGTCACCCGGATTCATGGTCGCTGCCTGAGCTGGACTGGCCAAACTAGCAAAAGACAACACAGAGCTCACGAACGCTGTCATTAAAATACGAACTATTTTCATATTTTCCTCCTTGCCTATTTATTACTCCTGGCATTAGCCCAATGCAATGCCATTTTGGTAAATTTTGGGTTCTACGCTCAATTTGATGCAGCAAACGGTCAAATCTTTTGGGTTCTGAAATGCGCTATTCTTGCTCTAATCGGCAAGTTTTAGGGGAAACAATGGCACCTGTTCAGATTCGCAAACTAGTTACTTACATCGAAGAAACTCGGATTGAAGGTGGCAAGGCTGCTGCAACTCCACTTCGCATGTTTGCTGCTGCCGCTGTTCTGACTAACCCATGGGCCGGTCGCGGATTCGTTGAAGACTTAAAGCCAGAGATTCATGATCTTGCGCCACAGCTCGGCGAAATCTTGACTGCATCAATCCTTGAGATGACTGGATCAGGCGAAGCTGTTGAAGGTTACGGCAAGGCTGCGGTTGTTGGAACTTCCGGCGAAGTTGAGCACGCTTCAGCTTTGATTCACACACTTAGGTTTGGCAATCACTACCGCACTGCGGTTGGTGCAACCAGTTACCTTTCCTTTACAAATGTTCGCGGTGGTCCAAACTGCCCAATCTCAATTCCGCTTATGCATAAAGCGGACGAAGGAATGCGCTCACATTACTTAACAATTCAGTTTTCGATCAACGATGCCCCTGCACCCGATGAAATTGTTGTAGCACTTGGCGCTTCAATTGGCGGACGTCCGCATCACCGAATTGGTGATCGCTACCAGGATCTTAAGGATCTTGGAAGTAATGCCAACTAGTTTTGCGCTTCCTGAATCAATAGTTTCTGGCAAGACTTCCAACGGCACCGCATGGAGTCGTTGCGGCAACGGACCCACCATAGTTCTTCTCCACGGTGTTGGAATGAATAAATCTGTGTGGGCACCTGAAGTAAATCTGTTGTGTGAAAGTTTTGACGTTTTGATTTACGACATGTGGGGTCATGGCGAAAGTGATTTACCAAATCGCGAATTGTCTCTAAAGGATTACACCCAGCAACTAGTCAATTTGTTGAAAGAACTTGAAATAGGTTCAGCAGTTGTTGCTGGGCATTCTATGGGTGCACTCATTGCTTTGGATTATGCAATCAATAACCCAGATACCTGCCTTGGGGTTTGTGCGATGAATGCCGTATTCGATCGAACTGCTGAACAAAGTGCCGCGGTGAAGAAGCGCGCAGCGGATTTAGCTGCAGGTGGGGTTAGCGTAAACCTGACAGAAACTTTAGAACGTTGGTTTGGTCAACCAGGTACGCATGAATACCCAGAAGCCGAAGTACTTGCCCAAGAGTTGCTTTTGGATGTAAACCCCAAAGGCTACGAAGCGGCCTATTCAGTTTTTGCAGTGTCAGATAAAGCACATGCTCAGACTCTGACAACCCTTGCAGTCCCTGCCCTGTTTTTCACTGCCGATGGTGACCCAAATTCAACCCCAGAAATGAGTTTGGCCATGGCAGCTTTGGCACCAAATGGCTCATCAAAGGTCCTAACGGGCCACCGACACATGATGACTTTGACCGCACCTGAGGAAGTTTCTGCGACCTTAGCCACATTTACGCAATCCGTAACCAAGTAAGGCTGGAAGGTAAGAAGATATGGCTATGAAGTTTTCATTGTTTGCCCACATCGAGCGATACGACAATTCAGTTTCACATAAGCAACTGCTGGACGAGCTAACTGAATTCACGCTGATGGCTGAAGCCGGTGGCATGGAAACTATCTGGATTGGCGAGCACCATGCGATGGAATACACCGTTGCCCCAAACCCATTTATTAACTTGGCTTATCTGGCTGCAAAGACTACAAAGATTCGCCTCGGAACCGGCAACGTAATTGCGCCGTTTTGGCATCCAATTCGCCTTGCTGGTGAAGCAGCGCTTTGCGATCTAACCAGCAACGGTCGCCTCGACCTTGGTATCGCCCGCGGTGCGTACATGTTCGAGTATGAACGCCTTATGCCTGGCCTTGATGCCATGGAAGCTGGCCTGCGAATGCGCGAGCTCGTTCCTGCAGTTCAACAATTGCTAATTGGTAACTACACCCATGATGGCGAGTACTGGAAATTCCCAGAGACAACTGCAGTTCCAACTGCGATTCAAAAACCAATTCCAATTTGGATTGCAGCGCGCGACCCACACACTCATGATTTTGCTGTCGCAACTGGCTGCAATGTTCAAGTCACTCCTTTGGCAAATGGCGATGAAGAAGTTGCTAACTTGATGGAAAAGTTCAACACAGCTTGCGCAGCCCATCCTGAAGTTCCGCGACCAAAACTCATGCTTCTAATGCATACCTATGTTGCAAAGACCGAAGCTGAACTCATGAAGGGCTCGGCTGCGTTACAAAAGTTTTTCCTTTACTTTGGAAAGTGGTTTAAGGCTGAAGCTCCAATCAAAGATGGATTCATCGAGCCAATTACTCAGGCCGAAATCGACGCTCAACCTAATTTGGCTCCAGAAGTAATGCGTAAAAACTGTTTAGTAGGAACGCCTGCTGAAGTGATTGCTCGCCTTAAGTCCTATGAAGAGATGGGTTACACCCAGTTCAGCATTTGGCTAGATAGTGCAATGTCCTACGAAGAAAAACGAGACAGCCTAAAGTTGTTTATCGACGAAGTTATGCCTGCCTTCTCGTAAGAGATTTCAGGCTCACTCACCAGGAGTTTTCATGGTATTGGAAAGTTTCCAGCAGTTCATTAACGGCAAGTTCGAAGCAGCGAACGAAACTTTTGAAAGCATAGATCCAGCTACTGGTGAATCTTGGGCAACTATGCCAAAGGCAACTGAATCAGATGTGGATCGAGCAGTTCAAGCCGCGCACACGGCATTCACTTCTGGAGTTTGGCCAACGCTAAATGCCAGTGCTCGCGGAAAACTGCTTTACAAACTTGCCGACTTGATGGCAGCTGATGCTGATGTGTTGGCAGAACTTGAAACTAAAGACACTGGGAAGATCCGCCGAGAAACCAGAGCGGTGATTTTGTACATTGCTGAGTACTACCGATACTTCGCCGGTTTAGCCGACAAACTTCAAGGTGCGCATTTTGATGTTGATAAGCCGGACATGGAGGCGTACACCAGGCGTGAGCCAATCGGTGTTGTTGCTGCAATAGTTCCGTGGAACTCCCAAATGTTTTTGTCAGCAGTGAAGTTAGCGCCAGCCTTGGCTGCCGGTTGCACCGTTGTATTGAAGGCATCCGAAGATGGTCCGGCTCCCCTGCTTAGATTTGCCAAGTTGATTGACCAAGCTGGTTTTCCACCAGGGGTGGTAAACATCATCACTGGTATGGGTGACTCGTGTGGCAAGGCATTAACAAGTCATCCGCTAGTGCATCGCATTGCCTTTACTGGCGGCCCAACTACTGCCAAGCAAATCGTTACCAACTCAGCAAACAACTTGGCTGCCGTTTCATTGGAGCTCGGTGGCAAGTCCCCTGTGCTGGTATTTGAAGATGCTGACCTAGAAAGTGCAGCGAATGCAATCGTTTCAGGAATCTTTGCTGCAACGGGTCAAAGTTGTGTCGCAGGTTCTCGCCTTTTGGTTCATTCGAGTGTTCACGCTGAACTAATGGACATCTTGGTGGCTAAGGCAAAGCGCATCAAGATTGGTGATCCGCAAAATCTGGAAACTGAAATGGGTCCACTTGCAACTAAGCGTCAACTCGTTCATGTTCAAGACGTTGTAGATCGCAGTGTTGCTGCAGGCGCGAAACTACTAACCGGTGGCAAAGTTCCGGCTGGATTTGAATCTGGCTACTACTACGAGCCAACCATCTTGGATTGCGCTGAATCAACTGTGGCCTGTGTTCAGGAAGAGATTTTTGGCCCAGTTCTCAGCGTCCTAAAGTTCGATACTGATGAGCAAGCTTTAGCAATCGCAAATGACAGCGAGTATGGATTGGCCTCTGGTGTATTCACAAAAGACATCGGTCGAGCTCATAGATTTGTACGCTCACTACGAGCTGGAATTGTTTGGGTTAATACCTATCGAATGATTTCACCGATGGTGCCATTTGGTGGCTACGGTCAAAGTGGAACGGGCCGTGAG
>JNSL01000046.1_pt1 | contig 23112 bp, 20 predicted proteins | sample 210691 | NCBI WGS metagenome assembly JNSL01 (sample SAMN02808685, study PRJNA238866) | freshwater metagenome | biome: fresh water; feature: freshwater reservoir; material: water; isolation source: water column of the freshwater reservoir Embalse de Amadorio in Spain | place: Spain: Valencia ...
TCCAGCTGATAGAACTTGGATTCGATCGCCAGCGAGAGCCTGTAGATATCCCGCAGCCATTTGCGAACGACCTGCGTTATGAACGCAAACGAAAAGTACGGTGGCTTTTGTATTAGGCACGAGTGACTCCTTTAACTAATGCAACGCCGAGCATTGCACCGATTAGTTGGGCGATTATGAAAGGCAAAACCGAAGCAGGGTTGATTCCTGCGAAGGTATCTGAGAACACGCGACCGATTGTGACTGCAGGGTTTGCGAAGGACGTGGAAGAAGTAAAGAAGTAGGCAGATCCGATCCAAGCTGCAACAGCTACTGGAATCAATTTGTCTTGACTTCGCACAACTAGAACAAAAATCACGGTAATCAATCCCGCGGTAGCAATTACTTCACCAACCAAAGTGCCAGTTGAAACTCGTTCATTAGTAGAAATCTGGATTGCTTCAAGATCAAACATGACGTTCGCGATTATCGCGCCGGAAATTGCGCCAGCGATTTGAGCGGAGATGAATGATAAAAACTCAACCGCATTCATTTCATGTCGCAAAACTTGAACTAGCGAAACGGCTGGATTGAAATGAGCACCGCTGATTGGCTCAATTATCAAGATAAGTAAGGCAAGCGCGAAAATTGTCGAGAACGCATTGATTAAGAGCGCAACGCCCGAATCCTTAGAAAGATTCGTTCCCATGATTCCGGAACCAACAACGACACAAACTAGCGTCGCAGTTCCGATGTACTCGGCAAGCCATTTTCTGAGAATCTTGATCACTCCAAATTTTTCTGTTCTTGATTACCTTATTTTGAAACGAATCCAAGGCTCTAGCTGAAATGACTTTGTTTGCTAAATGTTCACCTGCAATTGGAAGCTCATTAAAAACAGAAGAGAACACCCAAAAGGATGTTCTTTTCTTATGGCGGAGGATAGGGGACTCCATCGAGGCCTCGCCTCTCTTCCTCAAATCGCGTGATCCAGTGCAAAGAAAAAACCCCCGACAAGCGGGGGTCTTCCTTTGCGCGGAGGATAGGGGATTTGAACCCCTGAGGGCTTTCACCCAACTCGCTTTCCAAGCGAGCGCCATAGGCCACTAGGCGAATCCTCCGTTGACGAGATTACCTGTAATTAGAGCAAGAGCGCTAATTACGTTGTCTTAACTAGTCACAAACTTCCGAAAACAACTTGTTGGAAAGGTCAGACAATCAACGTCAGCCAACCTAGGGATTTCTTTGAAAATACATGTAATCGCAGTTGTTAAATCCAATTGGACGAATTCTGCTCAAAAGCCCAGCAAAATTTTTTGCGTATTCGGGATGTGCATTAGCCCAAACTTGGTATGAAGCTACTTGAATAGGAATTGAATTGCAGTCTGCACCATAAGTAAAGTTCCAGCCAGGTGGAGCCTGTCCCGAGTAACCGTTAAGAGTAGGTTTACCTGCTTGTAAAGAAACCCACATGGCATCTAGTTCATGTGCATACCAAGGATCCGTTTGAGCAAAGTAGAGAACCGAATCTTTGGGCAAATCACTAGGAACCTTTTTAGCCAAGTTCGCGACGCGCTCCCTCCAAACACTTTTCTCACTCGTTCCAATAGTTCCAGTGGCTGCTTCCAATAACGCGAGCAAGGTAATAACGGCCATTAGAGTATGGAGCTGGTTTCTGTTTCTCACTTGTCTTGCACCGAGCCAAGTTAAGAACAGAGCCGATCCATAGCCAACTGCAAAAAGTAATACTTGATCGACTCTTGTCACTGCTCTAATGGCAGAAAATAATGGAAAGTCATGAATGAAATACCAAAGCGAAAAGCTCTTCACATAAAGAGTCAAAACAACGACTAACGTTGTAGCTAGATATATTCCTGCGGCAGCGCGATTTTTTGTTCGGATCATCACAATTGCGCCAAGTAAAAAAAGGATCATTGGAACCACACCAACAAACATTTGGTGTTCCCATCTCAACGGAACATCTTCAATTTTGCTGGATAAACTACGCCACAGAAGTGAATGGTCGGCAATAAAGTAGCTTCTGGGTCGAGGCAGCATGGGGTCGATCTCGGCCCATGATCGTGAGCCGACATAGAGCAACGAAACCTTGTAGTAAGTGAAGAAGAGTGCAGCGATGGCTACTAATGCAGTGAGTAGCATCCCAATTAACTTTGCTGATGATGTGTAATCTAAATTCTTAAAAGATTTTAGATTATTGGATCTTTGTGATTTTCTAAATGTAAAAACGCGGATAATTAAATGAGAAAAAATAATTGCGACTACAAAGAGTGAGATAAAAAATCCGTTGTAAATCCCAATATAAAACTGCGCGGTAATCCACAGCGCAGCAATTCCTAACCATCTGGAACCACCACCTTTTAGAAAAGTGGAAATAGCCGCAATCGCCATCGGAATTGCCCAGCGATGGTGAAGCTGAGCATGTATTGCGTGCGCAGAAGTTGGAAGCGCAAAAGCGAATATTCCTGCTCCAACTGAAGCGCCAATGGAGCTCATCCCAAGTTTTCGTAGTGCTAGAAATGCAAAAGAAAAATTTAGGAGATATCCAATTAAGAACCAAATCTGAAAAGCTGTTTCAGGCTGCCCAAAAAAGTAACGAGGTAAAACATAAAAAATTGCGGAACCAAAATGATTATCAGAAAAGCCGCCTACCAGTGGGTAAGGGAAAAACATTCCCATGTTCCAAAACGAATCCAATTCGCCAGTTAAACGCAAATATATTGTTTCCAGAAAATAGTTATTCAGGCGAGCGTCACCTAGGTCCCCAGGCATAAGAGTAAGCCCACGAAATTGTTTTAATGGAATCAAAGTAAAGCCAAAAATAAAAATAGAGACCGGGATAACAATTCTTCTTCGTAAAAGCTGCAACGAATCAAACTTCAAATTAGAAACTTTTAGTTTCATTAAATTTTCCGGACAAATAAGCCATACTTTACAATTACCCAGATGGCACGAAATCCGTCCTTCCAGCCGATTTTTTTGCCTTCTGAATAAGTTCTTCCTGAATAAGAAATTCCAACTTCGTAAATTGGCACATTTAACCGGGCAATTTTTGCGGTTACTTCAGGTTCAAATCCGAAACGTTTTTCCTTAAGGTTTAACTTCTCAAGTGTTTCTCGACGGAACATTTTATAGCAAGTCTCCATATCGCTTAGATTTAAATTTGTAAACACATTTGACAGAGTTGTGAGCAATGCATTTCCAACTGAGTGCCAAAAATATAGAACACGATGAGGTTTGCCTCCGACAAATCGACTCCCAAAAACAACATCTGCTTTTCCGTCTAAAATTGGTTGCATTAGCAGTGGCAATTCGTCAGGATCGTACTCGAGGTCAGCATCTTGAATTACAACTATGTCTCCGGTGCAACGGGTAAATCCAGAGTGAAGGGCAGCGCCCTTACCTTGATTTTTTTGATGTAGAACCAGGACATCAATCTGCGGTTTAAGTGCGCCTGACAGCAGCTCTCTTGTGCCATCGGTTGAAAAATCATCGACCACAACTATTTCAATCGAATCGATTCCACAGTTTCTTACTCGCCCGAGAACTTGCTCAATCGTGCTCACTTCATTGAAACAAGGAATAACAACACTCAGCTTCATTTAAGACTCCTCCGGCGGCAATTCTTGCAAGAATACCAAAGGATAAGTCCAGAGTTTGCAGGGAAATTTCTCAAAAAATTGCTCGCAGCTGTTGCGAATTAGGCGAGACATATGAGCTCCCTTCCCTTGGCGTAGAACGTTTTCTAGCGGATCTTTGTCAACGAACAAAAGGCAGTGAAATCACCGCATACTCAATAGATCGACCGTCAGGACTACCGACTACTCTCATACATATGTCATTGGCTCTGTATCGAAAATACCGACCAGGTCAGTTTTCTGACGTGATCGGCCAAGATCATGTGACAATTCCACTTTCCCGTGCCCTTGATACTGATCGAATTCATCACGCATATTTATTTACCGGACCACGTGGTTGCGGCAAGACTTCATCAGCACGCATCATGGCTCGATCTATGAACTGTGAGCAAGGTCCAACATCTAATCCGTGTGGAATATGTGAATCCTGTATCAATTTGGCACCAAATGGCCCAGGCTCAATTGACGTCATCGAAATTGATGCCGCTACCTACCGTGGCATTGATGACGCAAAAGAATTACGGGAGCGGGCAGTCTATGCACCTGTGTCTGCTCGATTTAAGGTCTACATTATCGATGAAGCCCATCAACTAACTCGCGATGCATTTAACGTTTTGCTCAAGTTAGTAGAAGAGCCACCACCACATTTGCGATTTATCTTTGCAACAACTGAGCCGGACAAAATTATTCCAACTCTTCGCTCCCGCACCCACCATTACCCGTTTCGATTAGTTTCAGCAAAAACTTTGGCGCAACATTTGGCCTTGATGTGTGAGCGCGAAGGAATAACTGCAGATCCAGCAGCTTTGGCATTGGTGGCGCGCGCCGGAGCAGGCTCAGTACGTGATGCTCAATCAGTCTTGGGTCAAGTTATTGCTGGGTCTGGACCAGAAGGCGTTACGTATGCGGACACTGTTGCCCAACTCGGATTTACTGATGAAGCATTACTAAGCCAAGTGGTAGTTGCAATTGCTGAAAGTAATGGCGCAGATTTATTCACTTTGATTGAAAAAGTTGTGACGTCTGGTAACGAACCTCGACGATTCGCAAATGACTTGCTTGATCACTTGCGTGATTTGGTAGTAGTAACGCAAGTTCCAGATGCAGCGCGATCAGGATTATTTGATATCCCAAATGAACAAATTGATGATTTAGTAAGCCAAGCGAAACTTTTTACGCCTGCCCAACTTGTTCGAGTTGCTGACTTAGTGAGTTCTGGTCTGTCTGAACTTCGCGGAGCGGCGTCACCACGCTTACAACTCGAACTTCTAGCCGCTCGATTAGTAACCAACGAAGTTACGCAAGATTTAATCGCCCGAGTTGAAAAACTTGAGCAAGGCGGACCGCGAGTTGCATCACTAGCGCCAGTGCCAGCAAGGGCTCGAATCGACGCAGCGCAGCCAGTAACTATTAGTAACGACGCAGCGCAGCCAGTAACTATAAGTAACGACGCAGCGCAGCCAATTCCGCCAAGTCAGTTACCAGATGTCGTCAAGGCAGCGCCCGTAAAACCAAAGGCATCAACTACGCCAGCGCCACTTAAACCCTCGCAAGTTACGGCTTCAGCCACAGCTACGCAGCAAGCCGCAGCGGAGGTAAAAGCAAGTGAGCCATTAACAGGTCCCGTCACATTTGAACAAATTCGAGAAGCATGGCCAGCAATTTTAGAAACACTTGGCTCGCAAAGTCGAGTCGCAGGCATTGTCATGGTTGATACTGCTCCGTTGTCTCTGGGTGAAGGAAATGTTTTAGCGGTTGCATTTCCCAACGTGAATACTATGAATAACGCAGTCAAGAGTGGTCACGATGATCGACTCCGGCTCGTGATTGCAAAATCACTTCACCTTGATGTCACCATTGATCCAACAGTTGACCCCAATCGGGCAGCCCCTGCGAAACCCAAAAAATCTGCCACTGATTCTGGGGACGCCTCACCAGATGATGAAAACTTACCGACACGTTCCCCGATCGACATCGTCACAAGCAGTTTAGGTGGGCAAGTAATTAGTGAAAGCCCACGAGAATCATGAGCAATATTTATGAAGGAATCGTTCAAGATTTAATTGATGAGCTTGCCAAACTTCCAGGCGTAGGTCCTAAGGGAGCAACAAGGATCGCATTTCATTTACTTGCAACTGACAACGCGGACGTGACTCGGCTCGCAACAGTGTTGGCTGAAGTTAAGGACAAAATTAAATTTTGCCGAACTTGTCACAACGTTTCGCAACATGAACTATGTCGAATCTGCGCTGATTCGCGTCGTGACGAAACTTCGATATGTGTAGTCGAGGAACCAAAAGATGTTCTAGCCGTGGAGCGAACCCGTGAGTTTCGTGGTCGTTACCACGTGCTTGGTGGCGCCATAAGTCCAATTGATGGCATCGGACCTGATGATCTGCGCGTTACGGAATTAATGACCAGGCTTTCAGACAATACAATCACTGAGATTATTTTGGCCACGGACCCAAATCTCGAAGGAGAAGCAACAGCAACTTATTTGACTCGCCTGATTTCTCCACTGGGAGTTAAGGTAACGCGACTGGCTTCGGGTCTTCCTGTCGGTGGCGATCTGGAATATGCCGATGAAATCACACTTGGACGAGCCTTCGAAGGTCGGCGCCAAGTTAGTCCATAGGCTCATCCCAAGTTTTGCCAAGAAGCAGTGACTTGCCACGACGCAATTACATTTAGACTTAAGTACTATGGGCTTGATTGTCGCAAAATTTGGTGGGTCATCCGTTGCAGATGCGCCGGGAATTTTGCGGGTTGCCAAGCGAATTGTTGATACTAAACGAGCTGGTAATGAAGTCGTTGTGGTTGTCTCCGCAATGGGCGACACTACTGATGACTTAATAGATCTGGCTAAGCAAGTTTCCCCAAATCCACCGGGTCGCGAACTAGATATGTTGCTCACTGCGGGTGAGCGGATTTCGATGGCAGTTTTAGCCATGGCTATAAATGATCTGGGTTTTGAAGCTCGTTCATACACTGGATCGCAAGCAGGATTAATCACGGATTCAACACACGGCAAGGCCAGGATCGTTGATGTAACTCCAGGTCGCATCCAAGAGGCATTGCGCGAAAATGCAATCCCGATTGTCGCTGGCTTCCAAGGCGTCTCCCAAGACACTAAGGACATAACAACTTTGGGTCGTGGCGGTTCAGACTTAACTGCAGTTGCACTTGCTGCGGCTTTGTACGCTGACGTTTGTGAAATCTACACAGATGTTGATGGAATTTTTTCTGCTGATCCTCGGGTAGTTCCCAATGCTAGAAAAGTACCGCGCATCACTTATGACGAAATGATGGAACTTGCTGCGGCTGGTGCAAAAGTTTTGCACTTGCGATGTGTTGAATACGCAAAGCGTTTCGATTTACCAATTCATGTCCGATCTTCGTTTTCTGATAAAGAAGGAACATTTGTTATTGCTGACTTGGCGGATCAGTCCAAGTTAATGAAGTTGTCCAAATTAGGAGCAATTATGGAACAGCCAATAATTTCAGGAGTAGCACACGACTTAGGCGATGCCAAGATTACGGTCGTTGGGGTGCCAGACCGGCCAGGTATGGCAGCAGCCATATTTCAGGCAGTTGCTGATGCGGGAATAAACATGGACATGATCGTGCAAAATGTTAGCGTCCGAGAGTCCGGGGCAACCGATTTAACATTCACTTGTCCCCGCGGGGATGCAACGAAGGCCGAGTTAGCACTGCGCCGAATCGAAAAAGTTGTTGCCTTTAAGGACATAGACACTGATGAAAACATTGGCAAAATTTCATTAGTTGGCGCAGGAATGCGCTCACACCCCGGTGTGTCTGCAACTTTCTTTAAGGCGATAGCTGATGCTGGGGTAAACGTGGAAATGATTTCAACTTCAGAAATTAGAATTTCGGTTGTAACGCGAGCAGCCGATGCTGAAAAAGCAGTTAAAGCAATTCACACTGCATTTGGGCTTGATGCTGATGGCGAAGCAGTTGTTTACGGTGGGACGGGGCGTTAATTATGGCAAAAAAACCAACACTTGCAGTAGTCGGCGCAACGGGAGCAGTTGGCACAGTAATGCTGGATCTGCTCTCAACTAGGCCAGACGTTTGGGGCGAGATCAAATTGTTGGCCTCAGCTCGATCTGCTGGCAAGGTTCTCAAAGTTCGTGGCCAAGATGTGATCGTTGAAGAGTTAACGCAAGCCGCCTTTGCTGGTGTTGATGTGGCAATGTTCGATGTGCCAGATGAGATCTCTGCTATTTGGGCACCAATTGCAGCAGAAATGGGAGTTATCGCCGTAGATAACAGTGGGGCATTTCGAATGGACGCAGATGTGCCACTAGTTGTGCCAGAAGTTAATGCCGAACAGGTTCGTAATCGACCGCGTGGAATTATTGCAAATCCAAATTGCACAACACTGTCCATGATCGTAGTTGTCGGTGCGTTGGAGAAGGCTTTTGGTGTTAGTGAGTTAGTCGTTGCTTCCTACCAAGCAGCTTCTGGAGCTGGGCAAAGTGGTATCGACACACTTCACGAACAAATATCCGCAGTGGCTGGTAAGAACCTGGGTAACGACACCAAAGATGTCCGTAACGTTATTACCAATAATGATGTCTTCCCAGCACCACTTGCTTTGAACGTAGTTCCGTGGGCAGGATCACTCTCGGAAAATGACTACACCAGTGAAGAAATCAAAGTCCGAAATGAGTCACGAAAGATTTTAGGAAAACCAACTCTAAAAATCCATGCAACTTGTGTTCGAGTGCCCGTAGTAACTACTCACTCATTAGCGGTACACGCCGTGCTTGATCGTGATGTAACAGCAGAAGAAGTTCGAATTTTGCTTTCAAATGCAGCTGGCGTTTTAGTAACTGATGATCCAGCAAATAAAGTTTTCCCAACACCGATAGATGTTGTTGGAACCGACCCAACCGTTGTTGGCAGAATTCGAGTATCGAAAGAATACCCAAATGAAATTGATTTTTTTGTATGTGGTGACAACTTACGAAAAGGTGCAGCCCTAAACACGGCGCAAATCGCAGAAGTGGTCGCGCAAGAATTTAGTTAACTTCGGGTGCCAATCAACAGTGCAAGAATTTATTTAATCTCTTTTGCTGTGAGATTTAACAACGTGGCTTCTGGACGACAAGCAATGCGAATCGGCGTAAATGGCGATGTCCCAACTCCAGCTGAAACATGAAGTGGCATTTTGGAATTTCCAAATTCTGAATAACCTTTAGCTTGGTTATTGGGCAAATCACAATTAGTTACTAGCGCACCAAAAAATGGCAGGCAAACTTGCCCACCATGAGTGTGTCCAGCAAGAACTAAGTCGGCATTATCCGTTTCAAAACTTTCTAAAACTCGCCGATACGGTGCATGTGTGATGCCAAGTGCGAATGAGTCATTAGCAAACGCACCGGCCACAGCTGCATAGTTATCTTTCATAATGTGCGGATCGTCAGTACCACGAGCATGAATTTTCACACCATTAATCGTGATATTACTCTGTTTATTATTTAGATCCAACCAACCAGCTTCAGTTAGCTGTTCTACTAATTCACTTGTTGGTAGTGCTTCACCACCTGCATTGATAGCTCGATCCTTATTAAAATACTGGAGTGGATTTTTTAAAGTTGGCGCAAAATAGTCATTGCTTCCTAATACAAACGCTCCAGGAATGTCCATAAGTTCGTCCATGGCCTCAACGACCGCTGGTACTGCAAGGGTGTGTGCCAAAAAATCACCGGTTCCAACTACAAAATCGGGTTCAAGTTTTGCAAGTGACTTAACCCAATGTATTTTTCGCGTTTGAGCGGGTGTGATGTGTAAGTCCGAAATATGCAGAACTCGAATTGACTCGCTGCCAACTGGCAACACAGCCAGATCGAGCCTTCTAGTCGTGAAGGCTTGGCCCTCAACCAACCCATAGGCAAGAGTTCCCACCCCGCTAACACCAATTGTGAGCGCCGAATTCGCCAAAAACCCCATGTTGGTAAGCATTACATGGAAAGGACATTTCACATGTGCACAAAATGCCCATAGGCTTAGAATCTCCACTTCTTCCCTAGGAGGCTTGCCATGTCTGATGACGATTCATTCAATGCTGCCCGCTTCCGAGATTTGGACCCCTTAACTTCTTCGGACTGGAAACTTGCCGACAAAGTTGATTCGGCGCGTGCATCAGATGTTGAAGAAATTATTTCGTCCAAAGAAGACACCATGATTCGGCGGCGGCCATTACCCCCACCAGATGCAGATGAAATTATCCGTGGTGAGTACACGGGTTGGGTTCCATTAATTAAGCCGGGAGAAACGTTAGCCGATGCTAAGGCACGGGAAGAAAAGCTGGCTCTATATTTAAATCCAATAGAGCAAGATACAAACTTCATGAGTGAATTCTCAGCGCCGGTTGATTTCGCTTCAGAATCTGTTTCCCAAATAGGAAAACCAATTGTTGATTTTATACCAGCCAATTTTCCAACTGCAATAGTTGCTGACCCAGAATCAGTTCGATCGCCAACCGAAGCGCTAGAAGAAGCTCGTCGCCGAATTGCCCAAATGCGGTCAAGTTTGCAAACAAACATAAATCGTGCGCCCCAAAATTTCGCTGTCCCTATTTTCACTGAGCAAATTGAAGAAGTTGAGTTGAAAGAAGTTTCGGATTTGCCAGCTGATGAACCACAGATTTCCTCGCAAACTTTTGAATCATTATTTGAAACGACTCCCACTTCGGAGCGGGAATGGCCACAAGAGCCCGAGCCAGCACAAATTCAAGTTCACGAAGAGTCTCAGGTTTATACCCAAACAACCCAGCAAGCGTCCCCAACAGTAATAATCGATGAAGCAGCTGACAAAACGCAATCCCTAGAACTTGTCATAATGCGTGATGAAATTAAGAATCTCCGTGATCGATTAGATACCTCAGATAAGTTAATTGAAAATTTAATGGTTCGGTTGGCGGATATAGCTGAGTTAGCAATTAAGCACAGAGATTAGCGGTCCGCGTCGCCTGATAAAAACGGCATGCTCGCGATGATCGCATCAAAATCACAACGCTTTGAATTCTGCAAAACTGTAGGTAGCGCCAAAACTGTGTGCAAACTCGCAGGGCGTAACTTCAGGCGATATGGCAATTTGTCATTTCTGGAAACCAAAAACCAAGATGCGATTCCTAGCGGAGTTTCAATACTTTGTTCGTAAGTTCCTTCGGGAACCCGCACTACCTTTGGAAGTAATACATTTACGTTCTCGCCTAATTGCTCCACACACGACTCGATTAGTTCTGAAATCATGGCAAGTGAGACAGTGACTTCATCAACAAGTTGAAGCATGCGACTACGCACGTCCCCTCCCGATTGCATTACAACTGCGAAACTTTTTAGTGCGTGATACTTGACGCCACTCGCAGTTTCGCGAGAGTCAATTGCATATCCGCTAGCTCGGGCCACAGGACCACTAATTGCTTGCTCGAGAGCTTGCGACTCGGTTAGTAATCCAATTCCCGTAAAGGGAGTTAGTAAATGATCCCAATTTGTTTCAAGAACAATTGCAGCAGTATCAAAACACAACGCGGTAACGTCTTCGAACCAGCCAGCTTGCGGTGCATGTGTGAGCCCACCAATTCGGGTTAGCATGGGGTGCATTCGGCTTCCGGTGTAAAGCTGATAGTGGTTTACCCAAAGTTCACGAGAGGCACGAATACGATTTGTCAGATCATCATTTGCCCACGGAAAACCCGCTAAAAAAGCAAGGTGAGAGGTAACGCGATTAAATTCCAGCAAGAAAGTACGTAGCCACTGGGCAGCTTCCGGAACTTCAATTCCAAGTGCGTTCTCAACAAGTTGCGCTACGCCAACTTCGCCAGAAAAAGCGCTAAGCCACTCATGTCGATTTGCCAGTCCAATTACTTGCCGATAATCGCGGGATTCAAATAATTTTTCAGCCCCACGATGCATCGAACCCAGTAATGGCGTTGCAGCCAGAATAATGTCGCCTTCAATTTGGCAATCTATTCGCAACATGCCGTGACTTGCTGGCGCAAAAATCGGTAAGCCAGAAGTCTCATCACTTCTAATAACGTCTAACGGCGATAATCCGATCACGCTGCGTTTGACCACGAAACTCATCGTGCCATAAGCCGATTGCTAAAGCGATTTCTAGACATTCATCCGATTTCTATTAGGCTTGAGATGTGGTCAACACAATGGCCGAGAGCGATGAGCCTTGGACCGAAAAACCTCCACGCCTGGACGTCGGCGTAGTTGGAACTGGTAGAGCCGGTTCAGTGCTGGGCGCTGCTCTAAAACGTGCGGGACATAACATACGGGCTTGCACTGCGGTAAGCGATGTTTCCAGATTGCGGGCCGAAGCATTACTGCCGAGTATTCCAATTCTTAGTATTGATGAAACCGTTGCAAATCGTGATCTAATCCTGTTGAGTATTCCAGATGATTTCATTTCACAAGTTGTTTCTGGACTGGCAGCCACGAATGCAGTTAGTCCGGGAACTTTTGTTATGCATCTCTCTGGTCGCTATGGCATTGACATTTTGCGGCCACTTACGGAACAAGGATGCTTGCCTTTAGCAATTCACCCAGTTATGACTTTCACTGGAACGAGCATCGATTTAAATCGACTCTCAGATTGCCCGTTCGGAGTCACAACCCACGACATTCTGCGCCCAGTTGCAGAAACTCTCGTGATGGAAATGGGTGGTGAGCCTGTTTGGGTTCCAGAAGCAAGCAGAGGTTTATATCACGCAGCACTAACATTTGGCGCGAATAATTTGATGACACTTGTGAACCAAACTTCCGAATTGTTAGAGGCTGCAGGTATTTCAAATCCAGAAGCCTTAGTTACGCCATTGCTAAGTGCTTCCTTAGATAACGCGTTGAGAAATGGTGATAGTGCATTAACGGGTCCGATCTCGCGCGGGGATGCTGGAACAGTTCGGGAACACTTGCGAGTTTTAGCTAATTTTGATCCTGCAGTTACCCAGGCATATCGAAGCTTGGCCCGGTTAACGGCAGTTCGCGCATTAGCTTCAGGGAAACTGCAACCGATTGCAGCCCAGGAGTTGCTGGCAGTTTTGGCAGATGAGTCATGACTTTTCCCACTGTCTTATCTACCGCAGCGCAGGTCAATGATTGGCGCAATGAATCGTTATCGCCCATCGCCGCGGTTCTAACAATGGGAGCCCTTCACGATGGGCACGCACAACTCGTAACTTATGCAAAATCCCACAGCCCCGAGGGCACGCGCGTCATAGCAACTATTTTTGTAAATCCAACCCAATTCAATAATTCAACGGATTTAGAAAAATATCCGCGCAGCCTAGAGGATGACTTGGAAATCCTTGCCGGTGTTGGCGTGGATGCAGTATTTATACCAAGTATTTTGGAGATTTACCCTGACGGATTATCAATTTCTTCACCAATTGATCCTGGACCAGTGGGTGAAATTTTGGAAGGCAAAAGTCGGCCAGGACATTTCTTGGGCATGCTCACAGTGGTGCACAAGCTATTAGAAATCACACATGCAAACTATTCATTTTTTGGTGAAAAGGACTTTCAGCAACTTACTTTGGTTAGAGCCATGATCAAAGAGTTAGCATTACCTATCAAAATCATTGGAGTGCCCACTATTCGTGATGAATTTGGTCTGGCGTTATCGAGTCGAAATCGAAGGTTGTCCGCGATGGCATTAACCGCGGCTCGAAAAATTCCAATTGCGATGAAGGTAGTTTCGGATGCATTCAAAGAAGGCATGGAAAAAACTGAAGCTGAAGATTTAGGTAAAAAATATTTATTGGAAAACAAACTAGCTAATCTTGATTATTTAGAGATATGCGCTGAAAACCTTATTGACTTACCCAATGCTTCGAATGCTCGGGTATTTATTGCATTAAACATGGATGGCGTGCGCCTGATAGACAATTTAAAAGTATCGAATTAGGAGAATCATGTTGTTAGCAATCGATGTCGGAAACACCAATACCGTTCTTGGATTATTTGATGGTGAGAAGTTGACGTCATCTTGGCGAATGAAAACTGATGCGCGTGAAACCGCTGATGAATTAGCGCTGAAGTTTAAAGCGATTTTGAGTGACTCCCCGCAAGTTACTGGAATTTCCCTTTGCTCTACTGTTCCAGCGGTACTTCGCGAGATGCGAACTATGCTCGGCAAATATTTTCAAGACGCCCTACAAGTAATTGTTGAACCGGGAATTAAGACGGGTGTACCTGTATTGACCGATAATCCAAAGGAAGTTGGCGCGGATCGAATTGTAAATTCGCTAGCTGCGTTTACGCTTTATGGTGGTCCAGCAATTGTTGTTGATTTTGGAACTTCAACTAATCTTGACGTGATTTCAGCTAAAGGTGAGTTCTTGGGAGGCGCGCTTGCTCCAGGAATCGAGATTTCAATTGATGCGCTAGCTTCACGAGCCGCCCAATTGCGCAAAGTGGAGTTAATAGCGCCACGAAATGTAATTGGTAAAAATACTGTTGAAGCTTTGCAATCTGGTGCTATTTATGGCTTTGCAGGGCAAGTAGATGGCTTAGTGGATCGAATTATCGATGAACTAGGCACTCCAGTAAAAGCAGTAATCGCAACTGGTGGATTGGCTGGAATTGTTGTCCCGGAATCCGAAACTATAACTGCGCACGAGCCAGATTTAACCTTAATTGGCTTGCGACTGATGTACGAGCGCAACTCTTAGTACCGATAATCTTGTGGCGTGGCCAAAGATCAAAACTCCTCCGACTTGGAAGTAGAAGACTTACCTGAGCAGATGCGGGTACGCCTTGAGAAAAGGGCGGCGATATTAAGCAGTGGCGCCGATGCCTATCCAGTTCGAGTTCCAGTTACAACCACAATTGCGGCGGTTCGAACCAAGTATGCCCACTTAATTTCGGAGCAAGAAAGTGGCGATTCTGTCGGCATCGCAGGGCGCGTTATGTTCCTGCGTAATACTGGCAAATTGTGTTTTGCTCAGCTCCAAGCTGGAACGGGTGAAACGATCCAAGCGATGCTGTCTTTTGATCGAATCGGCGAAACGCAATTAGATTCCTGGAAGTCGCTAGTTGATATTGGAGATCTAGTAGCCGTGGTAGGTGAAGTGATCAGTAGCAAGCGTGGCGAACTATCTGTTATGGCCGATAGTTGGAACATGGCAGCAAAGGCACTTCGTCCACTACCGAATCCGCACACGCCACTTAGTGAAGAAACTCGAGTACGTCAGCGCTACGCAGACTTAATTATGCGTGAGACCGCTCGCACTGTGGCGCGATTACGTCCAGCTACAATGACCAGTTTGCGCGCAAGTTTTGCTAAGCGCGATTACCTAGAAGTTGAAACTCCTATGTTGCAAACCATGCATGGTGGAGCGGCGGCTCGACCATTTGTAACTTCGTCAAATGCTTTTGATATGCAATTGTTTTTGCGGATTGCGCCAGAATTATTTTTAAAACGTTGTGTGGTTGGTGGTATTGAACGCGTATTTGAAATTAATCGTAACTTTAGAAATGAAGGTGCAGACTCCACTCATTCACCTGAATTTGCAATGCTGGAGTTTTACCAGGCTTATGCCGATTACCACGACATGGCGACTTTAACTCGAGAGTTAATTCAGGAAGCCGCCTTAGCAGTACATGGAACTTTGAATTTTGATTTAGTTGAAGGCGGAACTCGTGACTTATCTGGTGAGTGGGATCAGATTTCGGTTTACCCGTCGGTTAGCAAAGCGATCGGACAAGAAATATCACCCGAAACTCCAATTGAAATTCTGCGTAAATTGTGTGTGGCTGCTGGCATAACTCATGATCCAAAAGCTATTCATGGAAAACTAGTTGAAGAACTGCTAGAGCATTACGTAGTTGGAAATCTAAAGCGACCAACGTTTGTAATGGATTATCCGGTTGATACCTCACCACTTGTGCGAGATAACAGATCAACTAAAGGCACAGCCGAAAAGTGGGATCTCTATATTGAGGGCTACGAGGCGGGCACTGGGTATTCCGAGCTCGTCGATCCAGTGATCCAACGTGAGCGTTTAATTGAGCAGTCATCATTAAAAGCTGGCGGCGATGCTGAGGCAATGCAATTAGATGAAGATTTTTTGCGGGCTTTGGAATACGGAATGCCACCAAGTGGCGGAGTCGGCATGGGAATTGACCGCTTGCTGATGACTCTGACAGGTTTGAACATTCGCGAAACGATTTTATTCCCACTTGTAAAGCCGGAATAGTAATGTCAATTACCGTACGCCCAGCACGCACTTCAGATGTACTCGCAATTAGAGACTTAGTTGAGAACTACGCGGGTGACGGCCCTAGGTTACTGAGGAAAAATACCGTAACGCTTTACGAGGACGTGCAAGAATTTTTTGTAGCCGAACTAGATGGTGTGATTGTTGGCTGTGGCGCCCTGCATGTTTTTTGGCACGATCTTGGAGAAATTCGAACAGTGGCCGTTTCGCCAAACTCTAAGGGCCAAGGCATAGGTTCCAAACTTCTTGACGCATTAACGCAGCGCGCAAAAGTTCTTGGACTATCACGATTATTTTGTTTAACTTTTGAAATCAATTTTTTTACCAGTCATGGCTTCGAGCCCATCAAAGAATCACCAGTTGATGCCGCTACATATGCTCAGCTACTGCTGTCTGGCGATCAAGGTGTAGCCGAGTTTTTGGACTTAGAACACGTGAAGCCAAATACCCTCGGCAACACCCGGATGCTTAAAATCCTTTAAATTATTGACTGTTCGCTAATGGCAGATTGAACGTAAAGGCAAAAGTCCATTGATTCAGGGACAGCAAGTTGCACATACTTTGCTATTTAGAATTTCGCAGATGCGCTCGCAACCGTTGGCTCTAACATTGTGTCAAGGCCAGAAAGTAAGAGGAGACGCACATGTTCGAAAGATTTACCGACCGAGCTCGCCGAGTAGTGGTGCTTGCCCAAGAAGAGGCACGCATGCTAAATCACAACTACATCGGCACTGAGCACATACTCCTTGGCTTAATTCATGAAGGCGAAGGTGTGGCCGCTAAGGCCCTAGAGAGCATGGACATCTCACTTGAAGCAGTGCGCGCTCAAGTTGAAGAAATTATTGGGCAAGGACAGCAAGCTCCATCAGGCCATATTCCATTCACCCCAAGAGCCAAGAAAGTATTGGAACTTTCACTCCGCGAAGCCTTGCAACTTGGTCATAACTACATTGGCACGGAACACATTTTGCTCGGTTTAATTCGAGAAGGTGAAGGTGTTGCTGCCCAGGTACTTGTAAAACTAGGTGCTGATTTAAATCGAGTTCGCCAACAAGTCATTCAGTTGCTTTCGGGTTACCAAGGTAAGGAACCACAGCAACAAGGGGCTGGTCCTGCTGAAGGCACACCATCAACATCTCTAGTTTTGGATCAATTTGGAAGAAACTTAACTCAAGCTGCGCGTGAAGGACAACTGGATCCAGTTGTTGGCCGGGAAAAAGAAATTGAACGCGTTATGCAGGTACTTTCGCGCCGAACAAAAAATAACCCAGTGCTTATTGGTGAACCAGGTGTTGGTAAGACTGCAGTTGTTGAAGGCTTGGCACAAAAAGTGGTCAAGGGTGAAATTCCTGAGACATTGAAGGATAAGCAAATCTATTCCTTAGATCTTGGCGCATTAGTTGCTGGCTCACGTTACCGAGGCGATTTTGAAGAACGTCTTAAGAAAGTTTTGAAAGAAATTAAGACTCGCGGCGACATCATTATTTTTATAGATGAAATTCACACTCTTGTTGGCGCCGGCGCAGCTGAAGGTGCGATTGACGCAGCAAGCATCTTGAAGCCAATGCTGGCTCGTGGTGAACTGCAAACGGTTGGTGCAACAACACTGGATGAGTACCGCAAGTACATTGAAAAAGATGCAGCACTTGAGCGTCGTTTTCAACCTATTCAGGTAAATGAGCCATCAATCGCGCAAACTATTGAAATTCTCAAAGGTCTGCGGGACCGATACGAAAATCATCACCGCGTAACAATCACGGACGCTGCAATTGTTGGCGCTGCAACTATGGCTGACCGCTACATAAGCGACCGCTTTTTGCCAGACAAGGCGATTGACTTAATTGATGAAGCAGGTGCGCGATTACGAATTCGTCGGATGACTGCGCCACCAGATTTGCGCGAATTCGATGACAAAATTGCTGCGGTTCGACTTGAGAAAGAGTCCGCTATTGATGGTCAGGATTTTGAGCGGGCTGCCTCGCTACGTGATGACGAAAAGAATTTAATTGCCGCTCGCCTTGTTCGCGAGAAGGAATGGAAAGACGGCGACATGGACGTAGTTGCCACCGTTGATGAAGAGTTGATTGCTGAGGTACTTGCAGCATCTACTGGAATTCCAGTTTTCAAGTTAACCGAAGAAGAGTCACAGCGACTTCTTCACATGGAGGGCGATCTCCACAAACGAGTTATTGGTCAAGAACAAGCCATTAAGGCTCTGTCCCAAGCAATTCGTCGTACCCGTGCGGGTCTTAAGGATCCTAAACGCCCCGGTGGCTCCTTCATTTTTGCTGGCCCATCTGGCGTTGGTAAGACGGAACTTTCGAAGACACTTGCTGAGTTCCTATTTGGTGATGAAGATTCACTAATTCAACTCGACATGTCCGAATACTCGGAGCGCCATACTGTTTCGCGACTATTTGGTTCGCCGCCAGGATTTGTTGGCTACGAAGAAGGTGGCCAGTTAACAGAAAAGGTTCGACGCAAGCCGTTCAGTGTTGTGCTTTTTGACGAGGTAGAAAAGGCACACCCAGATATCTTCAACTCACTTTTGCAGATTCTCGAAGATGGTCGCTTAACTGATGCGCAAGGTCGGGTCGTTGATTTCAAGAACACCGTAATCATCATGACGACAAACCTTGGCACGCGCGATATCGCAAAGGGTGTCAGCCTAGGATTTGCGGATGGTAACGACACAACGACTTCTTATGATCGAATGAAGGCCAAGGTCAATGACGAGCTAAAGACGCACTTCCGTCCAGAATTCCTTAACCGCATCGATGACATTATTGTCTTCCACCAGTTAAGCGAAGCTGAAATTGTCGAGATTGTTGATTTGATGATCGCAAAGCTAGATCTTCGCCTCAAGGACAAAGACATGGCAATCGAATTAACATCTGCAGCAAAGGCGCTACTTGCTAAGCGAGGTTATGATCCAGTTCTTGGAGCACGACCACTGCGCCGCACAATTCAGCGTGAGATTGAAGATCCAATGAGCGAGAAGATGCTATTTGGAGATCTCAAGCCAGGTGAAATTGTCATTGTTGATGTTGAGGGAGAAGGCGAAGATGCCAAGTTCAACATGCGCGGCGAATTCAAGGGCGAGCTTTCTGACATCGAGATTGAGACTGTTGGTACAGCCGGAGCAGCAGACTAACTGATTCACGATGCCACTTAAGAGTTTCGACTTTGGAGTAATCGGCGCCGGCATTGTTGGTTTGGCCATGGCAAATCGGGTCCGCGAGTTGCACCCCAATGCCTCTATCGCGGTCTTTGATAAAGAAGATTCCGTTGGTCTACATGCCAGTGGCCGCAACAGTGGTGTTTTACATGCGGGCTTCTATTACTCGCCCGATTCCTTAAAGGCCCAATTGACGCGAGATGGCAATCAGATGTTGCGAGATTTCTGTGTGCAAGAAAGCATCGAAGTCAAGGCAACTGGGAAAGTAGTTGTCACGCAAAATGAATCTCAAATCCCTGCGTTACAGGAGTTGCATCGACGTGGAAATGCAAATGGGGTTTCCACAGAATTGATTTCTTCAGAGCAACTTGCCGAGTTTGAGCCGTTAGCGCGCACAGTTCAAGTCGCACTTTGGTCGCCGAATACTGCGGTCGCAAACCCACTTGCCGTGACACAAGCTCTTGCAGCCAAGGTTGTGCGAGAGGGTACTGTTCTAAAACTTGGTCAGAAAGTAGTCAAGGCCACGGATCAACTGATAACTACCGATTCCGAAAATTACATTGTGGGACACGTGATAAATACTGCTGGTTTATATGCCGACAAAGTGGCTAAGCAATTTGGATTTTGTGACGATTATGCAATGCTGCCGTTCAAAGGACTTTACTGGTACGGAAATTGGGCGCCAGGAAAATTACAACGCCATGTTTACCCAGTGCCCGATGTGCGAAACCCTTTTCTGGGCGTGCACCTAACTGTCACAGTTGATGGCAGGGCAAAAATTGGGCCAACTGCAATTCCAATTTTTTCGCGGGAGAGCTATTCGGGCTTCGGTGGTCTAAGTCCAAAAGAAATTTTAGAAATCGTAGGGATATATCCAAAATTTCTCACAAGTAATCATCATGACGTAGTGGGTTTGATTAAGTCAGAATTGCCAAAGTACCTTCAGCGACATCTTGTAAAACAAGCGAAAGCATTGGTACCTAGTGTTCGCGTTTCGGATTTTAGGGAGCGAGGTAAACCAGGAATTAGAGCACAGCTACTCGATGTTAAGAATAAGAAGTTAGAAATGGACTTTGTTGTTCGTGGCGACGATAAATCTACTCACCTGCTAAACGCAGTATCCCCTGCTTGGACAAGCGCCCTAGCCATGGCGGAACACGTTTGCAGGAAATTCAATTAGGATTTTAGTAATCAATCGATAGGTAGTTACATGAGTGAGACAGTAAATCTAATTTGGCTTTTAGCCGGATATATTTCCCTTGGTATAAAAGCGTGGGCGCTGTCAGATATCTTAAAGGCGCCTGCTGAAGCGTTTCCATTTCTAAATCGACAAACTAAGAATATCTGGATTGCGATTTCATTAGGCAGTGTTTTAGGACACTTACTTTTTGGAGCGTGGGGATTTACTGGCGTAATTGGTTTGATTGCTTGCGCAGTTCACCTAGCAGACACCAGGCCAAAGATAAGAGAAATGACTGGCCGTAAATAACTTAAGCCGTTCTGACTTTTGTCAAAATTTGGTTATCGTTTACCCTGATTAGCTACGGCAGCTACGGCAGCTGCAGCAGCTTGTGGGTCTAAATATTTTCCACCAGCTGTAATTGGCTTGAGCGAGGAATCTAATTCGTAAACCAATGGAATCCCTGTTGGAATATTTAATTCTGCAATTTCAGAATCGCCTATGTCATCCAGATGTTTTACTAGGGCTCGCAGTGAATTACCGTGCGCGACCACAAGTACCGACTTTCCAGCGAGTAAATCAGGAGCGATGTTTGATTCCCAGTACGGAATCATTCGATCAACAACATCTGCTAAACATTCAGTGCTTGGTAAAGCAGCTTCCAAATCTGAATATCGTGGGTCGTGCGTTTGGGCAAATTCATTCGCTGGATCAATTGCGGGCGGTGGCGTGTCAAACGATCTACGCCAAAGCATAAATTGTGCTTCGCCATATTCAGCTAAAGTTTGGGCTTTGTCTTTTCCTTGGAGCGCACCATAGTGTCTTTCATTTAATCGCCAAGTGCGATGAACTGGAATCCAGTGCCGGTCGGATACATCGAGTGCGATGTTTGCTGTAGTTATGGCTCGTCGCAGCAATGAAGTGTGCAAAACATTCGGCAACAAGTTGTGCTCAGTGAGTAATTCGCCAGCGCGATGGGCTTCGGTTAAACCTTTTGCACTTAAATCAACATCTACCCACCCGGTGAAAAGATTTTTTTCATTCCACTGGCTCTCACCATGTCGAAGCAAAATTAAAGTGTGATTACTCATGAATTAATTCTCCTCTGGGCTTGTAAATAAATGGGCAAAGGCCTTCAAATTGGCTAAATCCATACCTTTGCTTGTGCGCCAAGCCCATTCTCTTTCTATTGCAGACTTAAATCCAAGTTCCAGAAGCACGTTAAAGGAGTTGTCACTAGTCTGCAACATCACTCCGAGCAATTGATCTATTTGGTCAAGATTCAAAGTTTCCATTGGCAAAACGCCAGATAAATAGATATCGCCAAGATGGTCTAGGCAGTAATTAACCACCAATAGTTTTCGATTTTGCTCCAAGATCCACCGATAGACCACCTCATGGTTTTCATCTGGATTTCGCGCCACAAAGCTTTCAATCTTGAATACTGAATCACCAAGTGTCATCGCGACATTTACAAATTGCTTGTTAGTGCCAGGTAAAGAGACTACGACAGTCTTATCACCAGCAAATTCAAAATTTAGGTCTTGTTCCGTAAGGTATTCGCTGACTTCAGCAAGCGCGAGCATTAGGCTCCAATCCTTGCCTGCGAAGATGCAACCGCTTCATTGTAAACAGCAATAAGTTTTTCAGTCGTATCTTCCCAGCCAAAGTGACTGGCGTGATCAATTGCTCCAGCGGACAATTTTGATTGTAAATTATCATCAATTGCTACTCGAAGAATTTCTCGGGCCCAATCCTTCTCATCATGCCCATCTACAAGTACGCCGCTTATGCCATCACGAACTGCAGTTGGTAAGCCGCCAACTCGCGCAGCAATAACGGGGATGCCACACGCTTGTGCTTCAATTGCAACCAATCCAAAAGATTCGCTATACGAGGGCACCGCACATAAAGTTGCAGACTGGAACCATTTAACTAATTCAGCACGACTTGTTGGAGGCACAAACTTTACGACATCAGACACGCCTAAATTTGTCGCTAATTCAACGAGTGAATCGGGGTGGTCTAGCCCGCTTCCTGATGGTCCGCCACAAATGGCAACGAGCAGTCGACTCCTTAACTGCGGAGATTGCTTCAGAATTTCTGCGGCAGCTTTAATCAAAATGTCTGGCGCCTTAAGTGGTTGGATTCTGCCCACAAAAAGCAAAACAATTGCATCGTTAGCAATCCCAAGATCCTTGCGCGCTTCGGACTTGTCGCCGGGAATAAACCTGTCGAGATCCACACCTGGGTGAACAACTCGAACGCGCTTAGGATCGGCGTGATAGAGCTCAATTAGTTCCTTGGCTTCGGCATGGGTGTTAGCAACAAGCCGATCAGCCGCAGTTACGACTTGCTCTTCGCCAATTTCACGGATCGCCGGTTCAGGTGAATCGCCTTTTGCCAGAGTTAAATTTTTTACTCTGGCCATAGTGTGCATGGTGTGCACCAATGGCACACCCCAGCGTTCTTGCGCAATCCAACCGACCTGACCGGAGAGCCAATAATGACTGTGAATCAAATCGTAGAAACCTTCATTTTTTGCCGCTTCGGCGCGCAGCACTCCCGCAGTGACTGCACAAAGTTGCGCAGGTAAATCTTCTTTGCGCAATCCTTCAAAGGGTCCGGCGGGAATGTGTCGGACTAAAACACCACTTGCAAGCTGTGTTGTTTCTGGTTCCGTCAACGATGTTGCGCGAGTAAAGATTTCTACTTCAATTCCGCGGGCTGCGATGCGTTTTGCGGTTTCGGCAACGTAAACATTCATGCCACCAGAATCGCCAGTTCCGGGTTGGTGGAGTGGTGAAGTGTGTACGGACAAAATTGCGATTCGCCGTATTTCAGGAGACTGCGGATTAGAAAG
>JNSL01000047.1_pt1 | contig 22888 bp, 28 predicted proteins | sample 210691 | NCBI WGS metagenome assembly JNSL01 (sample SAMN02808685, study PRJNA238866) | freshwater metagenome | biome: fresh water; feature: freshwater reservoir; material: water; isolation source: water column of the freshwater reservoir Embalse de Amadorio in Spain | place: Spain: Valencia ...
GCAGGGGTTCCTTTCGCTCGGGGGCAAACAGCCCCTCGGCGGCCAGTTTGGCGCGCAACTTCTCGAGTTTCTCGAGCAGATCGCCCAGACCCACGTGACGCATCTGTTGAATGACGAGCTTGATGTCGCCGTTCTTCTTCCAGAAGTCCACCTTGGCCAGTGCGATGACGCGGTCACCGGCTTTGAGTTCGGCCGGAACCTGATCTGCCGCCGACGCCCAAATGGAGAAGCCCATCGCCGTTTCCTCGGCGAGGTCGCGCAGCGTACCGAATCGGCCCATCTTGCCGTTCGAAATCTGGGTGATCTCGCCCTCGACCCAGACGAGGCCCAAGCGATCGATGTATGCCTTGAGTTGCGCCGTGAGATTGGCAACCGACCACGGTTTCTCGAGCGTGGAGGCTTCGGCGTTCATGTCTCAAGGGTAGCCGAGCGCGCGCAGTCGTCCTTGTTGCGCATGGGATCTGTCCGGCGCGTTCCTGATTAACACTTCTTTTCAAATGCTCTACTATTAATGAAGAAATGTGTTCCTCGTGAAGAAAAGGACGTGAATCCGTGAAAAAGAAATTCGCTCTGGCCGCTTTAGGCGTGGTCGTTTCCGCAGTAACAGTGCTGGGTGTTTCGCCGGCGCAGGCGGCCACCGTGGGGAGCACCGAGAAGTACGAGCTGTGTGACGCTGCCGATGGTGCCGAAACGTTCACCATTGCAGGCGTGACGGCAGGGGACCTTCTGGTCTACAACTTCTATAAGTTCTCTAATGTCAGCGATTACACCGCCTCCTACATTGAGCCCTACATCCTTGTTGGTGACGCGGCCAACGAAACCAGATCTTTCACGGTGGCTGACGTGGCGGCCCTGGCAAATCAGGCGGGAATTACCGATTGGCCGCTTGAAATGAACGTTGTTGTCTACCCTGCGGGAACAACTAATTTCAACTTTGAAACCACGCCAAGCACGGCGTTTCAGTATTTTGCTGTCGGGATTAGGTTCCTTGGTGGCGGCCTCTATGAAGCATGTCCGAAGCCTGCTGTCGCGGAAGCGCCCGTATCGGACCAACTGCCAGACACGGGCGATAACGGCTCAACGATTGGTGTTTTCTCAGCAATCGCGGCTGGTCTGCTCGCTGCCGGCGCGCTCGCGCTCGTCACGGTGCGTCGCCGCCTCGCGCGCAACTAAAGTCACGCGCGACACCCTCGTCCAACTCCGCCAAGATCCCCCGAATAGTTTCTGGTTCGGGGGATCTTGCGCTCGCCCACCTACCCCTCGCCGCAGGTGTTGCCGAGCGCGCCGACGGTGAGGCGAGTACTGAGGCTGGCAACTCGTAGACTTGAGTCGTGAATTCATCAGTGGGGCTGGGCATGCCGCGACGCCCGGGAAGCACGACAACTCTTGAACACCTGTTGAGTGACGAGACGGTCACCGGCGCCAAGCGCATTCTGATTGCGGCCCCGCGCGGCTACTGCGCCGGCGTTGACCGCGCGGTTATCGCGGTAGAAAAGGCCCTCGACACGTATGGCGCCCCCGTCTATGTGCGCAAAGAGATCGTGCACAATGTGCACGTGGTGGCCGAGCTGAAAGAGCGCGGCGCAATCTTTGTTGAGGAGGTCGACGAGGTTCCTGAAGGCTCGCGGCTGGTCTTTAGCGCGCACGGAGTATCGCCGGCCGTGGTCAACGCGGCTGATGCCCGCTCGCTCAAAACAATCGACGCAACGTGCCCACTGGTGACCAAGGTGCACCGCGAGGTGGTGCGGTTTGACCGGGACAACGTGGAGATCCTGTTTATCGGTCACGCGGGTCACGAAGAGGTTGAGGGCACGATGGGTGAGGCGCCCGGGCGCGTCACGCTCGTTGATGGCCCGGCCGCTGCCGACACCGTCATTGTGAAGAATCCCGACAACGTGGTGTGGCTCTCGCAGACCACGCTGTCGGTTGACGAGACCATGGAGACCGTTGCCCGCCTGCGCGAGCGCTTTCCCAAGCTGCAGGATCCGCCCAGCGACGACATCTGCTACGCCACCCAGAATCGCCAAGTGGCCATCAAGAAGGTTGCGCCGAATGCCGACGTGGTGCTCGTGGTGGGTTCGGCCAACTCGTCCAACTCAGTGCGGCTCGTCGAGGTTGCCCTCGAGTACGGCGCGCGTGAGGCGTACCGCGTCGATTACGCGAGCGAAGTTGACCCCGAGTGGTTGCGGGGAGCGACCACGGTAGGCGTGACGAGCGGAGCTTCCGTGCCCGAAGAGCTCGTGACCGAACTGCTCGAGCTGCTGGCCACAGGCGGATACAAGGACGTGATCGAGGTCAAGACAGCCGAGGAAGACCTCATCTTCTCTCTACCCAAAGAACTACGCCCCAGCCGTCAGGGCTAGCTTCTGAATCCTTCCGACGCCGTCGCGCGGAAGATGGCCGCTTAGGCGACGGGTGCTGGTTCCACACTGATGCTTGGCGTTGGTCCGGGCGTCGCAGTGCCCGGCTGAAGAGCCTGCGTGGCCGCCCAGAGGGTCTCGATAAATGCCGGGTCGCTCATGAGGCAAATGAGTTGCCCGCCAAAAATCACGGCCGAGGTGGAGACGTAGCCCACAATCGGTACCCAAAACGCGAGTTTCTTTGCCGTGATTCGGCGCACCGTGGCCCATACGGCGAGACCAAAAATGAGACCCTCGAGTGTGATGATGGCCAGCCCCACCGGCTCCGCGAGACCTTGATCCGTATACGTGATCTTGGCAAATTCGGGCATCTGTGCGTGCAAGTCGGCCAGCAGTCGGTTGAGCGTCATCGACATGTTGAGATATTCACCGAGTGACGAGAACATGCTGATTCCGCCCACGACGAGCAGGGAAATGGCCACCACCCGATCGAGGGGGAAGCGCCGAGGGGTGAGCAGGTCGTCTGTGGGCGGCGTCTTCTCGATGTCTTTAGCCACGGGTTACTTTCCCGCGTGCCCGGCAGAACCGAGCTGTTGCGCGGCCTGAACGACGCGCGCCGCCATGCCGGTTTCGGCAATCTTGCCCCAGGCCCGCGGGTCGTAAATCTTCTTGTTGCCCACTTCACCGTCCACTTTGAGCACGCCGGAGTAGTTGGTAAACATGGTGTCGGCAATCGAGCGGGTGAACGCGTACTGCGTGTCGGTGTCGATGTTCATTTTGATCACGCCGTTGGACACGGCTTCAGCAATCTCGGCGTCGCTGGAACCTGAGCCACCGTGAAACACGAGGTCGAAGGGCTTGGCGCCGGTGCTGAACTTTGCTTGCACGCTGTCTTGGATTTCTTTGAGCAGCTCCGGTCGCAACTTCACGTTCCCGGGCTTGTAGACGCCGTGCACATTGCCGAAGGTCATGGCAGCCATGTAGCGGCCGGCTTCACCGAGACCCAGCGCCTCCACTGTGGCGATGGCGTCTTCGACGGTGGTGTACAGGTTGTCGTTGATGTCGTGGCTCACGCCGTCTTCTTCGCCACCCACAACGCCAATCTCCACCTCGAGAATGGCGTTGATCGCGCGCGTCTTGGCCAGCATGACCTGCGCGATCTCGAGGTTTTCCTTGAGTGGCACGGCCGAGCCATCCCACATGTGCGATTGAAAGAGGGGCTCGCGACCGGCCTTGATCTCTTCTTCGCTGGCAGCGATGAGTGGATTCACAAATCCGTCGAGGGCATCCTTGGGGCAGTGATCGGTGTGCAGGGCGACGGTGATGGGGTACGAGGCCGCCACCTCGCGAGCGAAGCGAGCGAACGCGATCGCTCCCGTGGCGCGCGCCTTCACCGTGTGGCCGGCAAAGTAATCGGCACCGCCGGTGGTCACTTGGATGATGCCGTCTGACCCAGCTTCGGACAGGCCCTGCAGGGCAGCATTGAGCGTCTGCGAGCTTGAGACGTTGATGGCCGGGTATGCAAAGCCTTGGGCCTTGGCCCGGTCGAGCATGGCGGCGTACTGGTCCGGGGTGGCGATGGGCATTACTTCTCCTCGTGGGCGAGCACGGACGCGAACGCGACCGACTTCAGTCTAATGAAGGCGAACGCGTGCGGATAAAGTGAAGTCATGACCTCTGTTGCCGGCCCCCTGCGCATTCACCCTGATCGAAACCTCGGCATGGAACTGGTGCGTGCCACCGAGGCTGCTGCTATTCGGTCGTTCCCGTTTGTAGGACGCGGTGACAAGAACGGTGCCGACGGCGCTGCCGTGGATGCCATGCGCGCATTTCTCAACACGGTCGACTTCTCGGGAACAATCGTGATCGGCGAGGGCGAGAAGGACAACGCCCCCATGCTCTTCAACGGCGAGGTAGTGGGTACCGGCGATGGGCCCTCCTGCGACATCGCGGTTGACCCCATTGATGGCACGAGTCTCACCAGCGCGGGACGGCAGAACGCCATCTCCGTCATCGCCGCCTCCGACCGTGGAACCATGCTGGATGCCTCGAGCGTTTTCTACATGGACAAGCTCGTGACGGGCTTCGAGGGTGTGGGCATCGTCGACATTCGCCAGTCGATTGCCGAGAACATTCGTGCGCTCGCCGCAGCAAAGGGGAAGCCCGTCGGTGAGATGGTGATTGCTGTTCTCGATCGTCCGCGTCACGAGAGAATCATTCAGGAGATTCGAGATGCGGGAGCGGGCACGCGCCTGCTTCTCGACGGCGATGTTGCCGGTGGCATCAACGCGGCCCGCGAGGAAGCGCGCATCGATATGTGTATTGGAATTGGCGGTAGCCCCGAGGGCATCGTGACCGCGTGTGCCATCAAGGCGCTGGGCGGTTTTATCCAGGGACGCCTCTCGCCCAAGGACGATGCCGAGGCACAGACCGGCGTCGACGCGGGTCTCAAGATGGATCACGTCTATGAGGCCAACGAGCTGGTCAACTCCGACAACACCTTCTTTGTGGCCACCGGCGTGACCGATGGCGCCTTGGTCGGCGGTGTGCGTCGCAAGGGCCCCATTATTCGCACCGACAGCATCATCATGCGGGGCAAGTCAGGCACCATTCGACGCGTGCAGGCCGACTACCTCGCCGAGCGCTGGGTCTAGTAGTTCTCGAGGCCTCGACCCCATCCTCGACGAAGCGCCCGTGACTCAGAACGATGACTGCTCTGAGCGAACTGGGGATGTTCTTGGAATCCGGAGCGTCACCGCTCAGTCCCTCTATCGTTTCCGGTTGAATGACAAGTGTGTTCTCCGCCCACGTGACCTCGCCCAGTCACTCCCCTGGCATCAGATGGGCGATTCGCGCGCCGATCATTGTGGCCGCGGTCTTTCTCTCGGTTCTCGTCAGGGCGGTAACCGGGGAAGAATCACCCTTTGAGATTGGGCGCGCCCTTCAGGACGGCACAACATTCGCCCTCGGAGTCTTCATCGAGTCACTGCCATTCGTCATCTTGGGCATTCTCCTCTCGGTGGTCGTGCAGGTCTGGCTGCCCCCTCGATTTCTCATGCGACTTCTTCCCCGCGGGGGCGTTATGCGTCGCGTTGTCCTGTCAATGTTGGGCATTCTCTTGCCCGTGTGTGAGTGCGGCAACGTTCCCTTAGCTCGCGGTCTGGTTGCTCGCGGCCTGAGCCCCGCCGATTCGATGACATTTCTGTTGGCCGCACCCATCTTGAATCCGATCACGATCCTCGCGACGTTTCAGGTTTTTGGGTGGGACGGCGGAATTCTTATCGCGCGCGTGCTTGCCGGTTTTGTCATCGCAAACCTCGTGGGATCAATCTTTAGCCTTCGCCAGAGACAGGACCTGCTGTTGACGAAGAAGTTTGCCGCTTCCTGTTCACGCAGTCACAGTGTGGACAGTAGGTCGCGAACGACACAGTCGTTCGTCATGTTTGCTAAAGAAACCTCGGCAGTCATGCCCGCGCTGCTCATTGGATCATTGATTGCCGGGTTCATTCAGGTTGCGGTGGAACGCAAGGTTCTTCTGGCACTGGGAGCCGACCCCATCCTCTCGGTTTTCACGCTCATGATTCTCGCGGTTGTCATCTCGATGTGTTCCAACGCAGATGCTTTTTTTATCCTGAGCCTTGGCTCGCTTTTTTCACCGGGGGCCGTCATCGCCTTCCTCGTTCTTGGCCCCATGGTCGACATCAAGATGATTGCCCTCATGCGCACCACGTACACAACAAAGACGGTCGCTCAGCTGGTCGCAATTGTTGTGTTGTGCGTCGCGGTCCTCGGACTGTGGGTGAATTATGCGAGTTAACCGAATCATGGCCAGGTGGCTGGGTCTTGTGCTCGTGCTCATCGGCATTGTGTCAACCGTGTGGTTGGCCATCACGGGTCAACTGACGCTCTACATTCATCCGCGATACGAACTTTTCACGGTTATCTTGGCGGCGTTGGGGGCAATTTTTACCATCGGCGCTCTCTTCGTGGTTGGCGGCGCAAAGGATCGGGAAGACCACGAACACGGCGAGCAGCACGATGACCTCAAGGACCTGGAGCCCGATGATCGTGCGTGGGGAAAGCACCGCACTTTCCGGACGAAACGAACGTTTCCGCACCTGCGAAGCTTCTGGCTCGCCACGAGTAGCATCCTTGTTTCGGCCGCGGCTGTGGTGATTCTTCTCGTTTTGCCCCCAGCCACCCTCTCGGTCCAGGTTGCTAGCGAACGTGATGTTGCCGACTCATCACTCAGGATCAGTGAATCTGAGTCCGTTTCTCTCGTGGGAGCCGACAGCACCACCTTCACTGTCAAAGACTGGGCCATTCTGCTGGGTACTCGCGATTCGGGTTCGATCCTGAATAAGCAGGCAAACGTCACGGGATTTGCCGTGGGGTCAGATGACCCCAATATTTATTTCCTTTCCCGTTTCTTGATTTCGTGCTGCGCCGTGGACGCCCAGCCCGTGGGAGTCCCTGTCTACGACCCTGGGTGGTCATCTCGTTTCCCCGCCGGCACGTGGTTGGATGTTTCAGGTGCGTTCACGTCTGGCGCGGATGTCACCGCGGCTCCCGCATTCGTGCTCAGGCCCAGCGCTGTGGAGATTATTGAGGAGCCGAGCAATCCCTATGTCTTCTAGCGCACCGTTACCCCAAAGCGTTCGTGGCAAAGAGCCTCGTTTTGTTGCCGCGCTGGTCATCACGGTCACGGTGCTCTCACTAGCCACGGCAATTCTCATGGGCCTCAACTGGTTACGAGGACCGTATGCGATGGACAGTGCAATTGACGTGACGGCGGTGACAGTCTCGCAGCGAGAAACTCTCGTGATCAAGGCGGATCAACCCCTCTCCGAAAAAGGCCCGGTAACGACCGCCATCTCGCCCGAGGGCAAAACAAGTGCCGTTGTTGAGGGCAGCAATGTGCGAGTTTCAATTGAGCAGCCTCTGCGCTACGACACGTCCTACACGGTGACGGTAAGGGCCGCAGCAGCCTCCTCGAATAGGGAAGGAACACTCCGTGCCGAGTTCACGACGGAGAAAGCTGAAATCGTGACGCTCGAGCGCAATCCTGATTCAGCCGCTGAGGGACCAGGAAGAGATTCGGTCGTCAGGAGAACGCTCGGTGAGACTCAGGGCTACACCGTCTTCAGCGCGGACAAGATTCAAGACGTTGTGGTACTCAACGAGTCCGTCGTGGTGTCAACGCTCGATGCAAATTCTCTCAGTCAGCTGACCTACCAGCCGTTTCAGGGAGGTAATTCTCTAGATGTCCCCGTACCGACACCGGGACTCATCACAAGCCTTAAGTCCAGCGGACTCACGGGTCTGGTCGGTTTCCTCGTGGCGCCAGTTTCTCAAGGCTCGTCGGCTCTGCTCTACGTGACAAATCCCCAGGCTGACGCGCCCCCCACCCTGGTCCGCGCGCCGGACGGCACGTCCATGGTCGTCAACGCGTGGAACTGGGTTCCAAATTCCACGTCGCTCGTCGTTCAGGATTCGGAACAGATGATGTGGCTTATCGATTACACGGGCGCAACGGCTCCGGAGGCCATTGGTCGTCACACAGAGTTCAGGGGCTTTGTGCCGGGGCAGGATACCTTCCAAGTGGCAGATCCCGCATCGTCGAGTTTTATTGACCTCAAGACCGGCGTTAAAGAAGAAATCGCATTCGGCCCCGCGCCACTGTTGCCCGGTGAACAGCAGGTTGACACAAGGTTCCTCTCCGACCGCACCACGTACGTGCAGATTGTTGCCACCTTGGTCGACATTTCGGACAAGAATCCGTTCACCTTTTCTGTACGCCGCGTCGACGGACTTGAGGCCGTTCCCATTCTGACCCCGACGTTGGAGAGAGGAGTGTTTCGTTCACTGTGTGTTTCTCCCAACAGCCAGTACGTCGCAGTGGTGGAGACTCCTCCTGATGCCGAACCGGGCTTCTATCTGGGAAATCCTGTTTTCACGGGAGCCTCAACGATTATCGCCTCGGCAATGACCGGCGAGATTTCCCAGGTTGTTCCGGGCGTCTTTGATGCGTGGTGTCAGTGAGTTCGGTGAGGCCATGCTGCTCAGGCTGTCGACACCGTGATTCCCGCAGGTTTATCCCTCGAAGACGACCTCGGCGGGTCCATCGACGTCCTCAAACAATCGCATAAAGACGTCGGAGATTTTGGTCGGGGAGAAGGCGGTTGCGGGATCAACAACGCCAGCAATCGTTACCGTGTGGACTCGGATTCCTTCCGGCTCTAGTTCTTGGCGCAGGAGAAGTGCCGCACTACGAGCCATGGCCTTACCCACGGAGAGAATGCCAAACTCACTCGACGGGTAGAGCGAGAAACCCCCGCCCGTTACGAGGACAACGCCATCAGCGGCCTTGAGTCCCGGCAGTGCAGCCGCGGTCGAACTCACCAAGGAATTGAGGTTCACCTCTGAAGCACTTCGGATCTCCTCGTCGGAAGCCTTGAGGAGTGGACCGCCAATCCCTGACGCGTTGTAGACCAGGGCGGAGATGGGCTCAGTCACCTGAGAAATGATGCGAGCGATGTCGCCGGGTACAGAGGCGTCACCCGAGCGAACCGTGACGCTCACTCCCATGTCCCGTAACGGAGAAGCAATACCTTCGAGGTTCTTCTCGTTTCGCGCAATCAACATAATCGGGTAACCGTTTTTGGCGAAGGCCGTGGCGACAGCCCCGCTGACTCCTGGACCCGCCCCCACGATGATGACCATGTCTTTGTTCTTCATTTTTCTTACCTATGCATTCCGTGAGAGGTTGATGAGGGGACACCGTGTGAACACGAGGGACGTGCTCAGTTATTCCCCATCATGCCGTCATCCGGGCGCTTACTCGTCGCTCGTGAGTTCTTCTTTACGAAAACCTTCGGTGGCCGCGGTGATGGCGGGCACCTCTTTGAGAGTGACGTTGGGATCCATGCCGGGGAACTTTTTTGCGGTGGTGAGCATGTTGCGCTCGAGCGAACCGGCGAACTCGTTGTAACTCCTGACCGCCTTATCGAGAGCCGAACGCAGTGAGTCGGCGTGGCCGGCCACAACACCCACGCGTTTGTAGAGCTCCTGGCCGAGCTTGATGATTTCGGTGACCTGTTCAGCTGCCACCTGCTGGCGCCAGCTGTAGGCCACTGTCTTGAGAACGGCCCAGAGGTTGACCGGCGAGGCGAGGGCTACGCGCTTCGTGAACGCGTACTCGAGCACCGTGGGATCGAGTTCGAGAGCGGCCGAGAGCAGCGACTCACTGGGAACGAACGCGATGACAAACTCCGATGCGCCGTCGACGCCGTCCCAGTAGGCCTTGCTGCTGAGGCTGTCGATGTGGGCACGCACAGCTTTGACGTGGTCTTTCATCAACTTGTCGCGCTGGGCTCCCTGCTCGCCAGCCGCGTTCGACGGAATCTGGCTTGCCTCGAGGTAGGCGGTAAACGGCACCTTGGCATCAACCAAGATGGTGCGCCCACCGGGAAGGCGAATGGTCATGTCGGGGCGAATCTTGCCCCCCTCGGTGGTTGTTGTTTCTTGCGTGGAGAAGTCCACGAATTCGAGCAGGCCCGCTACCTCGACGATGCGGCGCAGCTGCGCCTCGCCCCACTGACCCTTGACGTTGTTTGAGCGCAGCGCACTGGCCAGCGACTCGGTGGTGGCGCGCAGTTCGTCACCCGCGCGACGGCTGTCGGTGAGCTGCTGAGTGATGAGTCCGTGCTGTTGCTTCTGTTCGTTCTCCATGGCGTTGACCTTGACGGTCATCTGGTGCAGCACCTCTTTAATGGGCGTGAGCTCGGCCACCACGCGCGCATCGCGCTCCTGCTGATCGACCAAGTCTTTGTTGCGCTGAGCGAGCGCATCAATCTGGGCTTGGCGCTCCATGCCCACGGCCTCGGCCTGGGCGAGGCGCACTCCCAGCGAGGCGTCGCCGTTCTGGGCCGCACGCGACCCGCGCACAATCCAGGCCACAAGGAATCCCACCACGAGGCCGACGACGGCCCCCACCAACAGCGCAACAATGTCCATGCGTTTAGTGTGTCACCGCCCTCGGACACCGGACGGTTGCCACGACCGTAACGGCTCAACGCGCCACACGCTTCAGCGCGCCCGAGCCACAGCGGCTAGATTCGTAGTACCCACACCGAGGAGTCGATATGTCTGATCTTCCGCTCATTCCCCACTGGATCAACGGCGCCGCGGTGGCCAGCACCTCAGGCCGCACGGCTCCCGTTTTCGACCCCGCCCTCGGCGTGGTCACTAAGAACGTTGGCCTTGCCAATCGTGCTGAGATTGATGCCGCCATCGAGTCGGCAACGCTCGCTTTCCCTGCCTGGCGCGACGCCTCACTAGCCAAGCGCACCCAGGTGATGTTCGCGTTCCGCGAGCTGCTCAATGCGCGCAAGGGAGAGCTGGCCGAAATCATTACGAGCGAGCACGGCAAGGTGCTCTCCGATGCACTTGGCGAGATTGCTCGCGGTCAAGAGGTCGTGGAGTTCGCGTGCGGCATTCAAGACCTACTCAAGGGTTTCTATTCGGAGAACGCATCCACCAACGTCGACGTGTACACGATTCGTCAGCCCATCGGAGTGGTGGGCGTCATCAGCCCGTTCAACTTTCCGGCCATGGTGCCGCTGTGGTTCGTGCCCGTTGCCATTGCCGCGGGTAACGCCGTGGTGCTCAAGCCCAGCGAGAAGGACCCATCTGCCGCTATTTGGCTGGGTCACATCCTCAAGGAAGCCGGTCTCCCCGACGGCATCTTTACCGTGTTGCAGGGCGACAAGGAAGCCGTTGACGGCCTGCTGACCCACCCGGATGTTGCCGCCGTCTCGTTCGTCGGCTCGACCCCCATTGCCAAGTACGTCTACGAAACCGGCGCGGCCAACGGCAAGCGCGTTCAGGCTCTCGGTGGGGCCAAGAACCACATGCTGGTTCTGCCGGATGCCGACCTCGATCTGGTGGCCGACTCGGCCATCAACGCCGGATTCGGTTCGGCGGGCGAACGCTGCATGGCCATCTCGGTGGTCGTTGCCGTGGAGCCCGTGGCCGATGAACTGATTGCTAAGCTCACCGAGCGCATGGCCAAGTTGACGGTTGGCGACGGTCGTCGCTCGTGCGACATGGGCCCGCTGGTCACCGAGGTTCACCGCGACAAGGTTGCCGGCTACATCGACGTGGCTGCGAAAGACGGTGCCACCGTGGTCGTCGACGGCCGCGGCATCGAGGTGGACGGCGACCCCAACGGATTCTGGCTTGGGCCAACACTTCTCGATCGCGTGCCCACCACGTCGAAGGCCTACACGGAAGAAATCTTTGGCCCGGTGCTGAGCATCGTGCGCGTGGCCAGTTACGACGAGGGCGTGAACCTCATCAACTCGGGTGCGTTCGGCAACGGTACGGCCATCTTCACCAACGACGGTGGAGCCGCTCGCCGCTTCCAGAACGAGATCCAGGTGGGCATGGTGGGTATCAACGTGCCGATTCCCGTGCCCGTGGCGTATCACTCGTTTGGTGGTTGGAAGCAGTCCATGTTTGGCGACACCAAGGTGCACGGCATCGAGGGTGTTCACTTCTACACGCGCGCCAAGGCGGTCACCAGCCGCTGGCTTGATCCCAGCCACGGCGGAATCAATCTCGGTTTCCCGCAGAACTAATCCGCGATAGTCATGAGTTCCTTCCGCCGTGGTGTGCGAATCGGCACAGTGCTCTGGATTGTCGTGCTGGCCATCATGTCCGGCTTTCAGTTATGGCGAGGCGCTTGGGTGGACGGAATTCTCTTCACCGCGCTCACCCTCCTCCTCATTCTCGACACCATCCTCGGGGGTCGCTTGCGCATCACGCGTCGAACCCTAGTTGCGCCGCGGTGGGTCACGTTGACAATTGTTGTTGCTATCGGAGCTGTCTTGGCGATTGCGCCACGCCATGGTGTCGTTGACCTGGTGGCGATGGTGCTCATCGGTGTCACGGCCCTCATCCTTGCGTGGTCACCAGCTCCCGTGCGTCCCGAACACCCTGCTCGCGCATATCGATCTTCGGCTATCGTGTGGTCGGTCTTGGGCGTGAGTTTGTGCCTGTGGGAGGCGCTCATGTTTGTATTGAGCACATATTTACCCGGTGGCACGGATGTCTATCCCACAATCTCGGTCTTACTCGATCCGTTCTTGGAGTGGCCCGTGGGCAAGGTGATTTTCATCGCTCTGTGGCTGGCCGTGGGTCTTGTGCTCCTGCGCGTGTGGACCAAGCGCCCCACGTTGCCCGCATCTCGGACTTCGGGTGGTGACAGCCGATGACACGGAACATCGCGATTGCCGTCTATCTGGTCATCGTCGCGGGCATGATTCTGGCCGACCTCATCGCTCGGTCACGCCCCGACCGTCTGGCGCCCGTCGACGACATGCTCGAGAAGGTTATGACCTCTCGCACGGCTCGCGTGGGCATCATCGCAGCGTGGTGGTGGTTTGGTTGGCACTTCATTTTCGCTACTACGGTGGACCCTATGGTGGTGAATCCGTGAGAGACGGGCAGGAGGCAGCATTTTGTGCCACGCTCGTGGTGCACAACGCCGTGAACAAGATTGATGCGCTCGATTCGGTGGCGCTCGCATGCAATTCCGTGGTGAGCGATTCGGGCACGCCGAATCCGTGGATTCCCCTGTCGGAACACACCTGGATCGAGATGGAAATCCCCAAGTTCGGCGAGCCGCCACCGCTGGCCATCGATGTCTACAGCGATGTCAACGACGACCACGCCAAGGTTCAGGCTCTGTGGGTGCTCGAGGCGCTGGAAACCTCCACGGTGTGGCGCGTCACGCCGGACTTCACCGTCGACTAGTCATCGCTTCTTGGGGAGGCGCGACCCGAAGCCCAGATGGCCCAGCAGCGAGCGTTCCACGGCTCGAATTTCTTTGAGCGTGAGCTCCCCCACTTTCGTGCCCACGTTGCCCGCCTTCACCGTTGAGATTTTGTCTACCATTGCATAGTTCTGTTGGGGTGAACCGCCCGAGTCGAGAACCACGCTCGTGCGAATTCTGCCCACCTCGCTCACGCGCGTCGTGAGGGGAATGACGGTCACACTGGAGTCCAACCTGATCAGATCACCTTGGATGATGATTGACGGCCGTGGCTTCGACATAAAGCCCGTTCCTGCGACAATCCAGATGTCACCGCGCTTCACTCCGAATCCCACACGCCTGCACCAGCATCTTCGAGCCAGTCCATGACATCGTCGGTTTTGTCGCTTTGGTTGATGCTGGCGCACTCGCGGGCAATTGCTGCCCGGTTCTGTTCATCGGTGACGTCCGGAACCCACACTTGAATGAGGCGGAAACCTTCAGCTTCCATCGCCTTGCGATGTTCAATAACTCTCATGCGACTAGTCATAGCAGCCAGTGTTTCATGAAATGAGAACGCGGTCAACGGTGAGGGAAAGTCGGCACGATTCGGGCAGTGGATAACCGCCGGTAGGCTTGACTCTCGTGGCTCTCACTATCGGAATCGTCGGTCTGCCCAACGTTGGCAAGTCCACCCTGTTCAACGCACTCACCAAGAACCAGGTGCTGGCGGCCAACTACCCGTTTGCCACCATCGAGCCCAACATGGGTGTGGTCAACCTGCCGGATGAGCGCCTGAACGTGCTCGCCGGCATCTTCAGCAGTGAGCGCATCCTGCCCGCGCCCGTCTCGTTTGTGGACATCGCTGGCATCGTGCGCGGCGCCAGCGTGGGGGAGGGCCTGGGCAACCAGTTCCTCGCCAACATCCGCGAGGCCGATGCCATCGCTCAGGTTGTGCGCGGATTTGTGGATCCCGATGTGGTGCACGTCGAGGGCGGCGTCAACCCGGCGAGCGACCTCGAGACCATAAACACCGAGCTGATCCTCGCCGACCTGCAGACCCTCGAGAAGGCTATCCCGCGCATCGAGAAGGAGGTCAAGGGCAAGAAGGCTGAGGCCGCCGCACTCGAGACCGCGCTCGCGGCGCAGGCCGTTCTCAACGACGGCAACCTTCTTTCGGTGTCGGGCATCGACCTCGCGCCCATCAAGGAGCTCGGACTCCTCACCGCCAAGCCGGTCATCTTCGTCTTCAATGTGGACGAGTCGGTGCTGGGCGATGCCGCCAAGCGCGCCGAGCTCGAGAAACTGGTGGCGCCCGCAAAAGCGATTCTGCTCGACGCCAAGTTGGAGAGCGAGCTCATCGATCTCGACGAGGCGGATGCCCGCGAACTGCTCGCCTCAACCGGCCAAGTCGAATCCGGTCTCGACCAACTTGCCCGCATTGGGTTCACCACACTGGGTCTGCAGACCTATCTCACGGCCGGCCCCAAAGAAGCCCGCGCGTGGACCATCGGCAAGGGCTGGAAGGCCCCGCAGGCTGCCGGCGTGATTCATACCGACTTCGAAAAGGGCTTCATTAAGGCCGAGATAATCTCGTTTGCCGATCTTGTCGAAACCGGCTCCGTTGCCGAAGCCCGCGCCAAGGGCAAGGCCCGCATGGAGGGCAAGGACTACGTCATGCAAGACGGCGATGTGGTCGAGTTCAGGTTCCCCTCATGTTGCCAAGCCCAAAAGCATTAGCGCCCGTGAAGACTTCCGGCGCTCGCCGTATAAGGCTCTCTAAGCCCTCAAGGGTGAGGCTGTGACGCTTGTGATCCGGACTCGCCTCACTGAGTCTCTGTGCGCTTACACAAGGCCATATAAGGCGCTCTAAGCCGCTTTCACACGAGGGTCACGCTGACAAGGGCCAAGTGCATCCCCGTGGAGTAGGGTAACTCTGGGGGTAAATATTGTGAATCAAGTACCGAGCGTCGAGTCACCTGCTGGTGAAGTTGAACCTGTGCGGAGTGGCATGAGCGCCATTGCTGTCTGGTCTCTCATTTTGGGTACTCTTGCTTTTGCGTTCGCGGTCACACCGCTTTTTGGCGTGAGTTTTCTGTTTGCTATTCCGGGCCTAATCCTAGGTATCGTCGCATTGGCGCGACGCGAGAAACCTTTTTCTGTGGCTCTTTTGGGTTTGATCATTTCTGCCGTGGGTTGGCTCATCAGCATTATCGTTGCAGTGGCGGTAGCAGCCTCCACAGTTCAGTCTTTGCAAAGTATCAAGAACTTACCCCCGAAACCCGCAACGAGCGTCTCAGCCTCGAAACCCGCGGCGAGCGTCCCAGCAATTGCGCCAATTGTTTGGAGTGGTGATGGAGAACTTGTTACTGAGAAACAGACCCTCAACGGCGATTTCAAAGTAACTCTGACCACAAGTGCAGACTGCTACTACGGCCCTGACCTAAACGGTGCGGGTTTCCCGAACGTGCCTTCACTAATGGCCCCTGGCACGGTCGAGAGTAATCTTTATGACTTGAGCGGGGAATACTACCTACAGATGTTTACCGGCCCCTCACCTCAATGTCCTTGGACTCTGACATTGACGCCAAACTAGACCAGAAAAATAGCGTCTTTCATGTTCAAACCTTTTCAAGCTGAACACCCACGCCCTCACCCCTCCCCTGGCCTCTAGTGCCGTCCGGCACTATTAGATCGAGTCAATAACGTTTGGGGAGACTATTCTGGGTTTATGGGGAAACTGGGGTGTGGCTGCTTAGGTATTTTGTTTCTTCTTTTAGCAATTGTGTTTTTTATTTTCTGGGCTACTGGCAACATAAAGAGTGCCCCTGAACCCCCGCAAGACTATTGCTCAACAAAATATGCGCCACAGTCCGAAGACTACGAAGTTTGCAAGTACCTTGAGGATGTTGCGAACAACTAGGGGGAATCATGAACGCTTCAATTCGCAGGAATCTGTTCATCATTGGGGCGGTATTTGTTGTCGTGGGTGCCGCGTTGGCGCTGACAGATTTTGAGTCGCCCAGTCCTCTCGACGCAGTAGGCGAGCCCTTACTCTCGCTGTCTGACACTGTCGAGATAGTCAAGTATCTGGGCGTGGCTGGCGGAATTATTTGTCTCGTGATTGCCTTCGTAAGTCTCTTGCGATCCAGGTCGAAAACTAAGTCTGACTAGCCCTCCTCTGGCGCTTGCAAGGCAGACTTTTTTCACTCCTAACCAAGTAACAAGTGAGGCTCTCCCCGATAGCCCCCTCGGCTTCAAGGGGGAGCGGCCTCATTCCTGGAGGTGTTCCCAGCGTGACCCCGTAGAAAACCCTTAACACACCTAGCCAAAACTAACCCTTTTTGTAAAAGTTGGGACTCACACATACTTCGCGAGAATTGAAAGATTTTTTCTTGGGACGCGAGACTCGATATTCCACGTTTTAAGTAACAATGAGTTCTCGCTGGAGGTAAGGCTGATAGCCTGAATTTATGGGGAAAATTTGGGGAAAAAAAATTGCTGGGGGCACTGCTTCCAGAGCTGAAGTGTATGGGTTGTTCGTGGTAGCCATTCTGCTTGTAGGTGGGGGCATTGGCGGCGCAGTTGCAGCCACTAACTCCGGCTTATTCTCTTCAGAAACTCTTCCTGCAGGCCCAACTCAAACGTCGTCCGGCGACAATAGCCCTTCGCCAGAAACAGAGAAAGGATTGAGTGAGCCAGAAACAGAGAAAGGATTGAGTGAGCCAGAAAGCTCAGTCAGATCTTCTTGCCCCTACACAGAAGATGAACTCACCTACTACAACAACATTCGTGCAACAAAACAGTCCACTGTCGACTGGCAAGCCTCTCAGGTCGCAAGTGTTAAAGACGCAATAAGCAGTCTTAATGAAAGCGTCGAACAGTTACTTGCAGCACCATACCGGCCGATAGAAGTTTTCCAATGGAAACCTGACGGCACACCCTACGCTTGGCGCGTTGACTCAAATGAAGAAATTGCTATGGAACGGCAAAGAATTTTAGACAATCAAACGGAGCTTGTGAGGGCAGAGAGTTCTTTAGCTCAAGCAATTGCTGATCGAGACCAAATTCCTGGTTGTTAGGTTTTCTTTGCCGGGCTGTTTGGCCGGGGGTTCAAAATTTCTCGAAGGATTTTGCACCCGAGACGTTATCAAGGGGGATCAAATGGGGATGTTTGGTAAAGCAAGCAAGAAACTTGGTCGTGCGGCTTCAAGAAGCCTGAAATCCGCTTCCAAGTCTGTTGCAGGACAATCTAAAGGACCTAGTAATCCGGGCGGGTCGCGGTCTTCAAAAAACACAAGCTCGGATGAACTTGCATTTCTGACGAACAGTAAAGAACCCGACCGTGACCAAAGTGGGCGGGTCATTGTCAAACTTTCGGCCGGTAAAGAAATTGAGTTGGGCGTCTCGCTGCAAGAGTCTTCGGAGCGCTGGCTCGTGGGCAAGCCGGACTTCGAGAAGTTTGAGGTGACCAGAAACGTCAAAGTTCACCTGGTCTCCAACTCATCTCGGTATGTACTCGTGAGCCCAGCTGGGGACGAATTCGCCGAGGTAAATAGGGATAGCGCTGACTTAGCCAATGACGTTTTTGAGGGCATAACTTCCAGTCTTCGCGGCATGTATTCACAACTGGCAAACGAGGTTTTTGCCTTTGAGGTTTCACTTCGGCTCGAGGGTGAATGGCAGGAAGAGGATGTTCTGGAAGACTCGTGGCTTGATGTCTCTGAGAGTTTCGTCAGGATCAAGAACCCTGTTGAGTTTGAGATTGAATAACTTCGATAACTCTCTAGGTCATGGCTGACGTCAACTCTGTTCAGCGCGACGACTTTCGACCGATCGAAAAAAAGCATCTAGTTGTGACTCTGTCTTGACGACAGCAAAACCAAGACGAGCACGATCGCTTGGGTTGAGTCCCAGAGCGGCAAGGTTGCCGGTTATTTGCTTTTCAAGTTCGCGCAAGCCTGAGCGGTCACGCGGGACGCCGCCTGTCTCAACAAGGTTTCTTAACTTTGCTCGCTCGTCGAATTGCTCGGCTACTAATTGCACTAAGTGGATATCTGTCTTTGGTGAAATCCAATTGACCCCAGCGCCCCAGACTGATCCCCAAAAGTTCAGCCCTGCCTCACTTAGCGGCTGTAAAGGTTTGGGCAACTCAATTGCTCTTTCGAGTTCTGTGTTGTTTGGGTCTAGTAGCGTTCTGCCTGGTCTGTATGTGCCTATTAGTTTCTTTTGTTCTATTGGCTTTGGAGGTCTTCCAGTCATTTTCTGATCTTCAACTCTCTCGCTCATTCTTTGAATGAGCATTTGCAGTTAGTTAGTTATTACTTAGTAGTTATTTAGTAGTTAGTGCGCCACCGTGACACCACCAAAGTGACACCATGACACCACGGTGTGACACAGCGTCACCACCTAGTGACACGGTGCTACTACTCGTCGTCAATCAAGAGTTCTCTCTTTCCTGTGTCGCGGTCATAGCCGTGCCACCAAAAACCAACCTCTGACTCTCTTGGTGTACCGTCCCATTGCAAAAGAGACTCTGGGTCGAGGTGAGGCAAACGGTAACGAGTCCACCAGTGTTGGCCTGTATCGGTCTTGAGTTTTTGCTTGTGAATTAGACCGAGTTCTTCGAGGTCTTGACTTGCCCTCTGAACTGTCCTACGGCTTAGCCCCGTGTCGGCAGCGATAGTGCTTTGGCTGGGGAAACTCACTCGCTTAGCCGTGTTGTAGTAACTGACAATGCTCAGCAAGACAAGTTTTTGCGTTGGGGTAATGCCGCGCACTTTCCACGCCCAGCGGTAGGGATCGAAAGCGTCAAGTTTCCTAGTTGTCATAGTTGCCGAGTCCTAAGAATTGTTCGTGTGCTCGGCTTGTATCTTTGAGGAAGACCTGGACAGTCTCGGCCTCCCTTAGTTCACGCTTGGGGGGGCTAACTCTTTGGGCGCTCATGCTTTGCCCCTCGTTGTCGCCGAGAGCGCTTTGCGTAGTTCGGTCATGAGTGTGTGATTACTCAAAAGCGCGTCTTTGGCCTGTGTGAGTTCGTCAAGTTTCATGCCGTCAATGAGTCCAGCAAGGTAACACGCAAGACTCATGCTCACTTCGAGCTCGTGCTCGACTCTTTTGTCTAGGTTGTCGCCAGCCATTACTTCACCCCCTCGTTGTCGAGGAGGGTTTTGAGTTTCAACTTTTGTGCCTGAGTGAGGGGCGACGCGCTGGCAACAATTCTCTCGATAGCACTATCAAGTCTTGCCTCGGCGAGCGCGGCTTTTGTTGCGAGTAGTTCGGGATCGTCTTGGGCGCGAGAGCGATAGCCCCCGAGCCTGCCTCGTAGTGTTGCTACGGCTGGGTCAATTGTGACGGGTTTGGGCATGAGGTTTTTCCTATGCTCGATAACCCCTTGGGGCGCTAACTCTGAATGTCAGGGCGCGGGGTTTTCGAGTATTGGCCACTCATGCCAGCAAACTTCTTACCTTGTTTGCTACTTGGAATTTAGCAACCCAGTTGCTTAAGTAACTAGGACACGCCGTCAAAGTCTCTAGGGGACTTTGTGAATATCAAACGTGCCTTTGTCTTTGAAGTCCTCAAGTATTCGGGCGGCTTGTGTTGCTGACAGTCTCTTTGTCAGGCCACAGCGAGGGCAAACAAGTTGCGTGTGAGGTGTGCTCCGGCGTCCGTAGATTCTGACCGGCTCGTCGTTGATCCAGTAGCAATCATCGTCAGGCGTGAGGGCAACATATCGAGGCAGGTAGTTCTCAAGAGGGTTCTCACTCAAGCGTTCCCGCTCGGTTAGAGGGGCTGCTCGTAGTGGCTTGCCCTTGCCGCCTTTAAACCTAGTTCTGGGACGCCAGTCTTTCAGTATGAGTACCGTCTGTTGCTTGTGTCTGTTTCCATGTCGTCCGGTACAGACAAAGTAAAAGTCCGGCAACACTTCCATGCCCTAACCCTTCCACTCAATCACTACCGTGTCTGGGTCAAAGCCTTTCTTGCCCCTTGGGACTGGTAGCAAGGTCACAGTCATAAGCGCGTCAATGACCGCTCTCTTGACCCCCAGAGTTGCCTCTGTAAAGGCGTGTGCTGGGTTGTGAGCGCTCAACACATCGGCGAGAGCATTACCGCCTACTATCGAGGCTCGCTTGGCGTAGACCTTCGCTAGTTGCTCTCTGAGTTTCACGCTGGCCTCTTGATACCGCCTGCCGTCAATCACCCCTTCGTCATAATCATTTTCGACAATGCCGAGCCTTGCCTCTATAAGTTGCGCCTCGGTTGCTGTCTCCAACATGAGCGCACCCGTGTCTTGACTAAACGCTTCGAGAACATCGGGGAGTCCTAATCGAGCCTCGACAATGCGTAAGACAAATTCGTCAATGGGTGCGCCTGTTCGGGCGACGTGACCGCCCTGGGGACACCAATAGGCGCGGCTATTTCTTGAGGCTCGCCCCCCACAGCGCCCACAGAGGTAGAGACTCGCGCCTAAGTGCTTCCGCTCTGTGCCTGCCCTGTTTGTCTTTCTAGAGGGATCGTTGAGCCGAGCCTGAACAAGGTCAAAAGTGTTCTCGGACACTATGGCTTCCCAATTGCCCTTAGCCTCGGCAACATGGCGCGAGTACCTCACCTTGCCGTCACTCGTCACTTCGCGCACTCTGTAAGTCGAGCGCCCACAGTAGCGAGCATTTCGCAACAGACCGGTGATAGTAGACGAGTCCCAGCGAGCGCCGCGCCGCGTCTTCACCCCAGACTCGTTGAGTATTCGCCCTATGCCTTTCAGGGTCTCGCCAGCGACAAACAAGTCAAAGACTCGCCGGACAATTTTGGCCTCATCGGCTATCACGTTGCCGTCTTTGTCGTATCCCGTGAGAGGGACGCCTTTAGGAACACCGCCACGCTCTGCACGTTGTCTCAATGCCGCGACTTGTCGAGCTCCTTTGCGTTCTACTTCCGCGCGCGCAACGCCCACTTTGATTAGGGCGAAAAGTCTGCCGTTGTCATTCGTGAGGTCGGCCTCGCCGTTCGCCGTCACAAGGGCAATATTGCGATATTTGGCAAGGTCAACCCAGTCTTCAAGCTCACGAGGCTGACGAGTCAGGCGGTCAAGGTCATAACAAATCACAGCGTCAAACTTTCCGGCATGAAGGTCTGAGACCATGCGCTCATAGTCTGGGCGGCGCACTTCACGCTTGGAGGCAGAGACCGTGTCGGCGTAGGTGTCAACTATTTCCCAGCCCTTTTGTAGCGCTATGCCCTCACAGTCTTTTCTCTGTCGCTCGATAGCAAGCCCCTCGCCGGTCTGATCTTGGCTTATGCGTAGGTATATCGCCGCTTTACGCTTGCCAGAGGTACGAGGTCTAGGCTCTCTAATTTCCATGCCTCTAATATTAGTCTGTTTTTGAATGTGGTCGAATTTCGCTTTGCCAACTAGGCCAAGCCGCTCGCCAGTCGCCTCAGGGACGCGGTGGTGAAGAAGTCAACGCGCTCAGCGAGGGGCGACGGTACAATGTGGTGAGGGGTAACTCCTTGGGAGCGGGATAAGCGCGGTACGAATGCTCTGATTCTGAAGGTGAAGACAAATGGCAAGACAACGGCTCGGAGTGATGCGCGCCGACCCCACGTTGACGCCGGAGTTTTGGCAGGGGCTGTGTGGCGATCCCGAGCCCACGTCTCGCGAGAAGTTTCTCTACCTTACAATCGACGAGTTCTCGCGGACCGGTCCCGGTGGGTTCAGCCACGCACTGATTGCCCGGCGCCTGGGTGTGACCGTGGCCATGATCAACCACTACTTTGGTTCGCGAAATGGTCTCATCTCTGAGGCAGCGTTCACGGTCTATTCCGATTACATCGACGCCCTAGATCTCGCCGTAAAGAAGGCGCCAAAGAATCCCACCGCGCGCCTCGAGGCGTGGATTCGTCGTCAGATTTCATATGCCGTTTCCGTTTCGGGCTGGGCCGTTGTCTTGAACTATCCCACGCTTTCTCTGGAGAATCCCGTGGAGTTTGCGGTCCTGTTCCGCACGCGCATGTCGGCCCTGTTCAACGTCAACATGGCTCGTCTTGGCCAGTTGATTCTCGACCTCAAATCGGGCACGGTCTCGATTTCGGAAATCACGGTCGACAATGTTGACGTCGATTTCTATATGTCCAACGTCAAACTGGTGAGCCTCGCTTCGAGCGTCGGCATGGCCACGCTGGGCGCCGCCGTGTGGGCCGCCGGATCTCACGCACCGTCGGCCGAATCGCCCGAGGCCAAGAAGTTCGGCGACTTCGTCTTGGAGGAACACGTGCAGAACGTGATTCGGCTCGTTCAGGTGTCAGACCTGACCGCATAGCCCCCCACGTTCTGGCCGGCACCGTCCTGCTAAAGTCGGGTGACTCGAGGGGAAAAATGAAAAAGAACACCACGGCGGTAGTTGCCATCATGATCGCGTTGATCGCCCTTGTCGGCACGGGGTTGGGTTTTGCCTTCACCGCTGCAACGTCGAGCTCGTCGTATCAGGTCGTTGAGTTTAAGCACGCTGAGGTCATCGCTTCTCAGGTCACCGTTCTCGACAGTGGACTTGACGGGTCGTCACCGGGCGACGAACGCTTCTTCATCGTGCCCGCCACCTCGCCCGAGGGTGGGCTACTGACCGGTTCCCTCACCGTGGTGGCCCCCGATAAGCCCCTGCCCAGCCAGGAGCTTCGCCGATCCGACCTCGTGTTTCAGTTTGGCGCAGTCGAGGAT
>JNSL01000048.1_pt1 | contig 22616 bp, 20 predicted proteins | sample 210691 | NCBI WGS metagenome assembly JNSL01 (sample SAMN02808685, study PRJNA238866) | freshwater metagenome | biome: fresh water; feature: freshwater reservoir; material: water; isolation source: water column of the freshwater reservoir Embalse de Amadorio in Spain | place: Spain: Valencia ...
TCGAGACGTCGATCCCAATGTGTGTGGGAACCAAGTCCAACTGGCACATTAAACGCCAAGACTTCTACTACTCCGCCCAGAGTGTCTCCATCTTTGTGAGCACTCTCAATTTCAGCAACCATAGATGCACTCAAAACTTTGTCCGAAGATCTGACCGGATCTTCATCGATTAAATTTTTATCTGAATAGGAAGGTAATTTGTAGTCACCCTTGGCTTGCACAGTTCCGATCGACACAACATGGCTCATTATTTGGATGCCAACGCTCTGTTCCAAGAAAGCTCTTGCTACAGCTCCGAGTGCAACCCGCGCAGCTGTTTCACGGGCGCTTGCTCTCTCTAAAATTGGTCTCGCATCTTCAAAATCAAATTTCTGCATTCCGGCTAAGTCGGCATGGCCTGGTCTTGGTCTTGTAAGTGGCGCATTTCGCGCAAGTTCTTTCAATTCACTTTCATCAATTTTTTCTGGAGCCATAACCTTTGACCATTTTGGCCACTCAGAATTAGCTATTTGTAGCGCAATCGGACCGCCTTGTGATTGTCCATGTCGGATTCCGCCCAGTATCGAAACTACATCAGCTTCAAATGTTTGTCTGGCACCTCTCCCAAAACCTAAACGACGTCGCTTCAAATCTGCGTCAATCATCTCTTTGGTAATTTCGATATGTGCTGGCATTCCCTCAAGAATTGCACTTAGAGCTGGACCGTGAGACTCACCTGCCGTCAACCAACGAATCACGATTCACTCCCTAAATTACTTAGCGCGATAAGCCAATCGCAGGGTTCTATTGTGGCAGAAAGTAGATAGCCGCCGCTCAAAATAACGCTAAATGGTGGGTAGAAATCCGAGGAAGATAAATGGCGCGAATGGAATGCTCATATTTCTCTGCCTACTGCGGTCTTTAAATGCCAAATACAAGATTGCAAAGAGTCCGCCTAAAATCCAAGAGAAGCTCAGGCCCTCTAGCCATTTCGTAAAGCTTGGAACCCAGAAGGACAACACCCAGAACAACTTGAGATCTCCTGCACCAATCTTCCCTCTAAACAATAAGAAGAGCGCGAGAGTGATGAGGGTTACGTAGATCAAATAAGAGAAATTCAGATGCAGATCTTGCGATAAATTCAAAGCTAGACCAATTAACAGAAGTAGAACTAGGTCTCGGTTTCGAATGATTCGGTAGCGCAGATCAGAGAGCGAGATAATAATTGCTCCAAGAAGAAATGAGAGCAATTCAACCAAGCGCAACATTCTGCAAACCTAGTCGGATAAGGGATAACGGATCCCTCCCCTGTGGATAGAACTAGTCTGAAGCTATGAGCGAGAGCAGCGCAGAGCGCATTTCTGTAACATCAAATTTAACTCCAGAGAAAATCTCGATTTGAAAGAGCGCCTGTTCAACAAGCAACTCTTTGCCAGAAATTACTCGACCGCCTAGCTCTTCGAAGTGTTTCACGAGTTGGGTAGGCCAAGGTTTATAGATCGCCTCTAGCAAAACCCCACTCGTTCTCTTGGTATTTAATACATAATCGTCAAAACTGCCCGCCGGTGTTGTCTGGATTATCAGATCGTAATCATCTAGTGGATGCGCTAAATCTCGATTATGAATTAGCAATTTTGGCGCCGCCTTTGCTAGCGCGGACATTCTGGAATCTGAGCGTAGAAATACATCTACCTCTCTAACCTTAGAATTTAGAGCGCCTATTGCGGCGCGAGCAGTGCCGCCACCGCCAATAATTGCAACTTTAGATTCCTTGGAGACTTCTAGCAGGTTTCTAAATGCCAAATAATCGGTCGATGTAACTTTCCAAGTCCCATCTGATTTATAAAGAGTATTACCAGAGTGAATAGATTCTGTGACCGAATCGACGTTCTCACAGAATTGTAAAACGATCTCCTTCAGGGGCATGGTTAGTGAAAATCCTGCCCACTCTTTTTTCGATTCCTTCGATGTGGCATCAAGATAAAAATCGGAAAACGAATTCTCATTGACTTCAATTGCACTGTATGAAGATTTCAATCCCAGCAATTGGTAGGCGTGGCTGTGAATCTTTGGTGATAACGAGTGAGAAATTGGTGAACCAAGAACGGCTGCTTTGATCATTTGAACTTACCTGCTGCCACATTTTTATTGAACTCAGTATTCCATTCTGAGAACTCCGTGAAATCTTTCGTGAACCTGGTGTCCTTGGGCGCGACTGTTATGAAATACAGCCAATCGCCGATAGCTGGATTTAAGGTTGCCTCAATCGCATCGTTACTAGGATTAGCAATCGGGGTTGGTGGTAGGCCCGCGAATCTATAGGTGTTGTATGGCGAATTGATCTTTGTGGCCTTGTTCGAAAGCATGATCTGGCCCTGGGAATTAGTTGCATATTGCACCGTCGCATTTAATTGCAAGGCCATTCCTATCTTCAAACGGTTGTAAATAACTCGAGCTACTTTGGAGAAGTTACTTGGGTCTCCCTCAATCTGAACCATCGAGGCAATCGTCAATACCTCAAAAGGTTTGTATTTATCGAAGCCAGCATCGACGCCTAATCGTGTGTATTCGCTCTTGGCCTTTGCGACCATTGTTTTGAGAGCTTTTTCAACGCTGGTATTTGCTTCAAAAGAATAGCGCGCCGGAAAGAGCGAACCTTCCAAGGAGTTACGTGAATTCGCATAAACCGGCTTTACTGATCCGTAGCCAGTTTTCGTCCGATCGATATTCTCATTTTTCTTTAACAATGAAAGCACGCTCGCAAAAGTCGAGCCCTCTCTAACAACCAGGGCGCTCTTCATGCGCTTTGGATCCAATAATTGTTCGATTGCAGTCCTTGCCGGTATTTGAGTTTGAATTGAGTGGGACCCGGGGCTTATTCCTGATGCCTTAGGATCCCTATTAAATTCCTCAATGAACTTAGTTGCACTCTTTACAACCCCTTGATTCTCAAGATTCTGCGCGATTGAACTTCCTAATTCGCCATCTTGAACTAAAAATACGATCTCGCTCCCCGGATTGTTTGGTGAGAAGTCATTGTTCGGTTGTAAGCGAAGAAAACCAAAGAGAAGCAGGGCACAAAGACCAGTGATTAAAAATATTCGACGATGAAGTCTCATTTCGTATAACGATTCATCGGCTCACCCTGAATACGTTCCTGGTTCAGCGCTGAATCAAGAATTGCAACAGCAGCCATTGAATCAATTTCGCCCTTAGAACTCTTGGAATTAAGCCCCGCTTCTCGCAAGGTTCGACTTGCCGAAACCGTCGTAAGTCGTTCGTCAATCAAATAAATAGGGTTCTCGTTTACTGCACTGATTCTCGCTGCGAACTCGGCAACGCTTTTGCTCTTCTGGCTCTCACTTCCAGATAGATGAGATGGGAAGCCAATTGCTGTGTATATCGGCTTATATTCGTCATAGAGCAAAGAGATTTCACTTATCAAACTCTCTTCCGAATTCTGAAGAAATCTTAACGGTGTAGCTAAAATCCCAGAAGCGTCAGTAACCGCTACGCCGATACGAACATCGCCAAAATCAAAAGCAATTCTCCGACCTGGCTTCATCTATTTACCTACGGTTTGGCCTATTGATTTACTCATTGCGCTAAGGGCGTTTGAAATTTCAGAATGGTTAGAACCGCCACCTTGGGCGAAGTCGTCTTTTCCACCACCGCCGCCGCCAAGAACTTCAGAGCCCAACTTAACGAGCGCCCCAGCTTTAATACCAACTTTCAACGCATTTGGCGATACGGCAACTACTAGCGTTGATCGCTCGTCGCCTTTAGAAGCAAGGATAACAATTCCATCCGCGAGACGATTCCGTAAATCCAGTGCAATAGTTCGAAGGTCATCGCCAGAAATATTTGATTCAAGTTCGGCGCTAAGAACTTCAAACCCACCAATTTTTGATGTGCTCTTCAAAAGATTCGTAGCACTGGCCAGAATCTGAGCTGTCTTAAATGATGCCAACTCCTTTTCTACGCCTTTCAACTTTTCAACAAGATCTGAAATTCGAGATGGCAACTCTTCTACTCTGGCTCCCTTAATTATCTGAGTCAAGGAATTCAATAAAAGATGCTCTCGTGCAAGAAAGCCATAGGCATCTCGTCCGACCAGCGCTTCGACACGTCGCACACCAGCGCCAATTGATGCTTCTGAAAGCAATTTAACTACTCCTAATTCACCAGAAGATTTAACGTGAGTACCTCCGCAAAGTTCGTGCGCCCATTCACCGACACTCACTACGCGAACTTGATCGCCGTATTTCTCACCGAATAGCGCCATCGCACCCATAGCTTTAGCCTCAGGTTGTGTCATCACTTTCGCCGTAACACTTAGATTATCTAGTAGTAAGTTATTGACGCGACCTTCAACTTCTTCCAGAACGCTTGCTGGAACCGCACCGGTTGCCGGGAAATCGAATCTGAAACGCCCAGGTGAATTCTCTGAACCAGCTTGAGTTGCAGTCTCGCCTAATACTTCGCGGAAAGCTTTGTGCACCATATGTGTCGCGGTGTGCGCGCGCGAGATGGCTAGGCGACGTTCAACATCGATAGTTGCAAGTGCACCACTTTTGACTTCAACCGATCCTGAAATAACTTCACCGCGATGAATATAAAGGCCAGGTACTGGAGTTTGAACATCATCAATCTCAATTACGGCGCCATTGGAAAGTGTGATGAGACCACCATCTGGAAGTTGACCACCACCTTCAGCATAGAAAGGGGTTCGATCTAGAATAATTTCAACATCAGTATTTTGCCCAGCTTCGTTCACTGACTTGCCGTCGATCATGATTGCTGCGATTTTTGCTTCGCTCGACATATCAACATAGCCTGTGAAATTTGTTGCTCCTGTGGCATCTAAAATCTTGCGATACTCACTGACATCAGTGTGACCAGTTTTCTTGGCGCGGGCATCGGCCTTGGCCCGGTCTTTCTGTTCTTTCATCAATCTTCTGAAGCCTTCACCATCTACAGACAGACCTGCTTCTGCTGCCATCTCCAGCGTTAAATCAAATGGGAAACCATAAGTGTCATGGAGTTTAAAGACGGTTTCGCCATCCAATTTATCTGAATTAATCTGCTTCACTTTGCTTGCAGCAACATCAAATATCTGCGTTCCGCTCTTCAAAGTTGAAAGGAAAATTTCTTCCTCATTTACGGTTACGGAGGTTATGCGCTCTTGATTCTCAATTAATTCTGGGTATTGAGCTCCCATGGCACCGATTGAAGCTGCGACCAATTCACGAGAGGTCGGATCGGAGGCGCCGAGAATTCGCATATTCCTAATTGTTCGGCGCATCATTCGGCGCAGAACATACCCGCGGCCCTCGTTGCCAGGAAGAACACCATCTCCAATAAGCATCATTGTGGTGCGTGCATGATCTGCAATTACCCGGAGTGCGACATCGCTCTTCTCATTCTTTCCGTACTTCACCCCGGTCAATTCGCTTGCGACGCTGAGAATTTGCATCGTTGTATCAATCTCGTAGATATTTTCTACGCCCTGCAACAAAGCAGCAGTTCGTTCTAGCCCAAGTCCAGTATCAATGCTCTTTGCAGGAAGTTCTCCTAGGATCGGAAAATCATCTTTTCCACTTCCAGCGCCACGGCTGTTCTGCATGAAAACTAAATTCCAAACTTCTAGATAGCGATCTTCATCTGCAATCGGTCCGCCATCACGGCCATATTCAGGACCCCGGTCATAATAAATTTCGGAACATGGACCGCATGGGCCAGGGACTCCCATTGACCAGAAATTATCTGCCATCCCACGACGCTGGATGCGCTCTTTCGGAACTCCAATTTTCTTATGCCAGATATCGGCAGCTTCATCATCATTCTGGAAAACAGTCACCCAGAGTTTTTCTTCTGGAAAGCCATATCCGCCATCTGAAATTGGTTTCGTTAGAAGCTCCCAGGCTAGTGCGATTGCACCTTCCTTGAAATAATCTCCAAAGGAGAAGTTTCCACACATTTGAAAGAATGACGCATGACGTGTCGTCTTCCCAACTTCATCGATATCTAGAGTTCGGACGCATTTTTGAACCGAGGTCGCTCTTGAATATGGTGGAGTTATCTCACCAAGAAAGTAAGGTTTGAACGGGACCATACCTGCATTTACAAGGAGAAGGTTTGGGTCATCTGCAATAAGAGATGCCGAAGGCACAACTGTGTGTTTTAAACCCTGGCTATTTCCAGATTCAAAGAAATTGAGCCAGCGTGTTCTAATCTCGGCAGAGTTCACGCTCTTACTCGGACCCCTCATCGGACTTCGAACGCTTCTTCTTCGGCTTCTGCTCTTTCGCTTCCGAATTCTTCTTTGCTTTAGTAACTGCAAGCAAGGCGCTCGCCGCGCCCATTGCCAACTTATTCTTATCTAGAAAATTCTCAGTTGAATCTGAAATCTTTGAGCTTAGATCCTCAACCTTTTTTGTGACCTTGTTGATGCTATGAAGTGGACCATTAATCAGTTCGACTGTTGTAGTCACTTCATCCAACAGCGGAGTAACTTCATTCGTAAGTTCTGTTATCGCATTTGCTGCCTGATCAACCAGACGCCCAACTCGAACCACGGCGTAACTAATTGCCAGCGCGATTACAAGCAGAGAAACCGCTGCGATTATCGTTGCAATTCCACCTGGGCCCATAGTTGAAGCCTACCTGATGGGCGTCTTAGGAGGTGTCTACGAGAGTGGTTCAGTTATTCCGAAGATTTCTTTTCTGGCACAAAATCAACACCGGCTTCCTTGCGCTGTGGTGCGGTTATTGGCGTAGGTGCACCGGTTAGTGGGTCGCCTCCGCTAGCGGTTTTCGGAAATGCAATTACTTCGCGAATTGATTCGGCTCCGGCAAGAAGCGCGCAGAGACGATCGAGTCCAAGTGCAATTCCGCCATGTGGAGGTGGTCCGTAATTAAAGGCTTCTAGCAAAAATCCGAATTTACTTTCAGCTTCTGCCTTTGATAGACCGATGGTTTCAAATACTCGGGCCTGCATTTTGCGATCATGGATACGAATCGATCCACCACCAATTTCATTTCCATTAAGAACGATGTCATATGCGTAGGCAAGAGCGCTTGCTGGATCTTTATCAAAGTTCTCCGCAAACTCTGGCTTTGGACCAGTAAATGGATGATGAACTGCAGTCCAACCACTATTTTCGATCGTGCTATCGATCTGCTCAAACATTGGTGCATCTACGATCCAGAGAAAATTCCACGCCTTGTTATCAATCAAATCGCAACGCTTGCCAATTTCGAGGCGAACCGCACCTAATAAGTTAAGTGAGGAAACCCGGTCACCTGCTGCGAAAAATATTGCATCTCCGGTTTTTGCTCCGACATGAGCCACGATTCCAGCGGCCTCTTTCTCTGAAAGATTTTTAGCAACTGGTCCACCCAAAGTTCCATCAGCTGCAACCAGAATATATGCAAGACCTTTAGCGCCACGAGCCTTAGCCCAATCCTGCCAAGCATCTAATTCACGACGAGGTGAATCTGCTCCCCCTGGCATAACCACAGCTCCAACGTATGAGGATTGGAAAACCCTAAATGTGGTGTCAGCGAAAAACTCGGTGCAATCTGTTAATTCATTTGCAAAACGTAAATCAGGTTTATCTGATCCGTATCTTCGCATTGCTTCCCAATATGTCATCCGTGGGATTGGAAGCGGAATATCGTAATCAACAACTTTCTTGAAAACGCGAGAAAGAATTTTCTCTGCAACTTTCAGAACATCCTCTTGATCAACAAAGGACATCTCAATATCAAGCTGCGTGAATTCAGGTTGGCGGTCCGCTCTGAAGTCTTCATCTCGGAAACAACGCGCAATCTGGTAATAACGCTCCATTCCAGCGACCATCAACAACTGCTTGAATAATTGTGGTGACTGCGGAAGTGCATACCAACTTCCAGGTTGCAAACGAACTGGCACTAAGAAATCGCGAGCACCTTCAGGCGTTGACCGGGTTAGGTATGGAGTTTCTATTTCAAGGAAATCTTCATCATCCATAACCGTGCGAATAACCGAAGTAACTTTAGAACGCAACCTTAGATTCTTAGCTGGTCCTTCGCGACGTAAATCCAAGTAACGATACTTCAATCTAACTTCTTCGCTGATTGTGCTTAGGTCGCCGCTGTCAACGGGAAATGGAAGTGCTGCTGCTTCACTTAAGACCTCAAGTGATTCACATACGACCTCAATCTCACCAGTTGCAATATTTGAATTTTCGTTTCCACTTGGACGAAGTCGAACGGTTCCCGTAATTAGGACGCACCACTCGGCACGTAGCGAACCCGCTAAATTTTCATCATTAATAACAACTTGCGCGCTGCCCGATGAATCTCGTAAATCGATGAAGGCGACACCACCATGGTCGCGACGTCTAGCAACCCAACCAGCAAGGGTTACCTTTGTGTCAACATCACTCTTGCGCAATGATCCGGCAGTGTGAGTTCTAATCATCTTGAACAGGCTCCATTAATTTTTAGTTGGACTTAAATTCTTCAGCTAAGGTGGAGATTCTAACTTCTTTTGACTCGCCAGATTTCATATCCTTAAGCGCTACCAAACCAGATTTAATTTCATCAGCACCAATTACTGCGCTAAATCTCGCTCCACTCTTGTCGGCCGACTTCATTGCCCCCTTTAGAGCGCGATCTCCGTAGGCCATATCGCATGCGATGCCCTGGTTACGAAGTTGATTCACAAGATTGGAGACGAAAGGTTTTTCATCTGAACTAAGTGCAATGACAAAGAGGTCTAAATCTGATTTGTTTATTGATGCATCGAAAATACCCTCGGCCTCGCAGGCAAGTAGAACTCGGTCAACTCCGAGTCCAAATCCGATTCCAGATAAATCATTTCCGCCAAGTTCGGCCATAAGCCCGTCGTAGCGACCACCGCCACCAATTCCTGATTGTGCCCCCAATTTGTCGCTGATAAATTCAAAAGTTGTTCCGGTGTAGTAATCGAGACCCCGAACCATAAGCGGATTGATAGTGAATTTGATTGCTGCTGAATTCAAAAGTTCTTGCACTCGCGCGAAGTTCTCTTTACTCTCAGGTGATAAATAATCAAGTAAAAGTGGCGCACTCGCCATTGCTTCTCTAATCTCTGGACGCTTGTCATCGAATAAACGCAGTGGATTCAAGGCAGCCCGTTCTAACGTCGCATCATCCAACTTCAATTTCGAGATGTAAGAAACTAAATCTTTGCGATGACTGGCTCGACTCTTCGCATCACCAAGAGAAGTTATTTCAAGTCGATAAGACTTTAATCCCAACTTCTTAAATGCTCGATCCGCGACAGCAATAACTTCAAAATCAATCTCTGGATCATTCAAACCAATAGCTTCAATCCCAACTTGATAGAACTGACGATAGCGGCCGGCTTGTGGTCGCTCGGCACGGAAAAATGCACCGGAATACCAAACCTTGATTGGAAGCGTTAACTTATCTAAATTATTCTCAATAACACTTCGCATTACTCCTGCAGTTCCTTCAGGTCGTAGCGTTAGAGATCTACCACCGCGGTCTTCAAAGGTATACATCTCTTTTGAAACGACATCAGTAGATTCACCTACACCGCGCTTAAAGAGCTCAGTATCTTCAAAGACAGGTAGTTCCATTAATGAATAGCCAGCGGTCCGAGCAGAATCGATCAAAGTCTCGCGAACCAATTCAAAATATTGAGACCTAGGTGGAAAGTATTCGCTCACACCCTTAGGGGCTTGTAGCTCGCGCATCACTCCCCCCGTTCTGGTTTCGAATGCAGGAAAGATTCCTGCAAATAAGGATTGTCCGCTCGTTCACGTCCAATTGTAGTTTGTGGACCGTGTCCAGGAAGGACTATTAATTCATCATTTAGCGGCAATATTTTAGAAATCAAAGAATTGCGCATCGCTGATGCGGATCCGGTGGGTAAATCGGTTCGGCCTATGGCGCCAGCAAATAGAACATCGCCAGAAATCAAAAACTCATCATTCACAGTAAAGAGAGTTGAACCCGCGGTATGGCCAGGTGCATGTTGAACCACAATTTCGAATCCAGCCAAATTAAAACTCTCGCCATCAATCACTTCTCGCACTACATCTGGTTCTTCAAACTTCGAAACTCCGAGTCCAGCCATAATTTTTCGACTCTCACCATCTGCGGCAAGCGCACGAAATGGATCTGCTAAAAGTTTTCGATCTATTGTGTGAATTAGAGTTGGAACACCATATTCATTTGCAAATGGTCGAACTGAAAACGTATGGTCAAGGTGTCCATGAGTAACAAGAGTCGCCACCGGCTTGAGATTATGCTTATTCAAAACCGACTTAATAGCGGACACTAAATTTGGACTATCAATTCCTGGGTCAACAATGAAACATTCAGAATTCTTAGTCGGGGCAAAAATCCAGCAATTTGTCGCAAAATACGGAGCGGCGATAACCTCAAGAATCAAAGCTCACCCCACTTCTGAGCCCATACAGGCTCGATATTAAGCACAAATACAACTATTACAATTGGCCACTTTTGCCATAGCAATAGTTAAGGGTATCTTTAGCCCGCACACAGAACCAATCCAGCAAGTCATAACGAATGGTCTGCAACCCCGCATACCTAACGCGCAACGAAAGTGAGCATCAAAATGACGGACATCAACCCAACCGAAGTAGCCCAAGCTGTTACATCTGGCGAATCAAACTTAAGCGCTGCATCTGCGCTAATTGGGGATCCATCCAAATTCGGTCGCGTTGACCAAGATGGAACTGTTTACGTCCTCACTCCATCCGGAGAAAAACCAGTCGGTTCATATCCTGGAAAGAGTCCGGAAGAAGCGCTCGCATATTTCGTTCGCAAGTTTGAAGCTGTTGCCTCAGAAGTCGCACTACTTGCCGCTCGCATTAAGAGCGGTGCAATGGTGCCATCCGATGCAGCTGAAGCTGTAGTTAAACTGCGCGAGACTGTTGCAAATCTAAATGGCGTTGGTGACCTTGCAACACTTGCGGCATCGGTAGAGCAAATTCCAAATCTAATTGAGGATCATCGCGCCGCATATCAAGAGCGCAAGGATATTGAATCTGCAGTTCGCGAAGCTAAGCGTGCGGCATCTCTCATTGTTAAAGAGAAGTTAGTTGCCGAAGCTGAATCGCTCGCACTTTCTGAGAGTTGGAAGACCACAAGCGAGCGTTTGAAGGTTCTCCTCGACGAATGGAAAGCTGCCCCACGTCTCGACAAGACAACCGACACCGAACTTTGGAAGCGCTTCTCATCATCCCGAAATAAGTTTGATAAGCGCCGACGGACCCACTTTGCAGCGCTTGAATCTGTTCAGCATGAAGTTGCCGCCAAAAAAGAGGAAATCGTTAAGCAAGCAGAAGCTCTAGCTACCTCAAAGGAATGGCTTCCTACAGCGAATAAATTCAAATCACTTATGGATGCCTGGAAGGCAGCCGGACGTGGCAAGCCAAGCGTTGATGCGAAACTTTGGGCACGTTTCAAAGCTGCGCAAGATCAATTCTTCGCCGCTAAAAATTCTGATCTCGATAAGCGCCAAGTAACTATGGCTGCGAATCTTGCAAAGCGTGAAGAGCTAATTGTTAAGTTTGAAGAGATTCTCCCCATCACAGATCTTCAGAGTGCAAAGAAGAACTTCCGTGCACTAATGGAGCAATGGCAGAAGATTGGTATGACCGAGCGGAGCAAGCGTGCGGCGCTGGACACTCGCCTATCTCGCGTTGAAGATGAACTTCATACACTAACCGAAGAGCAGAATCGCCGCACTGACCCAACTGCTATTGCACGTGCAAATGATGTTGTTCGAGGTCTAATTGATGCAATTGCTGGTTACGAAGCCCAAGCTGCAAAGGCTGAGGCTGCTGGAAATAGTGCAAAAGCAAAAACTGCCCGCGAAGCTGCAGAAGCTCGTAAGGTCTGGTTAGCTGAAGCGCAAAAAGGTTTAGCTGACTTTAAAGCTTAATTGTTGGTGACGCGATAAACATCGTACACGCCTTCAACTGATCTAACGCTTGCAAGCACTGCATCTAGATGCGATGCGTCTGCCATTTCAAAGGTGAATCTTGAAAGAGCTGTGCGATCTTTCGAAGTGCTTACTGATGCATTCAAGATATTTACATGTTGATCAGATAAAGTGCGAGTTACATCAGAAAGCAACCGCGCTCTATCAAGTGCTTCAACTTGGATATTGACTAGGAACGCTGATTTAGCCGAGTTATTCCACTTGACTCCAACAATCCGATCTCCTTGATTTAGCTTTAGATCTGTAACATTTATACAATCACTACGATGGACAGAAACTCCGCTTCCTCTTGTAATAAAGCCGACAATTTCATCACCAGGAACTGGTGTGCAACATCTAGCCAATTTAACAAGCACATCATCAGCGCCCTCTACATCTACGCCAGATGAATTTCGGCGGACGTGCTCGAAAGAATGAACCGGAGTTGTATGACTCTCAACTTCGGTATCTGGTTCGTGAAGATCGGTATTCGCAACAAGTTTTTCAATTACGAACTGCGCGCTTATGTGACCGTTGCCGACTGCCGCATACATGCTTTCAATATCTGGGTAATGCAGATCGTGCGATAGCTCTAAGAACGCCTGGCCTGCAAATATTTTCTGAAGCGGCAATCCGACTTTACGCATTTGCCGAGCGATTGATTCTCGCCCTGCTTCAATCGCTTCTTCCTTGCGCTCCTTCGAAAACCAAGCTTTAATCTTGGACCGCGCCCTTGGGGACGAAACAAAACTGAGCCAATCTCTGCTCGGCGCAGCATTTGGGCTCTTGTTTGTTACAACTTCAACTACATCCCCGTTAGTTAGAATTGATTCCAACGGAACCAACTTTCCATTTACCTTCGCGCCAACACATCTATCCCCTACTTCGGTGTGCACGGCATAGGCAAAATCCACAGGCGTCGAACCAGATGGCAGTGCAATAACACTTCCCTTAGGCGTGAACACAAAAACTTCAGGTTTCCGCAAGTCATATCGCAAGGTATCTAGGAATTCACCAACGTCTTCAGTTTCTTGCTGCCATTCGTGCAATTGTTTCAACCAGATCATTTCTGGTTTCTTAGTGGCGTCATCCCCTACTGTGGCAAGTTTGTATTTCCAGTGCGCGGCTATTCCGTATTCGGCACGAGCATGCATATCAAAAGTTCTAATTTGAATTTCAACAGCTTTGCCATTTGGTCCGATCACTGTCGTGTGAAGAGATTGATAAAGATTAAATTTCGGCATCGCAATGTAATCCTTGAAACGACCAGGTATTGGACTCCATCTTGCGTGGATTGCACCAAGAACTGCATAACAATCACGGACGCTTTCAACCAATACTCGAATTCCGACCAAGTCATATATCTCATTGAAGTCCCGGCCGCGAATCACCATCTTTTGATAAACACTGTAAAGATGCTTCTGTCGTCCCAAAACCTTCGCGGTTATTCCATCAGCATTTAAATCTTTCGCAACAAGCTCTAAAACTTCGGTTGTCATCGCCTGGCGAGCCGGATTTCGTTCCTGGACCAAACGTTCAATCTCCTCATAGATTTTTGGTTCAAGAGTTTTAAAAGAGAGATCTTCGAGCTCCCACTTAATCGCGCTCATACCCAAACGGTTAGCGAGAGGTGCATAAATGTCTAGCGTCTCACGGGCTTTGCGTTGCGCCGATTCAACTTCGACGAATTGCCAGGTTCGGGCATTATGTAACCGATCTGCCAATTTGATAACAAGAACGCGAATATCGCGCGACATTGCAATAACCATCTTTCGAAGAGTTTCAGCCTCGGCAGTTGGCCCATAATTAAGTTTGTCTAACTTGGTCACGCCATCGACCAGATTTGCCACCTCTTTGCCGAAATCTTTCTTAAGAGTTTCAAGCGAATATTTCGTATCTTCCACTGTGTCATGAAGCAGCGCCGCAATGATTGTTTCTAGATCCAGTCCAATGTCGGCCAAGATTTCAGAGACTGCGAGTGGATGGGTGATGTAAGGATGGCCAGATTTTCTCAATTGACCTTCATGGGCATCTGATGCGATGTCATATGCGCGTTCAAGCTCAGCGATAGAAGCGCCAGGATGGTGTGCGAGTAAGGACTTCGCTAGACCATCTAGAACCGGATTCATGGTTCTATCTTAACTAGCGATTGCAAGTTTAAGCCCGCCAGTTTAAAGAATGAAAAACTTAACGCCGCTTGCGCTTGGGTTGATTACGAGGTCCACGCGCCCATGTTGTCTTGGTGCTTGAACTTAAATCTGTAATTGTTGCTGAAGACGTGGCCTTTGCTTCTGCAGTTACTGCACCCGGAGCATGTTGTGCTACGCGCTTAGCAAGTGCTCGCATTGCAGGTTCGCGTTCACGAAGCTGTGCCAGCAATGGAGTAGCAATGAAGACTGATGAATAAGTTCCTACAGTCAATCCTACGAATAGCGCGAGCGAAAGATCCTTCAAAGTTCCAGCTCCGAGTAGGCCTGAACCAACGAAAAGAATTGAACCAACTGGTAGCAGAGCAATCACTGAAGTGTTGAAAGAGCGAACCAGAGTTTGATTTACAGCCAAGTTTGCGGCGGCTGAATAAGTGACTTTCCCTGTGCTCGTAATTGATTTTGTATTTTCGCGAACCTTGTCGAACACAACAACTGTGTCATACAACGAATAACCCAAAATAGTTAAGAATCCGATAATTGTCGCAGGTGTTACATCGAAACCGACCAGAGCATAGATTCCCACCGTAATGAAAACGTCATGCACAGTAGCAACAATGGCGGCAATTGCCATTTTTGGTTCGAAGGTCATTGCCAAGAAGAGCAATACAATAATTATGAAACCAATCAGGCCGTAGAGCGCTTTTTTAGTGATCTCTTCTCCCCATGATGGACCAATAATCTGGGTATCGATATCGTCCACATTTACGCCAAATGTCGAGGCGAGAGACTCTTTAACTTCATTAAATGATTCGAGGGCACCTGTTTGGATGCGAAGCCGGTCATTACCAACAATTTGAACAACGCTCTCTCCGCTTACTCCTGCTGTTTTCATTGCGGCCCGACCCTGTTCCACGGTCACACCTGGCTTAGAAATAGAGAATTCAGATCCACCCTTGAACTCAATACCAAGATTTAGGCCTTGAGTTCCTAAAACAACCGCTGACAAAACGATTAGAAGTCCTGAGAAGGAATACCAACGCCGTCTCTTGCCAACAAAATCAATAGAAGTTTCGCCGCGATACAACCGACCGCCGATTCCTGAAAGTGGGCTCATGCGATTAACCTTTCGAATTTTCTGTGACATCTGGGCTAATTGTTCTGGTCTTCATTCCTAGGCTCTTCTGCGAGAAGCCAGATAATTTATGGCCGTTTGCGAAGAATTTCATTCTTGTCATCAGCGATACCAGTGGATGCGTAAAGAAGAACACAACCAGCAGATCGATAAGCGTTGTGAGCCCGAGTGTGAATGCGAAACCGCGAACGCCCCCGACAGCGAAGAAGTAAAGAAGTGTTGCCGCAATCATTGAGACCATATCTGACACAACGATTGTGCGTCGGGCCTTTACCCAACCAGTTTCTGCGGCAGAACGAATCGAACGCCCTTCTCGGACTTCGTCTCGCAATCGTTCAAAGTAGACAACGAACGAGTCCGCTGTAATACCAACCGCGACAATGATTCCTGCAATGCCGGCCAGTGTCAGCGTAAAGCCAAGCCACTCGCCAAGAAGAAGGATGGAAAGGTAAGCGATACCTGAAGCTACTAAGAGCGACAAAATCGTAACCACACCTAAAGCCTTGTAATAGAAGAGTGAGTATATAAAGACGAGAATAAATCCAATAAGACCAGCTAGTAATCCAGCTTCCAACTGATCAGAACCTAGAGTCGGAGAAACTTGCAGAACTTCCCCTTGGTCGAAAGCAAGAGGTAGCGCGCCGTACTTCAAGACATTCGCTAAATTCGAAGCCTCTTGCTGGCTAAAGCTTCCCGTGATTTGTGCGCTTCCGCCGGTAATTGCTTCATTAATTCTTGGGGCTGAGACAACAAGCCCATCTAGAACAATCGCAACTTGATTCTGCGGAGCAGCAAGTCCAGTTACCGCTTGTGTGAGCGCACCGAACTTAGTTGCGCCTTCACCATTGAAATCAAGAGAGACAAACCAACCGGCTCCGCTCTGTTGATCAATAGCGGCAGATGCCTCTGAAATCATATTTCCTAATACTTGTGCTGGTGCAAGAATAAATTTTGCGCTTCCCCCACGATCGCAAGAAACGACTGCTACATCGGGCGATTCTGTTGTTCCGCCCTGCAGATTGATCTTGTTCGTGCAATCAAGAGCTGAAAACTTTGCGCTGAGTTCAGGTGTGACACCATTTGGAAGAGTTACAGTCTGGGTATCTCCGGAAATAGATACAGCATTTGGCGCTGCTTCAACTAACACTTGACGGAAACGTAGCTCGGCAGTCTGTCCAACAAGTTGAACAATCTCTTCACCAGTTTCACCCGGAACCGAAATTACAATCTGACGGTTGTTTCCAGAACCCTGTGAAGCAACTTCGCTCTCTGCAACTCCGATTGAGTTAACACGCTGTCTAATAATTTCAACTGCTTGCGAAATTGCTTCTGGCGTTACATTCGCTCCTTCAGTTGCGCGTGGTGTGAGCGTTACGCTCGTGCCACCTCGAAGATCCAGGCCAAGCTTCACACTTGTTGCACCTTGAAAGACAGCAATGACGCTAAACGCAATTACGACTAAGCCAAGAATGGCAATTGACTTTGCCGGCTTACCTGAAGATTTTGCGCTCTTGGAACTGGCGCTCGGGCTCTGAGAATTATTTATGGCGGACATGAGGCGCAAGTCTAGGCATCAGAGGCGGGTGTGTCGAAAAAATCCAACTGTCCAGGCGAGCCTATGGATGCCTTTAAGCCCAGATGTTCGAATCCCGCAGGTGTTGCAATGCGTCCGCGTGGAGTGCGTGAGATAAATCCCATCCGGACCAGAAATGGCTCAGCCAAAGATTCGATGGTCTCAGCTTCTTCCCCAATTGCCATGGCGAGGGTCGAAATTCCAACCGGGCCGCCATTGAATCTCTTGACCAAAGTTTCCAATACAGCCAAATCCAGACGGTCTAAGCCGATCGCATCAACTTCATACAATTCGAGCGCAGCTTTTGCTTCCTTAATATCAACTTTTCCATTTGAATGAACCTGGGCATAATCACGAACTCGTCGCAACAAGCGGTTCGCCACACGTGGCGTCCCTCGAGATCTTGAACCAAGTTCTTGGATGGCTGTTTCACTAATTTCGATTCCCATTAAAGCTGCGCTTCGTTTAACGATTACAGAAAGTTCGGCATCTTCATAGAAATCAAGTTGCGCGGTGAATCCAAATCGATCACGCAAGGGACTTGGTAATAAACCTGCACGAGTTGTTGCGCCAACGAGAGTGAAATGTGGAAGTTCTAATGGAATCGCAGTTGCTCCTGCGCCCTTTCCAACAATTACATCAACTCGAAAATCTTCCATGGCAAGATAGAGAAGTTCTTCTGCTGGACGGGACATTCGATGGATTTCATCTAAAAATAGAATCTCACCCTCTACCAACGAAGAGAGAATTGATGCCAAATCCCCAGCATGTTGAATAGCTGGTCCGCTGGTTATTCGAATAGGTGCATTCATCTCAGAAGCAATAATCATTGCTAACGTCGTTTTTCCGAGTCCTGGTGGACCCGAGAGCAGAACGTGATCCGCAGGTGAATTTCGGTTTCTCGCTGCCGAGAGCAATAGATCTAATTGATTAGCGACGCGCTTTTGACCAACGAATTCTTGAAGTGTCTTTGGACGCAACGCCATCTCCTGTGCGCGTTCGAAATCATCAGAATTTGAATCAACCAATCTCTGCTCATCGCTCATTTTTTAACCACGACCTCGATTTTGAAGGGCTAACTTAAGAAGCTCGGAGATATCGGTTTCATCCACCTTTGCACCGAGATCACTTGCAACCGAATCAATAGTTGCCTCGGCATCACGCGCTGTGAACCCAAGACCAATCAGGGCGCTCTGCAGTTGGGTTCGCCAATGCGACTTACTAGTTGAACCAGCGCTTTGATTTCTGGCCAAGTCAGAAACTTTATCCTTAAGCTCAAGAACAGTTCGCTGTGCGCCCTTCTTGCCTAATCCCGGAATTCGTTCAAGGGCTGCTGAGTTCTCGCTAGCGATTGCACTTGCCAATTCCTCTGGCTCGTAAATTGAAAGTGCAGATTGCGCAACTTTCGGACCAATTCCGCTGACGGACTGCAACAGCTCGAAGAAGTCACGTGAATTTGAACGATCAAAGCCAAAGAGAGTTAACGAATCTTCTCTGACAACAAGAGTTGTGAAAATATCGGCATGCGTTCCAACTACCAGCGCAGCGGCGAATCTTGCTGGAAGTGAAACTTGGATACCAACTCCACCAACTTCAATGACTGCAGAATTAAGAGTCGTTGCCTTCACAACTCCTGAAACTGAAGCAATCACTTCTTGGCCACCTTTGCTAATCGAGCTCTCTCCTTGGCAACTGCTAATTCAATACGAGCGTTACCAGAACCTCGCCAATGATGACAGATAGCAAGCGCCAAAGCATCGGTGCTGTCGACGGGTTTTGGAATTTCTTTTAACGAGAGCAATTTTTGAACCATGAGTGCAACTTGTTTCTTATCTGCACGACCTGATCCAGTAACCGCGGCTTTAACCTCGGTCGGTGTATGCATAGCAACGGGAATGCCTGAGCGTGCAGCAATCAACAGCGCAACTCCGGCAGCTTGACCAGTAGACATTGCAGTTCTGATATTCAACTGTGAAAAGACTCGTTCAACCGCAATTACATCAGGCTTGTATTCTTTAATCCAAAGCAGTAATTGAGTTTCAAGTTCCAACAATCTTTGGGCGAGTTCAATATCAGTGGAGGTTTGAATGACTCCAACACCGACCATGACTAATTTCTGCGCAGCTCCATTTTCAACAATTCCGAGTCCGCATCTTGTTAAACCTGGATCGACCCCGAGAACGCGCATCTTAAAGAGTAGCCATTACCTCATCTGATACATCGAAGTTTCCAAAGACGTTCTGAACGTCGTCTAGCTCTTCGATTGCATCAATTAGAGCAAACACTTTGGTTGCCCCCTCAGCATCCAACGGAACCGAAACTGATGGAAGAAATGAAGTGTCAGCAGATTCGTAATCGATACCAGCGCTTTGAAGAGCTGTTCTTACGGCGACTAAATCGCTAGGTTCGCTAACAATCTCAAATGAATCGCCAAGATCAGTTACATCTTCTGCCCCAGCATCTAAAACATGTTCCAAGATTTTATCCTCGGTAATCCCCGCTGCCTTTGAAACAATTACAACTCCCTTGCGATTAAACATATAGGAAACCGAACCAGGATCAGCCATCGAGCCCCCGTTGCGAGTAACAGCAACCCGAACTTCAGATGCAGCGCGGTTTCGATTGTCAGATAAACACTCAATCATTAATGCGACACCATTTGGTCCATAGCCTTCATACATAATCGTCTGCCAATCAGCGCCGCCTGATTCAAGTCCGGCGCCACGCTTAACCGCACGATCAATATTGTCTGCTGGCATCGAATTCTTCTTTGCCTTTGCAATTGCATCAAAGAGCGTTGGGTTTCCGGTGATGTCAGCGCCACCATTTCGAGCAGCAACTTCAATCCCTTTAATCAGTTTTGCAAAGTTTTTGGCACGTCTAGAATCAATGATTGCCTTTTTGTGCTTAGTCGTTGCCCACTTGGAATGGCCTGACACGGTGAAACCCCCTATAAATCAATTGCTGTAGTTTATCTTGAATTACTTTTTACAAACATCTTCCAAGAAAAATCGATGAATGCGGTTATCCCCGGTCAATTCTGGGTGAAAAGCCGTCGCCATTACGCGGCCCTGCCTTACAGCTACCGGATGTGTGACACCTGAGATTTCAATGCTCGATAGAACTTCTACATCGGGACCATGTGACTCGACCCATGGTGCTCGGATAAAGACTCCTCTGATTGGGGCACCTGAAATAGATTTAAAAGCTAAGTCCATTTCAAAGGATTCGGTCTGTCTGCCAAAAGCGTTACGGCGGACTTGCATATCAATTCCACCAAAGGTTTCCTGATCAGATGCTGGATCAATAATTGATTTCGCAACCAGAATCATCCCTGCGCATGATCCATAAGTAGGCATGCCATCAGCGATTCGATTTGAGATTAAATCAGATAAACCAAAGGCGCTAGCTAACTTGCTAATGGTTGTTGATTCTCCGCCCGGGATAATAAGAGCATCTACCGCCTTGATATCGGATTCGGTCTTTACTAATTTTCCGGTAACGCCGCACTCACCGAGAGCGATGATATGTTCTCGAAAATCGCCTTGGAGTGCTAAAACTCCAACGTTCATTTCTACCAGCCCCGTTCGGCCAATCGATGTGGCACAGGTATGTCAGCAACATTTATGCCAACCATCGCTTCACCTAAACCGCGAGAAGCATCTGCGACAACCTTTGCATCGGTGTAGAAAGTCGTTGCCTTCACGCAAGCCGCAGCACGCTTCGCAGCATCGCCTGATTTGAAAATTCCAGAACCAATAAATACGCCATCGGCGCCAAGCTGCATCATCATTGCAGCATCTGCTGGTGTAGCGATTCCACCTGCAGTGAAGAGAACAACGGGAAGCTTTCCAGTTTCAGCAACTTCTTTAACAAGTGCATAAGGCGCCTGTAGTTCTTTAGCAGCTACATAAAGTTCGTCTTCACGCATTGAAGTTAGTCGGCGAATCTCTGAACCAATTTTGCGCATGTGGGTTGTGGCGTTTGAAACATCGCCAGTGCCAGCTTCGCCCTTAGAACGAATCATTGCTGCACCTTCATTGATGCGACGAAGTGCTTCACCGAGATTAGTTGCACCGCAGACGAATGGGATTGTGAAATTCCACTTATCAATATGGTGTTCGTAATCCGCTGGAGTAAGAACTTCGGATTCATCAATGTAATCAACGTTTAAAGTTTGCAAAATCTGTGCCTCTGCAAAGTGTCCGATTCGAACCTTAGCCATAACCGGAATTGAAACTGCAGCTTGAATCTTTTCAATCATGTCAGGATCTGACATTCTAGAAACGCCACCTTGGGCACGAATATCTGCAGGAACGCGCTCTAGCGCCATTACTGCAACTGCACCTGCATCTTCAGCAATCTTTGCTTGTTCAACATTAACAACATCCATGATGACGCCGCCCTTTAGCATCTCGGCCATGCCACGCTTTACGCGTGCGCCACCGACTTGGGCTTCATTCGCTTTAGACATTGTCTACTCCTGTTGTCTTTGAATTGTCTTTGTAAATCTTAAATTCTGATTATTGGAAAACCGTCTGGGTCACAGAGTCTACTTCGACTTTTACGGGCTCGCACTTTTGACTGAGGTGGGAAATTCAAGTTCAGGCTCGATGTCGGTAAGGGCAATCCAGACTTGACCATCCGCAAAATTAGCCGCGGTCCCATCGGCTAGGGTCCATATAGTTCCCACCTCCGCACTTGGTCGTTGCCAATTTATAGCCACAATTTTGCCGTTTCGGAGCAAGTATCCGGTCCCGCTGCCAACGGTATTGCTCATCGGAGTTACTCCTCCGAATTTATCCCCGTAAATTGAATCCGTGATTGAAACTTTTTGGATCACAAAGTTTGGCGAGCCAAGCTGGCGACCATTCGAATCCAAATTTGGTTTTCCATTAAAGGTCAGAAGCCAGCGTTTTTCTGCGACCGACCAAGTCATTCCATATTTCGCTGCTGGCCATTTAACAATTGCAGATTTCAACTTCTTGGCCTCTTTGCTTGCTTTACCAAACTGCCACCCAACCGATTTAACTATGTCAATCTTCTTGCCTTCATCTTCAATAGTCTTCTTTAACAGTGCATTGGCGTCAACCATCATATTGGTCGGTGCATATCTACTTTCATCGCTCTGATAGATCGATGGTGGATTTCGCTCTGCCGACATATTCTCCAAATTTGCTGCTGCCAAAACTGGGCGCATCTTGCTCTGTGCTCCACTGTAGGCAAATCCAACACGACCATATTGTGCAAGAATTTCAATATCGCTAATTCGAGCCGACCGAACTGGTCCAATTAAATCGGGAACTTTGTCGGTGAAAATCGCAGCAAGCCGAGTAAGACCGCCTTCGACCTGTTCGATGTAAACAACATCTGCACTATTTAAACCAACCTGCGGGTGCGCAGCATTGGTGTCGTCGATTTTAACCGCAAGCAGTGGACCATTTGTGCCCGGTAGATTGGTTAAAACATTCTTCTCAACCTGCTTCTCTGCGGACTTGTTTACCAAACTGGATGGCGACGCGCACGAACTTAACACAATCAAGATTGAAATCGCGGCAAGAATCTTTTTCATAGGATGTCATCCTCAAATGAATATCGCATAGGGAGCGGAGCATGCCCGGCCAGTCGGAAAAACCTGAATAGAATTTTACTACGTAGGGCTTGAGCACTGTGAACAGCTTCGGTGTGAATTGTGATTCCAACTGAAATTTTTTCAGAGAGAGATTTTAAGGACTCTACTAGTTCACTTTCAATACCGCTAGGAAGCGTCACTTC
>JNSL01000049.1_pt1 | contig 22614 bp, 23 predicted proteins | sample 210691 | NCBI WGS metagenome assembly JNSL01 (sample SAMN02808685, study PRJNA238866) | freshwater metagenome | biome: fresh water; feature: freshwater reservoir; material: water; isolation source: water column of the freshwater reservoir Embalse de Amadorio in Spain | place: Spain: Valencia ...
TTTGTCTACAACGGTTCAACAATGCCTGGCGTTTACAAAGGAAACAACATCGACATCACCACAGTGTTTGAAGCAGTCGGCGCATGTGCTGCCGGCACAATCACTGAAGGTGAACTAACCGACATTGAAAAAGCTGCATGCCCAGGTGAAGGTGCATGCGGCGGAATGTTCACTGCGAACACCATGTCTTCAATTGCTGAGGCATTGGGTATGAGCCTTCCCGGTAGTGCATCAGCACCTGCAATTGATACCAGCCGTGAAGGTGATGCTCATCGCGCCGGCGAAGCGGTTGTAAATATGTTGCGTCTTGGCATTCGCCCACGCGACATCATGACAAAGAAGGCATTTGAAAACGCCATCGCTGTTGCAAACGCATTTGGTGGAAGCACCAATGCAGTGCTGCACCTTCTTGCTATTGCAAACGAAGCAGGTGTAGCTCTAGACCTTGACGACTTCAACAGAATCGCTGACAAAGTGCCGCACATTGCTGACACAAAGCCAGGCGGCAAGTACCACATGTCAGACATTCACCGCATCGGTGGCGTTCCCGTTCTCATGAAGCATCTTCTTGATGCTGGCTTGTTGCACGGCGACGTGATGACATGCACCGGAAAGACCATGGCTGAGAACTTGGCAGAGATCAATCCGCCTGCACCAGACGGCGATGTTATTCATCCGCTCAGTAACCCAATTCATACTGAAGGCGGAATCAACATTCTTACTGGCTCGCTTGCGCCAAAGGGTTCTGTTGTAAAAGTTGCCGGCCTCAGCAAAGAGCAAATGCAATTCGAAGGTCCGGCACGCGTGTTCGACGGCGAAGACGGCGCAATGAATGCAATCATGACCGGCACCATTAATCATGGAGACGTCATCGTGATTCGTTACGAAGGCCCGAAGGGTGGCCCAGGTATGCGCGAAATGCTCGCAATTACGGGCGCACTGAAAGGTGCGGGCCTTGGTTCAACAGTGGCACTCATTACTGATGGCCGTTTCTCTGGCGGTACTTGGGGCTTCTGCATCGGACACGTTGCACCAGAAGCAACTGACGGCGGCCCAATCGCGTTCGTGCGCGAAGGCGACCTGATTCGTGTTGACGTACCAACAAAATCTCTCGACCTTTTGGTCAGTGAGAAAGAACTGAAGAAGCGCCGCAAGGGCTGGGTTCCGAACCCTCCTCGTTACACAACTGGTGTACTGGCAAAGTTCGCAAAGCTTGTACAAGGCGCTGAAACCGGCGCCATCACAAACCCAACGATGTAGTTATGTAGTTGCGCGGCGCGCAACTACAGCACGCCAACCGAACATGGTGATTCCTAAGAAGACCGTGGCGACAATGACAAATGCGGCGGCAGTGCCACGATTGAAAACCATGTTGCGCAGCAACATGCCCATAACCACGGTGTATCCCCACACCATGTACGGGTTCGGGTCTTGGCGGTTCTTGCGCTGCAAGAGCGGCGCAAGATGAGTCAGTGACATTGCAATCCAGAACGGTGCAGCAACAAACAAGATGCCAGTAATACCAGTGTCTGTTTTGTGATTACGCGTACCAATAACGACCATTAGCAAAATACATAATGCGTCGAATGCAAATGCCCGAAGCGCAGTGCGACTCATGGTTGATTAATCAACGTCGTCGTAATACTCACGACCAAGGTGCGTGATCTGGTCTTCATTCATTAGCCAACGCAATGTGTTGTGCAGTTTTTCAAGCTGTACAAACAAGTCATGCTCGGCGTGAAGGCCAGGTGCGACCTGTGGGCTCTTGTAATAGAACGACAACCATTCCTGGATGCCGCCAAGACCTGCACGTTGTGCGAGGTCTGAGAACAAGATGAGGTCAAGTGCAAGTGGGGCAGCAAGGATCGAGTCGCGGCACAAGAAGTCAACCTTGATCTGCATGGGGTAACCCATCCAGCCAAAGATGTCGATGTTGTCCCAACCCTCTTTGTTGTCACCACGTGGTGGGTAGTAGTTGATGCTGACTTTGTGGAACACATTGCCGTAGAGCTCTTGATTGTTTGCTGGGTCAAGAATGTCTTCCAACACACCAAGCTTTGATTCTTCTTTTGTCTTGAAGTTTTCAGGAGCATCAAGAACTTCACCGTCACGGTTACCAAGAATGTTTGTGCTGTACCAACCGGCAAGACCAAGTTGGCGAGCCTTCAACATTGGAGCCAACACTGTTTTCATCAATGTCTGACCAGTTTTGAAGTCTTTTCCAGAAATCGCAACGTTTGTATCGGTTGCAAGTTGGCGAAGGAACGGCATGTCAACAGCAAGGTTTGGTGAACCGTTAGCAAAAGGAACCTTTTCGAGAATTGCTGCGTATGCATACAACATTGACGGTGCAATCATTTCGTCGTTGGCGTCAATTGCCTTTTCGAATGCTTCAACTGTTGCGTGCTGTGGCCCTGGCTCGATGTAGATCTCAGTACTTGCACACCAGATCATGACCAAACGATCGATCTTCTTTTCGTCACGGAAACGGTTGATGTCTGCACGAATGGTGTTGAGCATTTCACGACGGCTCGGTGTATCCATGATGTGTTCACCATCAAGGTTGCGAGCGTATTTACGAATGAACGCTGCCTTCATTGGGCGAATCTCGCGCAAGACATCGGAAATTGCTTCGATGTGTTTTCCCTGTTCAAGAACGCCAGCGCGTGATGCAGCTACATAAGCATCATCTGGGAACACATCCCATGCGCCCCACACGATGTCATCAAGCTTTGCGAGAGGAACAAAGTCCTTCACAATTGGTGTGCGCTTTTCAGTGCGCTTGCCGAGGCGGATGGTTCCCATTTGGGTCATCGACCCAATAGGTGATCCTTGGCCGCGCTTTGTGAGCTCGACGCCTGCAATAAGAGTGGATGCAACTGCGCCAAGGCCAACGGTGAGAACACCGAGCTTTCCTTCGGCGGGGGCAATGGTGCGGGGTTCAGACATGTAATCAGGCTAGGCGACCTGAGCCACTGCACCTCGGTTACGTGCCCTAAATCGTTGCTGTGTATGGAAAGTGTGGCGTCATGTGGGGTTGGCAGCGATGAACGCGTTCACAATGGCAGCGAACTCTTCACCTTTGTCTTCCTGAAGGAAGTGGCCACCACCAACAATGGTGGTGTGTGCTTGGCCAGCCGCGCCAGGAACCTCTTTTTGAAAGTACCTGTCGCTGCCGCTCGTGATGGGGTCGCTATCGCTGAAGGAAGTAAGGAATGGTTTCTTCCACGACCGCAAAACGTCCCATGCGATCTTGTTCGCAATATTCGATGGGTGGTCTTCTCCATCTGGGTACAGCGAAGGAAAGATTCGCGCGGCAGCTTTGTATGACTCATCAGGAAATGGTGCGTCGTATGCAGCAATCACTTCTGGTGACAATTTTGTTAGCGACCCGTTTCTGACCATTTTTCCCACCTCAAACACGGGAACTTCTTTTGAAAACTTTTGCCAATCGCGAAATGCTTGAGTTGGTTCGCGGCCGTACGTCGGCAATCCGGTGTTTGCAATACAGATGCGATCAAATCGGTCAACGTTTGCAGTGACGACGCGCAGCCCAACAAGGCCACCCCAGTCTTGGCCCACAAATGTCATTCCACGGAAATCGTTTTTGTTCAACCATTCGTTCATCCATGCAACGTGACGCTCGTATGTGTATTCACTGGTGTCCAAGGGCTTATCGCTACGACCAAAACCAATGAGGTCTGGTGCAATGACGCGATGTCCAGCAGCAATGTGTAACGCCATCATCTTGCGATATAAGAACGACCAACTGGGTTCGCCGTGCATAAGTAACACAGTTGTTTTGGCATCTTTTGGCCCGCCGTCGTAATGAGCAACGCGCAGTGTGTCTGATGTTCCATCACCTGCAGAGACGTCCGTGTACACCGGTTCATATGGCCAATCAGGAAGATTGATAAATCGATCGTCGGGGGTGCGTGCGAATTTCATGTTGGTTCCTACCTTGTTCGGCTCTGACGCTATGCGGTGGTGACCTAGTGTTTAAGTAACACGCTCCATTCTTTGGGGTACGAACAAGGAGACATCTATGTCTGATCCATTTTCTTCACCACCACCTCCACCACCTCGTAGTTCAGGTTCGCTCGGCACTGGAGTCGTACCGTGCGGCAACGGTGTTCGATTCGGTGCTCTACTGCTTGACTCGTTGTTATTTGTCGTGACATGTGGAATCGGTTGGCTCATTTGGGACATCGTGTTGTGGCAACAGTCCACATCACCTGCAAAGAAAATGTTGAACCTCAAGATTGTTGACATCAACACAGGGGCACCAGCTTCGATGGTGCAGATGCTGTTGCGCGAAGGATTGGGAAAGATCGTGCTGAGTGCCATCACGGGCATCGTCGGAATTGTCAGTGCAGTTCTGATCCTCGTGGTCCCAAGTCGTCAAGGCGTGTGGGACTACATCTCGAAAACCACGGTGGTGCGTGAAGGCTAAAACCGCCCTCCTGTCGTGCGCCGGCGCGGTGCTAGCCAGTCCCGCCACGCGCTTTGTGGCCGAACAGCTGAACCACCAGCCAAGCCTGTGCCCGCTTTTGCGGGTCACGGGGGTTGCCTGCCCCAGCTGTGGCGGGACTCGGGCAGGGTTGTTCCTGTTGTCAGGCGACCCGGTGTCTGCCATCAAGGCAAATGCCGGGGTCACCATGTTCCTTTTGGCCATGGCGGCCCTGACGGCTGGGGGTCTCATCCGGCCAGCTGAATTATTGGGGGTTGCCAAGCCTTATGACTAGTGGCAGACTGATTCCAATGACAACCGAGATTTATACCTCAGCACTCGTCGTAGTAGTTCTGTAGCGCGTCGGCGAAATGCCGAACGCGCTAAAAACCACCCATTCGGGTGGTTTTTTCATTTCTCAGCCCAAGTTCACAACAATCGATAACAACTAGGAGACACACGATGTCGAATAAAGAGACACTCACAGGAGCCGAAGCACTCATTCGTTCTCTGGAGATGGAAAACGTGGAGATCATGTTTGGTCTTCCCGGCGGATGCATTCTGCCTGCGTACGACCCTCTGCTGAAGTCCAGCATCAGGCACATCCTTGTTCGTCATGAACAAGGTGCAGGCCACATGGCGCAGGGCTATGCCCACGTCACTGGTCGTCCTGGCGTTGCAATGGTGACAAGTGGTCCTGCTGCAACCAACATGGTCACCCCGTTGTGCGATGCGTTCATGGATTCGATTCCGATGATCTGCATCACTGGTCAAGTTTCTACAACTGCAATTGGTACAGATGCATTCCAAGAATGCGACACCGTTGGCATCACTCGCAGTGTTACGAAGCACAACGAACTCATCATGCATCCTGATGACATTCCAATGGTTGTTCGTCAAGCATTTCATATTGCAACAACAGGTCGTCCTGGTCCCGTTTTGATTGACGTACCAAAAGATGTGTTGCAGAACACCATGACATGGTCATGGCCAACTGATGAAGAAGTAGTTGCGTCATTGCCTGGTTACAAGCCAACAACAAAGGGTCATCCAAAGATGATCAAGGAAGCAGCAAAACTGATTCTTGCTGCAGAAAAGCCACTTCTGTACATCGGTGGTGGAGTTCTTAAAGCTCGTGCCGCAGACGTTGTCCGTGAACTTGCAGAACTATTGCAAATTCCAGTTGTAACAACACTGATGGCTCGTGGAGCATTCCCCGACAATCATCCATTGTGCCTTGGTATGCCAGGCATGCACGGAAATGCAACAGCTATCACTGCAATGCAAAAAAGCGATTTGCTTATCAACTTTGGCGCACGTTTCGATGACCGCGTTACCGGAAAAGTTTCTACGTTTGCCCCAGATGCAAAGGTCATTCACGTTGACATTGACCCAGCAGAACAAGGCAAAGTACGTAAGCCAGATGTTCCCATCGTTGGCGATTGCCGCATTGTTGTTGAAGAAATCTTGAAGTCGGTTCAAGAACTTCTTGCAGAAGGTTCGACGCAAGTCAACATTGATCCGTGGCGCAGCAAAGTCAGTGGCTGGCGCGAGAAGTTCCCCGTTGCATATGACCAATCAGAGCCAGGCGGACGTTTGAAGCCACAGTTCTGCTTGGAAAAACTGCGCGATGCAGCACCAGAAGGAACCATTGTTGTCAGCGGCGTTGGTCAGCACCAGATGTGGACAAGTTTGTTCTGGAAATTCAACGAGCCATACACCTGGGTGAACTCCGGTGGCCTTGGCACGATGGGATTCTCTGTTCCGGCAGCAATTGGTGCAAAAGCTGCACGCCCAGATCGCACAGTATGGGCGATTGATGGCGACGGTTGTTTCCAAATGACTGCACAAGAATTAGTAACTGCATCAACTGAAGGTATTCACATCAAGGTTGCGATCTTGAACAACACATATCTCGGAATGGTTCGCCAGTGGCAAGAAATGTTCTACGGCGAGCGTTATTCAGAAGTAAACCTTGCTGGTTGCCCCGACTTTGTTAAGTGGGCTGAAGCAATGGGTTGCGTTGGAATTCGTGTTGATTCACTTGAAGAAATTGACGGTGCCATTGAATTAGCAAACAGCATCAACGATCGTTCAGTTGTTATCGACTTCCGCGTTGAAGAATTTGAAAAAGTGTTCCCAATGGTTCCGGCCGGCGCGAGCAACGATGACGTTCTATTACATCCATCACAAGAATCAGAGAGAGGCTTGCTCCGATGAGAACCATTAACTCGAACAATCCGTTTGGCGATTCGCACCAACATCATGTGTTGTCAGTGCTTGTCCAGAACCGTCCCGGCGTGCTTGCACGCGTGTCTGGCTTGTTTGCTCGTCGTGGCTACAACATCTTCTCGCTAGCTGTTGCTCCTACAGACGACGCCGACTACAGCCGCATCACCATCGTGGTCGACATTTCGGCTACTCCGCTCGAGCAGATCGTGAAGCAGCTCTTCAAGCTGATCGATGTGGTCCGGATCACCGAACTTGACCCCCGAAAGTCGGTCGAGCGCGAGCTCATGCTGGCCACTGTCCGTATCGATGGGGAGCAGCGGGGCCAGGTCGTGGAGCTGGCAAATATCTTCGAGGCCAAGGTTTTGGCGGTCGGAAACGACGCAATGAGCCTTTCTATGGACGGAACTCCCGAGAAACTCGACGATTTTGAGGAATTATTGAAGGGTTATGGCATCGTAGAGAGCCAAAGAACGGGGCGAGTAGCCCTGCCGAAATTGGAACGAGAGGCACGCAAGGGTGCCCTCAAAGGAAAGGCAAGCTGATGGCAGCAACGATGTATTACGAAAAAGACGTTGATCCGTCAATTATTCGTGGCAAGAAAGTGGCCATTATTGGTTACGGCTCACAGGGTCACGCTCATGCGTTGAACCTGAAGGAGAGCGGTGTCCAGGTAGTGGTCGGATTGCGCGAAGGGTCTGCATCTGCAGCCAAGGCACAAGCAGCAGGCCTCACGGTCAAGAGCATCGCCGAAGCATCGAAGTGGGCAGACCTCATCATGTTGACCATGCCAGACACTGAGCAGAAGGCAACATACAACGCACACATCAAGCGTTACATGAAGCCAGGTAAGGCACTTGCTTTCGCACACGGTTTCAACATTCGCTTCAAGCGCATTCGCCCGCCAAAGGGTGTCGACATCATCATGATCGCCCCTAAGGGTCCTGGTCACTTGGTGCGTCGTACATTCACTGAAGGTGGAGGCGTTCCTTGCCTTATCGCAGTTGAAGAGAACGCAACAGGAATGGCAAAAGAAATTGCGCTTTCCTATGCAGAAGCAATTGGTGGCGCACGCGCCGGCATCATCGAAACATCATTCGCTGAAGAGACTGAGACCGACTTGTTCGGCGAGCAGGCTGTTCTGTGCGGTGGTGTAGCAGCACTTGTTCAGGCAGGTTTCGAAACTCTTACTGAAGCTGGTTACCAGCCAGAGATGGCGTACTTCGAGTGCTTGCACGAAGTGAAGCTGATTGTTGACTTGATGTACGAAGAAGGAATCACCGGAATGCGTTACAGCATTTCTGATACCGCTGAATACGGCGACGTAACACGCGGTCCTCGCGTCATTACGCCAGCAACGAAGAAGGCAATGCAGAAGATTCTCAAGGAAATTCAGTCGGGCAAGTTTGCTCGCGAATGGATCAAGGAATCAGAAGAAGGCCGCGCCAACTTCAACGCATTGCGTGAAGCCGGAGCAAAGCACCCAATCGAAGCAGTGGGCAAGAGCCTGCGCGCAATGATGCCGTGGTTGTCAGCTGGCAAGCAGAAAGTTTCAGACATCTCAGGTGGCTGATTCTTTCAAGAATTGAAAAGGGGCTCGCTTCGGCGGGCCCTTTTTTATTTATACGGTGACGATTTCAATGAGCTCGTCAAGACCAGCGAAGTCTTTTGGATTGCGCGTATATAGCGGTAATTGATGTGCGAGCGCAGTTGCAGCAATCATGTAATCCACGGCTCGTGAACCTCGAGGTTTACGTCCGATGGAGCGAACGACAGCAAACACGGAGGCATACGCTCGAGCGCAATACGCATCGAACGGTAATACTTCGACCATTGATTCAAGATTCTGTAACCGCAACTGTCGTGCTACGCGTGTCGGCATATCGTCTGTAGCCATCAAGCCAGCAGAAAGTTCAGCCAATGTCAGCGCACTAACGGAGAAAACATTGGGAAGACGTTCTGTGGGTAATTTCTCAATATCAACAATGACTGATGTGTCGAGAAGTCCGATCGGATTAATCATTGAAGAATCTCGGTGTTGGATCTTGATCGATGAACTCATCGAGGTCGCGGCGTAACTCGGCGTAACTCATTTCAGGAAGACCTTTGAAAGCTTCCAGCACATCAGACATGCGAGCAAAGTGCGGGCGTTTCATAGGAGTCAATACGCCGATCTGTTTCCCGTTACGGGTGATGATGAAGGTCTCGCCATCTTCAAGACGCCGCATGATGTCCGCATTGTTATTGCGAAGGTCGCGTTGGGTGATTGTGGTCTGCATGTCTTGCACCGTAGCACTCAGTGCTACGCATGGTTTCCTTGATTTCATTCGGGTATTCATGCCCTGATGAGTACGAGAATCCGCCTTATTGGCAATTCCCGAGTTGGTAGGTCGGGAATTGGGGGCTAGCGTTCTGTCTTATGACAAATGCAGCATGGGGTTTCGAAACCCGCCAGATTCACGCCGGCCAAGAGCCAGATCCAACAACAGGCGCTCGCGCGGTTCCGATCTACCAAACAACCTCGTATCAATTCCGCGATACGCAACATGCAGCGAACTTGTTCGCACTTGCTGAAATCGGAAACATCTACACACGCCTCATGAACCCAACAACTGGTGTTCTTGAAGCTCGCTTGTCAGATCTTGAAGGCGGCACCGCCACTGCAGTTGGCTTGCCAGGTGCACTTGTTGTGTCATCCGGACAAAGCGCAGCGACATTGGGAATTCTCACCTTGGCTGAAGCTGGCGCACACATCGTTGCGTCACCATCGCTCTACGGCGGCACATACAACTTGTTGCACTACACATTCCCGAAGATGGGAATCGAAGTTTCGTTCGTTGATGACCCAGATGATCTCGCGCAGTGGAAAGCTGCAATCCGTCCGAATACAAAGTTGTTCTTCGGTGAAGTTCTTGCCAACCCAAAGAACGATGTGTTCGACATCGAAGGCGTTTCCAAAGTTGCACATGATCACGGCATTCCGTTGATGCTCGACAACACAGTGCCAACTCCGTACGGAATTCGTCCGCTCGAGTGGGGTGCAGACATTGTTGTCCACTCTGCAACCAAGTTCCTTGGTGGTCACGGAAACTCAATCGCTGGCGCAATCATCGACGGTGGAAAGTTCGACTTTGCTGCAAGCGGTCGCTTCCCGAACTTCACAGAACCAGATCCGTCGTACCACGGCCTTTCATACTGGCCAGCACTTGGTGCAGGTTCGTACATCATCAAGGCACGTGTTCAAATGTTGCGCGACCTCGGTATGTCTGCAAGCCCATTCAACTCATGGGCAATCTTGCAAGGTGTTGAGACATTGTCATTGCGTATGGACCGTCACTGGTCAAACGCAGACAAAGTTGTTGCGTACTTGCAGAAGGAAAAGGGTGTCGAGAGCATCAACTATGCAGGTTTGTCGACTTCTCCTTGGCACGAGCGTGCGAAGAAGTACTTCGGTGGAAAGGGCTACGGCTCAGTTCTTGCATTCGAAATCAAGGGCGGCGTTGAAGCCGGTAAGAAGTTCGTTGAGGCACTCAAGTTGCACAGTCACGTTGCCAACATTGGTGATGTGCGCAGCTTGGTGATTCACCCAGCATCAACCACGCACAGTCAGTTGACGCCAGAAGAACAAGCATCAGCTGGTGTAACACCAGGACTGATTCGTTTGTCAGTTGGCCTTGAGTCAATTGATGACATCTTGGCTGACCTTGCATTGGGCTTCGCAGCCATCAAATAACTCAGTGCCTTTTGTAGGCGCCGAGAAATTCAGCAACGGAGACCTCTGATTGTTTGAGGACATTTCGTAGCGTTCCAATTTTCAGTTCGTTGTGAAGTGGAACAACGCACACGATGTTTTCTTTACGCAGCACTATGTGGCTACCTCGTTGTCGACGAGTTTCGAAACCAAGTCTGATGAGAACTTGAATAACTTCGGCGCCAGAGCAGACGGGGAGCTTAGGCAACGTTTGAAATATTGAAAGTGGTCACAAAAGCACCTGTCACCGGTGAGCCACTAGTTAGTGGGCTCTCCTCAAGGTACAAAGTTGTGGCCTCTTCAAGATTTGCTAGCGCCTCTTCAACAGTGGCGCCCTGACTGGCCGTTCCCGTATCAGGGTTGAGCGAGCAGAAACCGCCGGAAGGGTCTGACCAAATGACGGCGGTGAGTTGCATGGGTAAGAGATTAGGTCTGATTTGTGTGTTCATCAATCCCTATGTGGGCGAGCGGAAGTCAGTTTAGGAAATGTCGTCGTCGGATTGGCCGCGCAGGAACTCTTCAAGTTCTGCGGCTAAGTCCTCGCCACTTGGCATATTGCGTTCCATGGTGTGGTCATAGCGCTGTTCAAGCATGGTGACGTACGCCGATGCTTCGCGGTCGCCTTCAACTGCTGCGTCGTGTAGTTCTTGCCAACGCGAAATCTCGTCAACAAGGTTCTGGTGATCTGTAGGGATACCCAGAACGTGTTGCAGGTGCTGAAGTAACGCAGCTGCGCTCTTCGGGTGTTGTGCATGCATGAGGTAATGCGGCACGCCAACACGAAGGCTGATGCTTGGAATTTTCGCATCGTCAAGCGCACCCAACATGACGCCAGCGACTCCGGTTGGGCCCTGATATTGCGGACGACTGAGACCAAGACGAGACGCGAGTTCTTCGTTAGTGGTGCTGCCAACAACAAGCGGCACACGAGTGTGTGGCGTTTGCTCAGCAGCAGCGCCAATGCTGACAACCAGGTTGCAGCCAAGTCCGCGTGCAACTTCAACGATGCATTGCGAGAAAGTTCCCCAAGAGACGTGTGGCTCAACGCCGTTTAACACGATCATGTCGCGGGCACCTTCTGGATACCGAATAATCATGAAGTCATTTTCAGGCCACTGAATCTGTCGTTCTCCATCTTCGTCAATGACTTGTTCCGGACGCTCTTGCGTGAAATCAAAGAAAGGGTCTGGGTCGATGTCTGAAACGACTGTTGCGTCACGTTCCTTCAACATCCAGTCGAGTGCAGAAGTTGCGACGCCACCAATATCAAAGAGCCCACGAAGAGCAACAAGCATGACGGGGTTACGCAGTGGCGCGAGATCATCCCAATAGGTCTCTAGAACTTCGTCAACGTTGATGGGCATTGATGTTCAATCTACGAACGAAGATGGTCAACCACTACGTCGATGCAGGCAGTAAGTGCTGCCACGTCTGATGGGTCAATGGCAGGGAACATGCCAACACGCAACTGGTTACGGCCTAATTTGCGGTAACTGTCAGTATCCACGACGCCATTGGCGCGCAGGATGGCACTAATGGTGTTGGCGTCAACGCCATCGATATCAATGGTTGCAACTACGTCAGAGCGTTGCGCAGGGTTAGCCACGAACGGTGATGCAAATTCACGAGCCTCTGCCCATGAGTAGATCTTGCGTGCTGATTCAGCAGTGCGCGCCGCAGCCCATGACAAACCGCCATTTGAATTCAGCCATTTCACTTGTTCATCCAACATGATGAGAGTGGCAAGTGCCGGAGTGTTGTATGTCTGGTTTGCAACGGAGTTATCAAGAGCAATTGATAAGTCAAGCGACGCTGGCATCCAACGCTTTGTTGCTTTGATTTCACGAATGCGTTCAATAGCTGCTGGTGAACATGCAGCTAACCACAAGCCACCATCAGATGCGAAGCACTTTTGCGGAGCGAAGTAATACACATCAACATTTGCTGGGTCCCACATCAGGCCGCCTGCTGCAGATGTTGCATCAACAACAACGAGGCCGTCTTTCGAAGGACGAACAGGTGTCATCGCAACACCAGTCGAAGTTTCGTTGTGTGGGTATGCATACACATCGCATGTTGCATCACTAGACGGTGCAGGGTGAGTGCCAGTGTCTGATGTGACAACTACTGGGTCTGCCAAGTGAGGTGCAGCAGCTGATGCTTCTGCGAACTTGGAAGAGAATTCCCCGAACACGAGGTGATGGCTGCGTTCACGAATGAGGCCGAATGTGGCAACGTCCCAGAACACTGTTGAGCCGCCATTGCCCATGACAATTTCCCAGCCGTCTGGAAGCGAGAACAAAGAGGAGAGGCCGTCGCGCACAGAGCCCACGATGTTCTTCACAGGCGCCTGGCGGTGCGAGGTGCCCATCACCGATGTCATGCGTGACATGACTGCCTGCAGCTGTTCAGGGCGGACTTTGGAGGGTCCACAGCCAAATCGGCCGTCTAGAGGAAGAAGTTGCTGGGGAATTTTAAAATCAAGTTGGTTCTTATCGCTCACCGTGTAATCCTTTCACTTATGCCTGCTCCACAAGAATTGCGACGTGTATCCGCTCGTCTCGGCGCCATTGCCGAGTCAGCCACCCTGGCGGTCGACGCCAAGGCCAAGGCCCTGAAAGCCCAAGGTCTGAATGTCATTGGTTTCGGAGCCGGCGAGCCCGACTTTGCCACCCCTGATCACATCGTGGAAGCTGCCGTCAAGGCCTGTCGCGACGTGAAATACCAGCGCTACACACCTGCTGCTGGTTTGCCTGAATTGCGCGAAGCAGTTGCCGTGAAGACCATGCGCGACAGTGGCTTTGCATGCACCGCAGATCAGGTGCTCATTACGAACGGCGGCAAGCACGCCGTGTTCACCGCATTCGCAGCGCTGTGTGATCCGGGCGATGAAGTTATTTGCCCTGCACCGTTCTGGACCACATACCCAGAGGCCATCACATTGGCCGGGGGAGTGCCTGTCATCATCGACACGGAAGAGAAGAACGGTTTCCGTGTCACTGTTGAACAGTTAGACAAGGTTCTCACGCCGCGCACAAAGGTGTTGTTGTTTGTTTCGCCCGACAACCCAAGTGGTTCTGTGTATCCAGAAGCCGAAGTGCGCGCAATTGGCGAATGGGCTGTGAAGAACAAAGTGTGGGTTGTTACAGACGAAATTTACGAACACCTCACGTACGGTGATCACAAATTCACTTCAATGCCAACTCTTGTTCCAGAACTTGCAAACCAGTGCGTCATCGTCAACGGTGTTGCAAAAACTTATGCAATGACTGGCTGGCGTGTTGGCTGGATGATTGGTCCGAAGGATGTCATGAAGGCATCTACTAACTTCCAATCTCACGCCACATCAAACGTTGCCAACGTGTCACAGGTTGCAGCGCTAGCAGCAGTTAGCGGTGATTTATCAGCAGTACACATGATGCGCGAGTCTTTTGCGCGCCGTGGTGCACTGATGCACAAGATGTTGTCCACTATTCCTGGAGTCACCTGCATGGAACCCCAAGGTGCTTTCTATTGCTTCCCGAACTTCTCAGGTTTGTTGAACCGTGACATCAAGGGTAAGTCTGCAAAGAACACCATGGAATTGGCAGACATGATTCTTACTGATGTCAACGTGGCCATCGTGCCAGGTGAAGCATTCGGTGCTCCAGGCTTTGCGCGATTCTCTTTCGCACTTGGCGATGCCGACCTTGTCGACGGCATTCAGCGCATTATTGACTACGTGGCATAAACGCCAGCACACGATTGTGTGCACCCATAACTACCTGTGCTACTCTGACGTCTAGTGCATCAGTGAAATGATGTGCAGTACTCAATCCAGCGAAGTCCGGCGAAACTCCGGCACTGTCTCGCAACGGTGATGCTGGTCGGAGAAATCCGATCCAGACAAGTCCGGTCGCCTGTTTGTGTATGCGAAAACCGAACCTCGAAGGAAGGGCGGCCCGCGGAGAGTGCAGCGTCAGCTGTTTTCACTGTGACCCACTCTTCTTTCTCCAATTCCCTGGAGGAAGAACCATGTCAATTATCAGAATGTCTCGTATACGAGCAATTACCGCAGCAGTAGCTGCAACTCTTGTCCTAGCGGCCTGTGGAAGTGGCAGTTCAACGCCCGACACCACAGTTCCTGAAGTCAGTGTGCGCATTGTCAGCTTGTCGCCAACAGCAACAGAGATGTTGTACGCCATTGGCGCAGGCGACCAAGTTGTTGCTGTTGATTCATACAGCACATTTCCTGCAGAGACAGCCTCGAAAGTGACAAAGATGTCTGCATTTGAACCAAATGCAGAAGCGATTCTTGGTTACACGCCTGATGTTGTGTTGATTTCGAATGATACGAACAAGATCAGTGAACAACTAATTGCAGGAAATCCGAAACTCCAGGTGTGGACTGGTGCTGCTGCAGCAACGTTGGACGATGTCTACAAACAAATTACAGAACTCGGTGCGCTCACTGGCCATGAAGATGATGCGGCGACATTGATTGACTCAATGAAGTCACGCATTGCAAAGGTAACAGAGAACATCTCAGCGCCAATGACACCGAAGTCGTATTTCTATGAATTAGACAACACTTTGTATTCTGTAACTTCAAACACTTTTGTTGGCGCATTGTTGAAGCCTTTTGGTTTTACAAATATCGCTGACGGTGTTGAGGCTGGAAATGATTATCCACAACTCAATGCTGAAGTAATTGCAAAGGCAAATCCTTCTGTTATTTTCCTCGCGGATACCAAGTGCTGTGCAACGAATGCCGCAGAAGTTGCTAAGCGCCCAGGCTGGGCAGGAATTGATGCTGTGAAAAATGGCCAGATTGTGGAACTTGATGATGATATTGCCTCACGTTGGGGACCGCGTGTTGTCGATCTGTTAGAACAAATCTCTGCAGGGATAATGGCCGCAAGTAAGTAACCAGTAGAGATTTCGACTGCAATGAGTATGCGTGGTGCAAGCCAGTGGTGGATTCCTGCTGCTGTTGTTGCGCTCGCATGCTCATTGTTGCTCGGAGTGATGATTGGGCCCGCCGGCCCCACTTGGTGGCGCGTGCCACTGGAACTACTAAATCGACTTCCACTTTTGTCAATTGATAGCGGATTGACAGAAACACAGTGGGCAATTGTGTGGCAGATACGTGCGCCACGTGTTGTGCTTGCTGCACTCGTCGGTTCAACGCTGTCCATCGCTGGTGCCAGCTATCAAGGTGTTTTTCGTAATCCACTCGTAGATCCGTATCTGCTGGGAGTGGCCGCTGGTGCTGGTCTTGGCGCCACCATAGTTATTACCGTGAACCGTTCTGGCACAAGTAGCTGGATCATTGACCCACTGCCGTTGATTGCATTTAGCGGCGGTCTGATTGCAGTTCTTGTTACGTATCTTGTGGGAACAACAGGTAAAGGTGAACGCAGTTCCATCAGTCTTGTACTTGCCGGCGTTGCAGTGACATCGTTGGCAACAGCAGCGCAAACATTCCTTCTCCAACGCAACTCTGACGTTATTCGTCAGGTCTATTCATGGATCCTTGGCCGCTTGTCGAGTGCAACATGGAGTGATGTTCGTCTGGTACTTCCGTACGTTGTGTTGTCCACAGTCGTGTTGTTGTTGCACCGTCGTCTTCTTGATGTATTGCGGGTTGGCGATGAAGAGGCAACTGCACTGGGCGTGAATGTGTCGCGCGTTCGACTTGTTGTTGTGATCGCCGCAACTCTCGGAACTGCATCGGTTGTTGCAGTAAGTGGTCTCATTGGTTTTGTTGGCATCATCGTGCCTCATGCGGTGCGACTAGTCGTGGGCACGTCGTATCGACTCGTGTTGCCCATTTCGTTGCTCTTTGGCGCTGCGTTCTTGATACTCGCCGACATTCCGGGGCGCGTATTAGACAATCCTGCAGAAACCCCAATCGGTGTTGTCACTGCGTTTCTCGGAGCTCCATTTTTCTTGCTTATTTTGCGTACACGAAAGAATGAACGATGACATCTTTAGCGTTTGATCAGGTCAGAGTTGATTATGCCAAGCGCACTGCGGTGGCTTCATTTACTGACACCGTCAAACCGGGCGAATGGTTGTGCATCATCGGGCCGAACGGTGCTGGTAAGTCGTCGTTGTTGCGTGCCATTGCCGGTGTTGTCCCACATTCCGGTCGAATATTGGTTGACGGATCACCACTGACTGCACGTTCGTCTCGTCGTCGAGCTCAGTTAGTCGCCTATGTGCCGCAATCGCCCGTGTTGCCGTCTGGCATGACGGGTGCAGAGTACGTGCTGCTCGGCCGCAACCCTTTTGTTACACATTTCGGTCGTGAGTCAGAACTTGATCACTCAATGGTCGACGATGTTATTGAACGCCTCGACTTAGCCGGCCTTGCAACACGCGATGTCGACACTTTGTCTGGTGGTGAACGCCAACGATTGGTGATTGCGCGTGCCATCGCACAAGAAGCACCAATCTTGCTGCTCGATGAACCGACGGCAGCTCTCGATATCGGACATCAGCAACAAGCGTTGGAATTGGTGGACACATTACGACTTGAACATGGACTGACGGTTGTCTCCTCAATGCACGATTTAACACTTGCGGGGATTTACTCGGATCGCTTGGTGCTTATCCATGAAGGTCACACGGTTGCTTCTGGTATCGCCCGAGAGGTTCTTAACGCCAGTGTGCTCGCAGAGTTTTACGGAGCAAATGTCCGGGTGCATCATGAAGACGACGGAACCATTGTTGTGGTTCCGAGCAAAAGGGAAGCACTGAAATGAAAAAAGACGAACCACTCATGGAAGATCCAAGACCCGACTCTCTCACCACAATTGAGTCCCTCGTGGTTCTGCATACTGGGGGTGGCAAAGGAAAGACGACGGCGGCTCTTGGTACTGCAATGCGCGCAGCCGGTCACGGATGGAATGTCGCGTTTCTGCAGTTCATGAAATCCGCGGATTGGCTGACTGGTGAAGCAAAATCATGCCGTGATCTTGGAATTCATTTCGAGTGTCTCGGCGATGGTTTCACTTGGGATTCGGCTGACATTGATGCTGATATCGCACGGGCGAAAGATGCATGGAGTAAGGCGCGTTCATTGATCTCGTCTGGAAATCACCAATTAGTCGTACTGGATGAGTTGACATATCTGTGCTCATGGAACTGGATCGATGTTGAAGATGTTGTCGCAGTGATTTCCAACAGACCGAAGCATGTCTCTGTAGTGATTACGGGACGTGATGCATTGCCCCAACTGATTTCACTGGCTGACACTGCTAGTAATTCCATGAGTCTTCATCATGCGTATGACCGCGGTGTTGCGGCACTCAAGGGCATCGATTTCTAGTGGGGAACTATTGGTTCATCACGGGCGGTGTTCGCAGTGGAAAAAGCTATTTTGCCGAGCAGTTAGCGGCGTCCTGGAAAACCGAGGTTGTCTTTCTCGCTACAGCTGAGGCGATTGATGATGACATGACGGAGCGTATTATCAATCATCAAAAGTCCCGACCACCAGAGTGGATTACGATTGAAGAACCGATGGATGTCAGCGGTGCTCTTGGTGGCATACCGTCCTCTTCAGATGTCGTCATAGATTGTCTGACGGTCTGGGTCGGGAATCTTTTTCATCACGGGATGACCGTTGAGAATATTGAAACACGAGCGCATCGCCTCGTTAATCGTCTTGCTCTCAGAGAAGGCCGAACTGTTGTTGTCTCTAATGAAGTAGGGATGGGAATTCACCCAGAATCCGAGATGGGTCGTCAGTATCGAGATTGTTTGGGTCGCGTCAACTCGATTGTTGCTGCCGGCTCTGCATCCTCAATCTTCATGTCTGCCGGGAGAGCAATAATTCTTCAGGATGTGCAGACTTTGATATGAAGTCAGCAATTCATGATTTAAAAGTGGCGTTTGCATTTCTCACGCGCATTCCTGTCTCACATGGTCCCGTTCTCTCGATGGGTGGAGTCAGCTCGTGGTTTCCAATTGTCGGAGCAGTTGTTGGCTTAATAGCCAGCGGTGTGTGGGTTGTTGGAAACACTGTCCTTGCCCCGCTTAGTGCAAGCGCATTGACAATTGCCGTCATCGTTCTGATTACTGGAGCTTTTCATCATGACGGCTTGGCAGATTCTATGGATGGACTCGTCGGTGGCTGGAATCCCGAACAACGTCGGGAAATTCTGAAGGACTCCCGTCATGGAACATACGGCGTGATGGCGCTAGTGCTGCAAGTTGCAATTCAAGTGTCGTTGTTGTCCGAATTGTCGGTTGCCTCAGGTGTTGTTGCACTGGTGATCTGCCAATCAGTGGGTCGGGCTGCTGCTGTCTGGATTATGAAATCTGGTGTTGGGATAAGTGAAGGTCTCGGAGCAAATTATGTCAGCGATGTCAAAGTCCGCAACATTGTGTTTGCAACGTTGACGTGCTTTTTGCTGATGGGCAGTTTGATGGGCCCCATGTTTGTCATTGTCGCTGCAGTCGTGTATCTGGTGAGCAGATTGTTTGCGCAATGGGCCATCAAGAAAATCGGTGGCATTGTTGGTGATGTCTTGGGTGCAACCGAGCAAGTCGGTGAATCCGTTGCACTGTTGACAATTGTTATTTTGGTTCACCAAGGTGTGACTATTCCATGGTGGTGAGATAATGACGTCGAATGAACATTGGGTTGACAGAATCTGCGAGCGCTATGACGCGGTTCTGTTTGATGTAGGGAACACTCTTGTCGAGCAGTCGTTCCCGGGTACGCCGTTGGACGAAGTCAAGGTGATCGTGCTCCGTGGAGTCGTTGAAGCAGTCGCAGCCCTCGATGGTCGAATCGCCATGGGTCTCGTCTCGAATACAAGCGAGATGGGCGCATCAAGCATTCGGAAGTTTCTTGACTCGGTTGACCTTGGGTCTCCTTTCCCAGTCATTGTTGCTACCGCTGAATTGGGAATCCATAAACCGGATCCTGCTCCACTCGTTGAAGGGGCGCGACAATTAGGTGTCGACCCTGTTCGATGCCTATATGTGGGCGATAACGAGACAGATCTGATTGCGGCGACTCGAGCAGGCATGGATTTTTGTTTTTCTGGTCCAGATCTTGAGTGGATTTTTTCTCGCTATGCGCGTAACGAAGCTTCTCCGTTTGCTCGTGCTCGTGCATTTCAACGCGGAGTCGACGCGGATTTTGGGATTCAGTGTGAGGGCGAAATCAACTCGTTGGCAAAGCCACCCGGATCACTGGGAGACCTTGAGACGGCAGCTATACGAATTGCGTCAATTCAACGCAGAATTGACCCGCGAATAGACCCGATTGCTGCGGCAGTTTTTGTAGCAGATCATGGCATCGCCGAAAGTGATGTGGTGACGCCATGGCCGTGGACAATTACAAAGGACATTGCGAAGTTAATGGCGGCGGGGAAGGCGACTGCTTCAATTTTTGCACGTTCGTCAGATGTGTTCCTTGAAATTGTGAATGTCGGAATAGCCACCGGAGACTCACCCGAAGGTGTGCGTGATGAAGTGGTACGCAAGGGGACCTCTGACATTCGAAGTGGACAGACAATGTCACCTGACGACGTGCTTGCTGCTCTCGATGTTGGTGTTAACACTGCGTCACGTCTGATCGCTGGCGGCTCACGGGTTCTCTGTGTCGGTGAAGTCGGAATTGGAAATACCACTTCTGCTGCGGCCCTGATTTCCTGGTGCACCGGACTCAACCCACGTGTTGCAACAGGTGTTGGCTCCGGCATTCCTGAGGATGCGCTTGAACGCAAGCGTCAGATTGTTGCTGACGCTGTCGAATCACTTGATCCAAATCTTGATGCTCTTGAAGTTTTGGGAAGAATCGGTGGGCTTGAAATTGCCGCGATGGTCGGTTTGATGATCGAGGCTGCATCGGTTGGTGTCCCGGTGATTCTTGACGGTGTGATTACACTTTCCGCTGCGTGCATTGCCGAAAAACTGTGCCCTCAGATATCTGCATCAATGATTGCCAGTCATCAGTCGCCGGAGCCGGCAACGGTCTCGGCACTTGAGTTTCTGGGTCTTCAACCATTGGTCAATCTGGGAATGCGCGTCGGCGAGGGAACTGGTGCGTTGGCAGTTGTGCCGCTGTTGCGTTCAATGTGCAATGCGATTGCTGAAATGGCGCGACTTACCGACCTGTGAGTTAGTGCTCAAAATCTTGACCAGTACACTTTGGTTGTGCCTAACCCCTTAGACCCACGTCTGCTTGATTCATGCGTTGAGGGCGTAGCCGCTGCACATCAGCGTCTCCTGGAAGTGGTTGACACTCTGACTGCAGAACGGTTCGCTGCACCGTCGTCATTGCCAGGGTGGAACAGAACAACTCTTATTGGTCATCTCACGATGAATGCCCGCAGTTTTGTGCATCTCTTGGCATGTGCTGGCAGGGGAGAAGTAGGCGAGCAGTACCCGGGTGGAGTTGATGCTCGTAACGCTGGCATTGAAGAAGCATCGTTGTGGAGCCCCGAACAAGCAATCAAAGAATTACGCAAAGCCGTGTACATGTTGGAAGGCGCATGGGCTGGCGCAACAAATGCCATGTGGAATGGAACTGGAACAGTTGTTTCAGGGTCTGTAATAGCAATGCATGAGATTCCGTTTCTTCGTTGGCGTGAGAGCGTCATTCATCTCACAGATCTTGATGTCGGTATTGGTTACGACGAGTGGCCTGATATGTATGTTCGGCTTGAACTCGAGCGTCAGAAAATGGCATGGGCTGCAAGTCACCCAATGGGCTTGACACAAATTCCACAAGCAGCATTGAAACTAAATGAGAAGCATCGTCTTGCATGGTTGCTACAACGAGCCGAAGTTGAGGGTCTACCAAAGGGTCCCGGATTGTGAGACTCCGCACTCTTCGTCGGATTTCTGGAGCTGTAATTGCAAGCACGGTTCTGGCACTTGCTTTTATTCCAGGAATAGCTAGTGCTCATGCGATTCTTGAATCCTCTAGCCCAGAAGCATCGACACTTCTTGCGTCTTCACCAAAAGAGATTCGCCTCGACTTCGACGAACAAGTCGAAGCCACTCTGGGTGATGTTCGCATCTATGACTCTGAACAACGCGAAGTCTCCAAAAGCAACACCGAGCGATCTGTATCAGACACATCAGTAGTCACTGCAGAAGTACCCACGCTGAAGAATGGTGTCTATGTAGTTGTATGGCGCGTAGTCAGTGCGGATGGGCACCCTGTTACAGGTGCGTTCCCATTTGAAATTGGCACAAAGTCAACGGGTACAAGTGCTGCGTTGCTGGAAGAGGTGCTTAATCGAACCGAGACAACTTCGCCGCTTGGGAATCCGATGTCAGCACTTCGGTTGCTTGGTTTTCTAGCGCTGATACTTCTCGTTGGCTGTGTTTCACTGCTCTGGCGTTCGCCTCTGTTGGGGAATGCTCGTGTACGCAAAACATTGCAGTATTCCTCTGTATCTATTGCCGTTTCATCACTTGGCCTGTTATTCATGCAAGGCCCGTACACGGCTGGAAAATCGTGGGGATCTTTGCTTGATTCCGTCTTGATTGGTGACGTGATGCAAACTCGCTTGGGGCTTGCGCTGTTTATACGTGTCATTTGTGCATTCGCATGGGGAGTAATTGCCATTACGGCGTCGGCATCAGTAAGTCGCCGCTGGCGTATCAGTGTTATTGCTACTGCCATCATCACCATTACGACGTACGCCGCAAGTGGACATCAGAGCGCCGGAACTTTGCCGGGAATATTTGTCCCTCTCGACATGATTCACCTTGCTGCAATTTCTACATGGGTTGGCGCACTGCTAGCACTCGCTGTTGTTTCCAAAGGCAACAACGTTGAAAACGAGGCAAAGAGATTTTCTCAGATGGCCACTTGGTCAATGCCGGTAGTAGTCGTGACCGGTGTTGTGCAAGGGCTTCATTTGATTGGTGGAATCAGCACCATTACCCAGTCGAGTTTCGGGAAGTTGTTGCTAGTAAAGACTCTTCTTGTCGTAGGTGTGGTTGTCTTTGGCTCAAAAGCTCGCGCCACGTTGCAGTCGGGCAGTTTTTCATCCATCACGAAAATCATCAGATGGGAATCAACCTTGGTTGTCTTAGTGCTTGCCGTTACATCATTAATGGTGGCGCAATCTCCGAACACAATGCCAAAAACACCAATTGCGTACAGTGCCACAAAGGTGCAGAACGGCATCGTGGCGGAACTATCTGTAGTCCCCGCTGTTGTCGGCAC
>JNSL01000050.1_pt1 | contig 22285 bp, 19 predicted proteins | sample 210691 | NCBI WGS metagenome assembly JNSL01 (sample SAMN02808685, study PRJNA238866) | freshwater metagenome | biome: fresh water; feature: freshwater reservoir; material: water; isolation source: water column of the freshwater reservoir Embalse de Amadorio in Spain | place: Spain: Valencia ...
GTTGCCACAGTGATGATGCTTGTGGCGGGAAGTGCAAAGTTCGGTCCGATATCTCTTCTCTCAATTGATCCGCTTCAACTTCTTGGCGCGCGAAGTTATTCGTTATACCTGTGGCATTGGCCGTTGCTCGTATTGATTGAAGCACGATTTGGAACTCCGTCTGCGTGGGGGAAAGCGTGGATCGTGGTTGCAGCGCTGGTGCTGTCGGCAATTTCATTTCGCGCAATCGAGCAACCTGTACGTCACAACTCCTGGATCTCGGCGGAATCAATTCGCAGTTTGTTTGCTGCGGGTGTTGCGATGTCACTCAGCATTTCTGCGGTCGTGGTGTTGTTTGCAATTGCGCCAAAAATTGATGCAGGGGCAATGCAGCTCGCTGAAATCGAGGCTGCTCAAGAGGCGGCCATTTCAACTGACTCCACTGGAGGGTCCCAAAATTTAATTCCGCCAGTTAAACCAGTCAACGCCTTGCTGCTCGGTGATTCAACAATGGCAGGGCTTCGATGGTTTGAAGATGGAACAAAGTCATTAAAAGGCTTCACATTCAAGTTAGATGCGGAGTCATGTCGTCGCATTTCAGAGTGGTCGTGTTTTGGGCGAGAAAAGCGAACTCCCAAAAATGTTGTCGCCGTGTTGAATAACACCACGGAAAAGTTTGATGTGGTGGTGCTGATGGCAGGGTATGACAGCAGCGTGAGGAAAATTAGCGACGAGTACAAAGACCTTTTTGAAGTCGTGAGAGCTAAAAATCTAAAAGTGATCGTCTTGACTTACAAGGAGTCGCTCTATTTCCCGGCGTCAGGGTCTCGCGGCAAGCGTTCGGTGTATGCCGAGTTCAATGCTGTCCTTCGTGACATGGTTGCTCGCGATACACAACACTTTGTTCTCGCGGACTGGAATGCTTACAGCGCCGGCCAGAAATCGTGGTTTAGACCAGACGGTATACATCTCAATATTGATGGCACCTTGGCGCTTGGAGCTTTTATCAGTACCGCAGTAGCGGAAAAGGCTGGTAATCCGTGTCCGTTTAGATCGGTCTATCCATGCACATACGCGAATAACTTGCCACAGGCAACTGATTTTCTTACAGAATTCAATGTTGCCGATACAGAAATGCATTGTTATGAAGATGGCAATTCGCGAAAGAAGATGTGCACTACCGACAGGCGAATTTAGAAAAATTCGTTAGTCACGGCAACTACTGCTTGTGCATTTCGTTGCGCATCTTCTTCGCTCAGTGTTGGGCCAAATTCAACCGTCATACTGACGCCCTTTGGTCCTTGAAAGGACTTTGCCCAATTAGCGCCTGTGCCACCGAATACGGCTTCAAGAAGTGGCTTATCTCCTGTATAACCGCAGAGGCAATCCAATTCAAGAAGCGGCAACCCAACCAACGATGCGTATTTCGCGCGAACATCGCCGTCGTGTCCAGTTCCCGGACCAATGCGGAAATAGTCCTGGTGATACCAGATAACGAACTGTGGCTTGACAAGTTCGCCTAGTTTTACAATGCCTTGCACTTCTGGTTCGCTTGCGCTGTCGGTACCCGAATACTGCCACGATTTTGGAGTTCCAATCTTTTGCCAGTTACCCGGGAAGTTTCTGTTGAGATCCACGCCGTTGGCGTTTTGTCGTGTTCGCAGTTGTTGACCATCTGGATTCATTGAGCGCACCAGCCAGAGGTCAATGTTCCCTTCAAGGGGCATATCGCGAAGGATGTCAACAACTCGGTTTCCAACAAACTCATCGCCGTGGATGCAACCGATAACCAATACGCGCGCACCGTCGCTTCCACTTTGACGACGATAGAACGTAAGCGGAACTCCTTGTACCGAGCGACCAAATTCAATATCGGTGTTCAACGGAACTTCACCAAATTTGTTAAACCATCCAGGTTCGGCTGGAGCATCTGGGTTTCCGGTGTCGACGTTTACATCGCCACTTGTATCCGAGCTATCTGAGCCTCCAGTGAAAAGTTTTGCTCCCTGGTAAAGCACGCCAGCGGAAAGCACGCCAAGAGCAATTGATTTTGCGGAAAGGTCACTGAGAAAATTCCGCCTTGAAATAAGTTCAATCTCCTCTTCAATTTCTGGAGTCTCGGTGATTTCAGATAGAGCAGATTCGACTACTGGAATTGGTTGCGTATTCTGAATGGCTTCAGGTTGAGCAACTGCTGGCGAAGACGTAAACGAAGCACGGTTTCCAGAATTCTCGGTGTCCACCCGCCATGTCTGCCCAGATTCATCGGTGTATGAAATGGCAAGAATCTTTGTGCGCGCCTGCGTTGCTGAAATCAAGCCGCTATCAAACTGGGCACATGTTTCCTGGTACACCCGATTCATTCGCGCGAACTCGTCATCGAGGCTCGGGGCAGTCTCAACTTGCTTGAAGGAGGCTCGTTTTCCTGACTTCTTTGGGTCAATTACCCACGTGCGGCCTTGGCCATCTGTTGCACGTAATCCCAAAATGGTGGTGCGAGCGGTTTCGGAAGAAATCTCGTTGTTGTCAAACGCTTCGCACGTTTCAATGTAGATGCGGTTCAGGCGTTCTAGCTCTGGGGGGAGTGGGGGCGTAGACGGCATGTTCTCCACGACTTTAGTGCAGTAATCAATCAGTCTCTGCTTGTACTGGATTACGAAACTGGTCTAATGTACGCAGTACGGGAGAGTGTCCGTCAAGCGGACAATCTGTCGGGGCCCCAAACAATTATTTATACCAACCACTTGCCAAGGAGACTGCACATGTCTGCAACTGACTCACCAACTCGACTTCATCACACCGCATATTTGTCAAAAGATCTTGAAGCCACCCGTGCGTTTTACGAAGACCTTGTCGGTCTTCCGCTAGTAGCAACTTGGTCAGAGACCGACGAGTTGTTTGGTGCAGAGCGCGTGTACTGCCATTGCTTCTTTGGCATGCCAGATGGAAGTGCGCTTGCGTTCTTCCAGTTTGCAAACAAGTCAGATCAAGACTTGTTTGATCCAGAGCTCACACCGTCGCCATTCCGTCACATTGCATTGAATGTTTCTGCACAGACCCAGGATGAAATCTTTGGTCGTCTTCAGAAGGCGGAGTGGAAGCCAGAAGGAACTTACGTTCTTGAGCACGGCTATTGCCGTTCGCTGTACACCGAAGATCCAAATGGAATGTTGTTGGAGTTCACCGCAGATGCTCCTGGTGCTGAAAAAATCAATGCTGCTCGCAAGGGTGACGCGCACGAAACGCTCAAGCGTTGGCTTGCCGGAGACCACACCAGCAACAACACCTACCGCTAGAACGGAAGCACCCCCGACAACATGGCCGAGTCGTCGATCGTTCTTGTCCATGGTTCGTTCTTCTCTTCATGGACGTGGATGCCGGTACTTGAGCGACTGAATTCTCATGATATAGATATAACGGCAATTGAACTTCCGCTCACATCGTTGGCGGACGACGCTGATGTGCTTCGCACAGCAGTTGGCGAAGCATCCAAGACTGGCCCTGTGACAGTGGTGTGCCATAGCTATACAGGCATTACCGCTTCCGTGGGCGGCCATGGCGCTCAACACATCGTGCACATTGCTTCACGGATGCCGGCAATTGGCGAATCGCAATCGGAACTGAATAAAGACTGGGGCAATCCAGAGTTTCGTTCATGCTTCGAATTTTCTGAAGACGGAACGATGTCGTTAACCGATGGCGCGGATGCATTTCTGTTTAACAGAAGCCCCCGCGGTTTGTCTCAATATGCAATGGCAAATCGCCGTTCAATGAAAAGTGAAATTCCTGCCATTCCAATTGAAAATCCAGCTTGGAAGAGCATGAAGAGCAGTTATCTCGTATGCACCGATGATCGTGCCGTGAAGATAGAGCAACAGCGAATGCGTGCAGCATGGGCTGATTTTTCAATTGAAATGGATTGTGATCACTCACCGTTTTTCTCAGCACCAAAGCAAACAGCAGATTTCATTCTTGAAACCCATCTTGCAGTGATCGGTGGCTAGTGGTGAATCAGGGTGCTAGTGGGCGAGTGGTTGGTAAGAGTGCCATGTTTGCAAAGTCCGAACTAATTGACGCTGCTGTGCTGAGCAACAATGGCAAATGGTCCTTCTTCAATACGGCGATAGACGTCTCTGCCGCATTAACCGTGACATTGACGGCAGCAATGGTGCGGCCGGATGCATCGCGAACTGGCGAAGCGATAGAACGAATGCCAAATGACAACTGTTCATCGGACATTGCCCATCCGCGTTTGCGAATTTCTACTAGTGATTCGTCTAACTCTTTGCGCACAAACTTCAGCCGAGGTACAACGTCAGATTCTGAAGGAATCTTAAGTACAGCATCAAGTTCTTTGGCAGACAAATCTGAAAGTAGTACGCGACCCATGCTTGTTGCATACGCGGGGAACCGAGTGCCAATGTGCACCGATATTCCAATGATCTTTGGAACTGGAACGCGTGCCGTGTACACAATGTCGCTACCAACCAGTTGCGACATGGAACTTGATTCCTTGGTTTGCTCAACAAGTGACTCTAAGCGTGGACGCGCAATGTCCCACATGCCTTGTGCGCTGATGTATGCGGTTCCAAGTTCTAAAACTTTTGGCGTAAGCATGTACAAGCCGTTCACTGCACGCACATACCCGAGTGATTCGAGGGTAAGGAGTAATCGGCGAGTAGTAGGGCGTGCAAGCTTGGTTGCAGCAGCGACATCGCTTACCGACAGGGCCAGGTGTGAAAGTGAAAAGGCGCTGATGACTTTTAGGCCACGCGCAAGTGCTTCGACAAAATCTGGTTCGTTCGGCTTTGGTCTCATACAAGGTTCTCCGCCTCAACTGTGGCACAAACAATTGGTCCAACAAGAAAGGCCCTTTACTCATGGCAACAACTAATGGAATGGCAAGACCACTAGAGGGGCTATTGGTCGCCGACCTTTCCCGCGTGCTCGCTGGTCCGTATTGCACCATGTTGTTGGCAGACATGGGCGCCACGGTGATCAAAGTGGAAAGCCCGGCAGGCGATGACACTCGTACATGGGTGCCGCCTACAAAGGGCGATATCGCAACGTATTACATGTCGATCAATCGCAACAAGAAGTCCATCGTTCTCGATTTCGGGAAAGAAGAAGACCTTGTTCTGGCACGTGAATTGGTTCAGCGCGCTGATATCTGTGTTGAAAACTTCAAAGTAGGTGGTCTGAAGAAATTCGGTTTGGACTACGAGTCAACTTCACAGTCAAACCCTGGTCTTGTGTACTTGTCGATCTCGGGGTTTGGCACAGACAAGGGAGCAAAGCTGCCTGGTTACGACCTGATTGTGCAGGCAGTTTCTGGTCTCATGAGTTTGACCGGAGAACCAGATGGTCCTCCGTATCGCGCTGGAATTTCAGTGTTTGACGTGATGGCCGGATTGCACGGAACCATTGGTGTACTCGCTGCACTGAACGAGAAGAACAAAACAGGAAAAGGACAACACGTAGAGGTGAACTTGTTGTCGTCGGCGATGTCTGGTTTGGTAAACCAAACCGCTGCTTACACACTTGCCGATGTAGTTCCGTTCCGCATGGGCAATGCGCACCCAAGCTTGTTCCCGTATGAAGCGTTGCCAACTAAAGATCGCGACCTCATTATTGCTGCAGGCAACGACAAACAGTTCCGTGCCCTAGCCAAAGTGTTGGGTATTGAACATGTGGCCGATGATCCACGATTCAAAATCAATGCTGACAGGACGAAGAACCGCGAAGAGCTTCGACCGATGTTGCTTGAACAACTCGCTAAGTGGAACTCGGATGATTTGTTCTACGCGCTGAACGATGTTGGCGTACCATGCGGACCCATCAACTCAATCGGTGATGGTGTCGAGCTTGCCGAAAAACTTGGTCTTCGCCCGCGCGTTTCAGTTGGTGAAGGCGACCGTCAAGCAGACTTGGTTCGCAACCCAATTTCGTTTAGCAACGGAGAATTGAATTACACGATGCCGCCGCCGCATCTTGGTGAACACACTGAAGAAATTCGCAACTGGCTTTCCACAAAGGGGTAATGATGACGACAAAACAAACCTACAAAACCGGTCTTGGAACTTCGGATGCAGACAGCATCACGTTGTTGGGCCACGATCTTGCAACTGAAATCCTCGGCAAGTATTCCTTTGGTGAATTGTCGTACTACTTGATTACCAAGCGTCGCCCAACTCCGGGACAGTTGGTGATGTTTGAAGCAGTGCTTGCATCACTTGCCGATCATGGCTTTACTCCAACTGCTATTGCTGCGCGACTCACATACGCAAGCGCACCAGACTCACTGCAAGGTGCACTCGCTGCCGGTCTTCTTGGTGGTGGTTCGCGATTCTTGGGAGTCACCGAAGACTGTGCGCATTTCCTTGCGCGCGAGTTGAAGGAAATTGGCGTTGCGCCAACAACGCAAGAAGTTTGGGACGCCGCAGCGTTGAATGCGGTGCAAAAGCAGCGTGACATTGGCAAGTTTGTTCCCGGACTTGGCCACCCTGTGCACAAGCAAGGTGACCCGCGTACACCGGTGCTGATGGCTATGGCACGCGAACAAGGTTTGTTTGGCTCGCACCTTTCATTGTTCGAAGCAATTGGCCGCGTGCATTCGCAAGTGCTGGGCAAAACCTTGCCACTGAATGGAGCGGGAGTTTGTGGTGCTGTGCTGGCCGATGCCGGAATCCCAATGGGGGTCATGCGCGGGGTAGCGCTGCTTGCTCGTTGCGCGGGTTTGTTGGGCCACCTGGTGGAAGAGCAGACCGACCCAATTGGTATTGACGTGTATATGAACGTCGACCGCAATATCGACTACCAGCCACCCAAATAGCGCGTAATCATTCGGGTATCCCTCAAATGCGGATTACTCAATAAGGAGTCCGCTCTGTGGTAATTTGTCCGTTAGTCGGACAAATCGCCGACATGAACATATGGGGGTAATTCAATATGGGAAATTCACTTGCGCCCAGCGCCTCGCAGCGTTGGCACAAATGGGTTGAAGCTCATCCAGTAGGCGGCCTCGCCGTCATTGGTTTGATCGCAACCCAACTCGGCACGTACTTCGGTTACGTGTTTCCAGCGTTCGGTCTTCCGACGCTTCCTTGGCCAATGTATAACGGTGCTTTGGCACTTGGTATCGACGGCCCAAGCTGGGGTAGCTACTTCAATGCTGACTACACCATCGCTGGTACAAACGCAGGCTGGTTGTTCTTCTCAGGACAGGCACTTCACTTCGTTAACGGCATCGTGTTTGCGATGTTGTTCGGTATTTTTGCTCACAAGCAAATTCCGGTGAAGGGTCACGTTGCTAAGGGACTTATCTACGGAATCATCATGACCATCATCAGTGCTGGCGTGCTTGTTCCTTACGCATACGTCGCGAAGCAGGGCTACGGCCTCTTCTTGATGGACGGACCTGATGGTTGGAAGCTTCCAGCCGGCATCTTGGTATGGCACCTCATTTACGGTGGCATGATCGGAATGCTCTATCAGCCAAAGGACGACAACTAATCACCTCCGCGTAAGCGGTTTTGAAGTTGCGAAAGCCCGACTCAGTGAAAACTGGGTCGGGCTTTTGTGTTTTCTGATTTATTTAAACAATCGCTTTGCAGCAAGCTCTGAACCTTGCGCAAGCGAAGCGAGTTTTGCAAACACCACATCGGGGTCGATGGTGGTGGTGCCAACGTGAACCGAGAAGCCGCAGTCAACACCTGCAAGCAAACGATCTGGTTCAACTACTTCACCCCAACGCTCTAGACGTTGTGCAACAACTTCTGGGTGCTCGATGTAGTTGGACTGTGGCTCAATGACTCCTGGACAAATGAACTTGTCTTTTGGAACACCCAGTTCTTTCATCACTGCCCATTCGTGTGAGTGACGCGGGTTGGCGCCTTCAAACAACACGGTTTGCGGCTTTGCAGTCCACACAATGTCGATGATGTCGGCAATGGAAATGTCGTGGTGGTGTGGGCCGGGGTAGTTGCCCCAACACAAGTGCATTCGCAGTTGTTCAACGGGAATATTGCGCACAGCGTGGTTTAGCGCCTCGATGTTTACGCGAATGGTCGCACGGAACTCTTCTTTGGATTGTTTTGCGTACGCGCTGTGACGACCCATTGCTAAGTCTGGGCAGTCCACCTGCACCACGGCGCCAGCTGCGGCGATCGCTTCGTACTCAAAGCGCATTGCTTCTGCAATGGCAAACACGTACTCTTCGCGAGTCTTGTAGTAATCATTTCCGAAAAACAGAGAAACAACGCCAGGTGATGCTGCGCTGGTGAAAATCTGTTCGTGCTTGTTCGCTGTTGCTGCGCGACGCAGTTCGGTCATGTCTTTCACTGCTGCTGATTTATCGATCACCTCAATTGGCGATGTACACGCAGGTGCGCTGCGTTTGCGACGTCCAGGGTTGCCCGCAACTGCTTCGGCGCTACGAGGAAAGTCAACGAGGTCCTCGAAGAAATATGACTGCACCGATTCGCCGGTGAAACCTGAGAGACGGTCTTTTACATAGGTTGCATAGGAAGGCTTGGACATTTCGCCGTCGTTAATAATGGTCACACCGGCTTCGACCTGCTTGCGCACCACTTCGTCAATTGCGGAGCAAACGCGTTGGCCAAGTGCCTTGGTATCTACAGGAATACCGTCGCCAACAGCCCACATGATCTGGATGAGATCGTCAGGGCGGGGAAGGCTGCCCGTGTGGGTCGATGGAATAGTGCGTGTTGTTCGGCTCATGCGAATCTCCTTGTGCAGATGAAGGCAACATTAGGTCATCTAGGCAAGGCGACTCTCAAGATCATGGTCTAACTTGATCGCTATGAGTCAATCAGTGAAGGTTTGGGTGGTTCGTGGCGCAATTGCATTGCTGGCTGTTTTAGTTGGCCTTGTCGGTGTGCCCTGGGTCTATATCAATGTGATCAAGGAAGATGCTCCGGACGCTTTGATTCTTGAACCAACAGACACCTCCTTGGTAACCAGCACTTCGGTGGCCGGTAGCGAGAATGACCTAAGTGGCGAATGGTTGCTGGCGACAGATTCGATCGTTGGTTATCGGGTGAAAGAGATTTTGTTTGGTCAAAGCACCGAGGGTGTAGGACGAACGAGTGATGTCAAAGGTTCATTGACTGTAGAGGGTAATTCTGTTGTCAGTGCAGAGTTTGAAGTTGCGATGGCGTCATTGGTGAGCGATAGCGATCGCAGAGATAGGCAAGTAAACGGTCGGATTCTTGATACTGCAACTTTTCCAACAGCAAAATTCATGTTGACTTCACCAATCGTGTTGACTCCCGAAGCGATTGCCGGCTCCGAGTTTTCAGTTGCAGCTACTGGAGAACTCACCTTGCGAGGTGTAACAAAGAGCGTCAATGTTGAACTGTTGGCGAGGCTGACTGATGGAATTATTGAAGTGAATGGGCAGATTGAAATCGTGTTTGCAGATTGGCAAATTCCTGACCCAAGTGTTTCAGGAATTACGGTCGAGAGCGCTGGGCTCTTGGAGTTCTTGCTTCGCTTCTCGCGTTAACTACGAACTTGCAGGTCAGTTTGGCCTGATCGTTACGTAAATGCCGCCGTTTGATTCCGCCGCCTCGTAACGAAGCAGCGGGTTAACTGCAGGACCAAGAATGGCTGTGCCAGTCGTTGGATCAAATTGCGAACCGTGCAATTCGCACTCAAGCACATTCTTTACTCGGTTAACAGGGAATCCTTGATGTGAGCAATTAACGCGTAACGCAGTGACTCCAGTTTCAGTGCGCGTGAGCACAACGCCAGTGGTGCCACCGCCAGTGATGAGAACGTTCACGATTTTGGTTTCTCCAACTGCAAGGTCGCCAGACTCGAGCGCACGTTCGGTGGTGACTTGATTAATGGTTGGAAACTTCTTGCGCCTCCACACCAGCTTGTTCTTCTCTTTACGGCAGACAAACGTGACACCGTTTACTGTTCGCTCTCGACCAGGAGCTTTACAAGGGGCCCCAACCGAAATGGAAGGACTTGAAGCATCCGCAGTTCCGCCTGTGAGCATCCAAGCAAGCGACGCAACGGTTGCAGCAAAAAACTCTCGCCGAGAGGGGAATTGGTTCATTACCGAACAATATCGTGTATTTTGTACCTATCTCAACGAAAGGTTTGTCATGACCACTTACTCACAGATGTACATCGACGGTCAATGGGTTGCTTCAACAGGAACCGGTTCAATTTCGGTATTTGACTCAACGAACGAACAAGTGATGGCAACCATTCCAGAAGGAACTGCAGACGATGTGAAGAAGGCCGCTGCAGCAGCAAAAGCAGCATTCGGTTCATGGAGCGCGTTGACGCCCGCTCAACGCGCTGAATACTTGAACAAGATCGGCGACGCCTTGGCAGTTCGTATGGACGAAATTGGTTCAGTCATTTCGCGAGAGACCGGAATGAACAAACCATTTTCGAACATGATTCAGGTTGGTCTACCGATCAACTCTTTTAAGCAAGCAGCAGCAGTTGCTCAATCATTTGAATACTCGCGCCAAATTGGAAGTTCAAGTGTGGTGCGCGAGCCAGTAGGCGTCGTTGGTTGTATCACTCCGTGGAACTATCCATTGCATCAAATTTCAGCAAAGGTCGCCTTTGCTATGGCAGCTGGTTGCACAGTGGTGTTGAAGCCAAGCGAAGTTGCACCGGTAGATGCATTTATGTTGGCTGAAATTATTCACGAGGCAGGACTACCTAAGGGTGTGTTCAACTTGGTCACGGGCACTGGTCCGGTAGTGGGCGAAGCAATTGCGGCAAGTGCCGACATTGACATGGTGTCCTTCACAGGTTCAACGCGTGCAGGAAAGCGCGTTGCACAAGTTGGTGCAGAGACCATCAAGAAGATTGCACTTGAGTTGGGCGGCAAGAGTGCAAACATTATTTGTGACGACCTCGATGAAGCAACATTTGCAAAAGCAGTAATGGGTGGAGTTGGCAAAGCATTTTTGAACAGTGGTCAAACCTGTTCTGCACTCACTCGAATGTTGGTTCCGCGTACCCGCTTGGCAGAAGCAGAAAAGTCAGTTGTCACTGCAGCAAGTGGAATGAAAGTTGGTGATCCGTTTGCTGAAGGCTCAAACCTCGGACCATTGGCATCTGCTGCTCAGCGTGATCGAGTGCAGTCGTACATCGCCAAAGGTATTGACGAAGGTGCGAAGTTGATCTTTGGTGGGCCAGGCGCACCAGAAGGACTTTCAACGGGTTACTACGTAAACCCAACAGTGTTTTCCGAAGTGAAAAACTCAATGGCAATTGCTCAAGAAGAAATCTTTGGGCCAGTGTTAGTGGTAATTCCTTATGACACTGTTGATGACGCTGTAAACATTGCAAATGACAGTGTGTATGGGCTTGCCGGTGCGGTGTTTTCTGCCGACAAAGACAAGGCCATTGGCATTGCTAAGCGCATGCGCACCGGCCAGGTGGAAGTAAACGGTGGTGCGTTTAACCCGAATGCTCCATTTGGTGGATACAAGCAGTCGGGAATCGGTCGCGAGTTAGGTGAATACGGCTTCGAGGAGTTCTTGCAAATCAAGAGTCTTCAGCTGTAATTACCCAAACTAAACAGTTCAAACGAAAAGCTGTGACGGATACGTTTCTTAACGCAGAGGCGATTAATCAACGACTGTTCGGCGTGGAGTCCAGACAATGTAGTTCCAGATCCAGTCGGCAAAAATGCTTGTTCGGTTGCGACCGCCTGATAAGTATGCGAGATGCAGAGCAAGCCACGTCAGCCAAGCGAGTGAACCTTGAAATCGCAACCATGGACGCATTTCAACAACCGCTTTTCGACGACCGATAGTTGCCATTTGGCCCTTGTCGCGATATTTGAAAACTTCGAGAGGTGCACTTCGCTCGCGTCGACGAATCTGGCGCGCGACATGTTTTCCTTGCTGAATTGCAACTGGTGCGACCATTGGCAGTGGACGCCCGTCACTATTTGGGAAACTTGCGACATCACCAACGATCCAAATTGAGTCGCTGATTTGCAAATGTGAATTGACTTTGATGCGATTGCCGCGGTCGGTTTCACCAAGAAATTTCCAGTTTGGCGGTGCAACAACGCCCGCCGCCCAAATTCGGGTGCCAGCAACGATTTCGCTGCCATCTTTCAGGATCAGCGACCGAGGAGTTGCTTCAACAACGGCAGCATCTACTTGAACATGCACACCCATCTTGGTGAGAGTCTTGAGAGTGTATTTGCTCGAATGTGGATGAAAGGTTGGCAATAGCCGTGGGCCCGCTTCAAGAAGTGTCACAGTTGCTTTCGGAGCAATGTGCTCAAACTCACGACGAATTTCATGCTGTAGTTCGTTTACGGCACCGGCAAGCTCGACTCCAGTTGGGCCACCACCAACAATTACGACATTCAGACTCTCAAGAGGGAGTAATCCATCTTCAACACTTTCGTATGTACTCAACAACGAGTGTCGAATCTTGCGGGCGTCAATGACCGACTTCATTTGAAAGACATTTTCAGCAACACCTGGTATTCCAAACGTTGTGCCCTCTGAGCCAACTGCAAGAATCAAATCATCATAGGAAATTGATTTGCCGGTTGACAGCATGACTTCCTTTTTGACTGCATCAATATTTGTCACTTCTGCACGCACAAATTGCACTTCTCGATACGCCGTGCGAACTGGAAATGCGATGTCGTCTTCTGGTAGCGAAGCTGTGGCTACTTGGTAAAGAAGCGGTGAGAATAATTGATAAGGATTGCGGTCAATGAGTGTCACCGAGTAGGCAGGTGACTTACGCAATTTTTTTGCACAGGCCAAGCCTCCAAAGCCAGCGCCGATAACAACTGCGTGTTTCCTTGGTGTTAGCCCGCCACGATCCATAACCATGAGATCAATCTACGACTTTTGGTTCAACGAGGGTAGCTATGAAGTCTGCGACCCAGGCACTGGCGCGCTCGGAGGGACTCGAACCCCCAACCCTCTGATCCGAAGACAAGTCAGCAGCGAATGCTGGTGTCTGTGTTGTCTGTATAGATGGATGGGGTATGGGTTGGTGTCTGCGGCAGTGTCACCTGGTGTCACTCATTCTGTGTGGTTTGTGACCCCGTAGTGACCTGGATCTTTTTGACTCGGTCATTACTTTGCGAGGATGCCGAGGTATCAGTTAATGAAAATTATGCCTGCTATTTCAATTGCCCACACTGGTATCACAGAAGAAGGACTGCATGATTTGCGTGAATGACATCACTTGTTAGCAAGTAATTTACTCAAGGGCTTTACCATTCGGAATGTGGGAAATGCCGACCGATTAGCAATCGCGAGGCTTGTGCATCGTGTTGGGTTTGGTCCAAAGCCTGGGCAGTTTGCCAAGATGTTAAAACAAGGCTTCAAAGTCTCGGCTCAGCGCTTACTCCAAGCTGGCTTGCCTGATTATGGAGATGTTAAAACTGCGATCGGTATCGTCGACCTTGGTGACCAACCTGAACGGAACTCCGAGGCTCTAGCGCCATATAAGGCAGCAAAACAGGAACAATTGCGAAACATGAGTTTGTGGTGGCTTGACCAATTGGTTGTACAAGAACATCCATTCGTTGAACGCATGACATGGTTCTGGCATGGCCATTGGGCGACTTCCTACTCAAAGGTTGATGAACCTGTTGTGATGTTTGATCACATTGCACGACTTCGAAAACATGCGATTGGTGACTTCTCTCAAATGTGTGAAGAAATGATCCTTGATGGAGCATTAATTTATTGGCTTGACGGTCAACTCAATACCGCAAAATCACCAAATGAAAATCTCTCTAGAGAATTACTTGAACTATTTACGCTAGGCGTTAATCAATATTCAGAAAATGATGTCAAAGAAGCGGCAAAGGTGCTTTCTGGGCTTCGAGTGGTGAAAAATTCGGGGCTCGTAACCAAGGAACCACGTCGAAGCTATTTTGGGGTATCAACTATTTTGGGTAAAACAGGAAATTTCGAATCGGCGAATCTTGCGCGGTATCTTTCGATGACGGAAGCATGTCAAAGTTTTATTCCTGAACGATTGATGTATCGATTTATCTCACCAGCATCTTCGATGATGAGTATCCCTGTAAAGCCAGCTGCGCGTGCAAAATCCTCGGCATTTGTTATTCGGGAGTCATTTCGAGCGCGTCAGATTCTTCCGACAATGAAGTCATTGGTGTTTAGCGAATCGTTCAAAGATCCGATTAACTCGCAAGCCAAGAGCCCAGTTGAATGGGTGGTGTCGGTATTTCGAGCGCTGCAAATCACTCCGTCTAGTTTTTCTCAACCAGATCAACTTTTGAAGTTGCTTGAAAATTTGGGTCAGCGACCATTTTTTCCGCCAAGCGTAGCTGGCTGGCCCGCAGACGAAGCATGGCTTTCAGTTGCCTCATCGCAAAGTTTGATCCAAGCCGCTCAAATGTTTGTCAACGAAGGCAATCTGAGTCCATTGATAAAGGTTGCTAAGCAAGAACGAGTCGATGCTCTCGCAGATTGGTTGGGTGTCACCCAATGGAGTGATCGAACCAGGGCTGCATTTGATGGTGCACTTCGCGATCCGGCACGACTTACTGCCTTAGCAATCTGCAGTCCTGAATACTTGGTCAGTGTTTAAGAGGGAAAATGGAAAATATCACGCGCAGAAATTTCATCAAATTAACAAGCGCAAGCGCGGTTGCAGTTGCGAACTCATTGTCAACTTACGAGTTTGCTCACGCCGCGGTCATACGACCGTTGCCTGTTGGCACACCAATTCTCGTAATTGTCACACTCAACGGTGGTAACGACGGCCTAAATACCGTCGTGCCTTATCTAGATTCAAACTACAGATCGTTACGTCCTCAACTTGCGTACAAAGAAGAACAGGTGCTTCCGATTGGCGATGATCTTGCACTAAATGGATCAATGACCGGTTTTAAATCTTTGTGGGATAAGAATCAACTCGCAATTGTTCGTGGGGTCGGTTATCCGAACCCTGATCGCTCGCATTTTTCTTCAATGGCGATTTGGCAAAGTGCATCACGTACCCCGATTAAAACCGGATGGGTTGGGCGATGGATTGAAACACAGCCTGAGAATCCGTTTCTTGCAATCAGTCTCGGTGCGACATTGCCAGCTCTATTTCGGGGAGACAAACGCTCAGGGACCGTATTGCCTGTTAGTGGACTGAAGACACCAACTGGCATGCTTGCGAAAGATTTTGCAAACACATCAAAGAAAACAAAACTTGATGGTCAACTCTCAGCAACTGCTGCGCGTTCAATGCGTGACCTGTTTACTGTTGCCGATATTGTCTCACCGATTCTTAAGAATCCTGCACCACCGGCGGCTGATTTACCCACAGTCGTAGGAGGCAACGCGGGTGGCGAATCAAATCTCGGTGCACAGTTCGAAGCTGTTGCAAAATTGATTGCCGCAGGAGTACCAACCCGCGTTTGGTCTGTTTCACTGGGTGGTTTTGACACGCACGCCAATGAATTGTCAGCACAGTCGCTTCTTCTCGGCGTTGTCTCAAATTCAATCTCAAAATTTATGTCTCAGATGCGGACAATCGGTCGCAGCAGAGATGTAACGATTATGGTGTTCAGCGAATTTGGCAGGCGTGTAAAGGCAAACTCCTCTGATGGCACTGATCATGGTACATCAGGTCCCGTTTTTATAATCGGGGAGCGAGTTGTTGGTGGTTTTCATGGCGAACAACCCCCACTTAGTCGGTTGAACGACGGTGATCTTGCAGTGACTACAGACTTTAGATCTGTTTACGGCAGCGTTATAGAGAGTGTGCTCAGGACTCCAGTTGATCAAGTTATCAACGGATGGAAAGACCGCCTAGCATTATTTAATGCCTGATTGTTTCTTGCAGCATCTAGTGAGTAAACAGCGCGCTCGGAGGGACTCGAACCCCCAACCCTCTGATCCGAAGTCAGATGCTCTATCCATTGAGCTACGAACGCTTGTCACCACATATTAGTGGCGAGTTGAATGTGTGGCTACGGGCGTATTTCGTAGAAAGCGTTGATGGAGTGGTCAATATCAAGCCTGCGGAATTGCGAGAACCCGGCCGACTTGGCCATGGACTCTGCGTTACCTGCAGAAAGCCCAAGAGTTCCAAGACCTGCGCCACCAGGTGATGACATTGCCGAAGACATGCAGGACAACACGCTGATTCCATACATCAACGGAGCCATTGGATTTTTTTGAGCATTGAGCGCAAACGTGTCATGCGCTTTGATATCCACCAGCAACCACGTTCCAGTTGGCTTAATTGCAGCGCGAATGGCGTGCATCATTTCTGCTGGGTGGGTCATGTCGTGAATGCAGTCGAACGTGGTGATGAAGTCGATTGAGTTGTCCGTAGGTAAGGGTTGCTTGCGTGGATCGCTGAATGACACGTTGTTCAATCCGGATGCGTTGAGTTTGTCTGCAGCGCGATCAAGTGCGTATTGGCTGATGTCATAACCGACAAATGAACTTTTTGGGAAGTGCCTGCCCATGAGGAGTATTGCGCTTCCTGCACCACATCCAATGTCGGCAACTGTTGCGCCACTCGCGAGAGTTTCATTGATGCCGTTGATTGCTGGAATTACCGTGTCAATAAGGTTTGCATTCGTCCAGGGTTCGAAACTGCGTTCAATTCCAACCGCGCCTTCTGGGCCGTGACTGTCGTAGTCGTGGCCAATACCTGTACGGAAACTCTCAGGCATTTTGTTGAGTGCAGCCATGGTCTGTGGCAGGCGATGGAACATTCCCATGCCAAACGCTGGGCTGTTGGGGTCTGCGAGTACGGCAATTTGTTCAGGTGAGAGAAAGAACAGGTCATCATTAATTGATGGTGAATCAGAAGGCGTATTGGAAGTTGAAATGAGGCGTGCGGATGCTTGGTTGTATGCCCACTCACGAACCCATCGTTCATTTAGCCCTGTTGCGTGAGCAAGTTGAGAGGTTGTCATGGGTCGCGCACCCTTTGCGAGTTCTGCATACAGACCAAGTTGGTCGCCCAAGTGCACCATGCCCGATGTAACTGCTCCTTCAAGTTTGGTGAACAGAAGAAACGAAAACATCTTCAGTTTGTCGGGGTCAAGAGCGCTCATACCCCGTAGAACTTAGTGCTTATTGGTGACACGAAAATATGTGACGTTTGGGGCAGACTGGTTGCATGACATTAAAGAAGTTTGTTGGAATTGCTGCCATTGTTGTTCTTGCGTTGCTAGTGCTGCGCGGTTGTGGCGATGGCCAAGGGATGGGTCGAGACCATGACGATCATGGTGATCGCGGTTCGATGTCTGCTCAGGGCGTAACGGTGCAGGCGACGGGAACCGTGAAGGCCGTGCCCGATGGAGTGAGTTTCAATTTCGCAATTTCAGTTTTGGCGCAGTCTTCAGAATCTGCAATGTCAGATGCAAGCGCTACAGCAGAGCTCGTTCGCGCGGCATTAGAAGCTGCGGGTGTTGATCAGGAGGACATCGCAACCCAGAACGTCAGCGTGTATCCCGAATATCTCTCAAGCTCTATAGGAACGCAAACGCTCAGCGGCTATCGCGCACAGCAAGTGTTCACCGTTACTTTGCGCGACACGGCAAAGGCCGGAGAAGTAGTGGACTCGGTTATTGCAGCGGGTGGCAACTCATTGCAGGTGTACGGCGTAACGCCAACCTTGCTTGATACTGATGCTGCGGTTGCACAGGCACGTGAGGCCGCAATGAAGAGTGCAAAGGAAAAGGCGAACGACTACGCAGGTCTTGTAGACGCGGACCTCGGTTCAGTGGTGTACGTAACCGAAGTAACCTCGCCAAGTTCGCCGATTCCGTTAATGGTTGGCGATTCGGCAACCGCGTCATCGCCGATGGCAAAGACCGAGATCAATCTTGGAACGCAAGATGTATCGGTAACTGTCGAAGTTCGCTGGAGCCTTGACTAGTTAATTGCCAAGTGGCAAGCGCATCACGGTATGCACAATGCCGTTAAGTTCAGTTTCACGAGCGGGAATCCAACCCTTTTTGACGTACCACTCTTGCTCGTCCGCGGTGTAGAGAAAGAGTTCGCGGTGCCCATGTTGGTGTGCGCGTTTTACGACCTGTTGAACGAGCGTGGAGCCGACTCCGTTCTGTCGTTTGGAGGAAACGGTAAGAACTGCTGCTAACCATGGGCCAGGTTCGTTTGACTCGGGTAACTCATCATCGTCAACAAGAGTTGCCATTCCGAGCAGTTCATCTTCAGGATTTACTGCGATGTACGTTTCTGCGAAGTGTCCTTCGTATTGTCCCGTAAGCCCGTAGAGATCGAAATACGTCTGCACCGTGTCGTTGGGGAAGTATTTCTTCCACTCTGATACCGACAGTTCGGCTGCACGCTGCCAGTGGCGTGGCGCGTGTGCGATGTTGACAACATTGAAGGTGTTTAATTGTGGCGGTGCAACAAATTCGCCGTTTAAGCGACATGGGAAGTCAATGACTTCAATAACGGCATCCAAATTGATTGGTCCGTAAATATGAGGGAACATCGGTTCATGGGGAAGTGCTGGTGAGCCGTCTAGGTGAGCAGGTGGTTCGAATTTCAATTTGCTCGTCAATTTTTTAGGGTCAATGTTCAGCAACACCATGTTGTTTGCACCGCTGTAGTACTTGTTGGCCACGTCCACTATCTGATGTTCGGTAGAGCAGTGAGCAAAGCCTTCCGTTGCAACTGATGGAGCGATGAGTTGTCCGTGTGCTTGAGCCGCGACCCAACTGTCACACGATAACAAATGCAAAATCACCGATTCATCGTAGTTTGTCTAGCTGCTGTGGTAGTTCGGGGCCTCGTGCGTGATCGTCACATCGTGTGGGTGGCTTTCCTCGCGACCCGCAGTAGTCACTCGCATGAAGCGTGCTCGTGCGTGCAGGTCGGCCAAGTTCGCTGCACCTGCATAACCCATTCCCGAACGTAGACCACCAACAAGTTGGTAAATCACATCGGTGATCGAACCCGCGTATGCAACGCGCCCCTCAATGCCTTCGGGAACCAACTTGTTGCGCATTGCGCCATCGCCTTGTGCAGACCCGTAGCGGTCGGCGCCGAGCCCTTGCATTGCACCGAGCGAACCCATTCCGCGGTAGCTCTTGTATCGACGTCCTTCAAACAGTTCGACTTCGCCAGGTGCCTCGTCGGTACCTGCCAACAAACTTCCCAACATGACTACGGTTGCGCCTGCGGCGAATGCTTTCACTAGGTCGCCCGAGTAGGTGACTCCACCGTCGGCAATAAGTGGAATACCAAGTTGTTTCGCGCGTTGCGCTGTGTGCCAAATTGCGGAAAGTTGTGGCATACCTGCACCTGCCACCACACGAGTGGTGCAAATTGAACCAGCGCCAACTCCAACTTTCACCGCATCAACACCTGCGCTGTGCAAAGCGTCAACGCCTTCTTCTGTCACCACATTGCCTGCGACAACAGCCAAATCTGGCCACGCAGATTTAATGCGTTGCACTGCATTCATGACACCTGCCGAGTGGCCATGAGCGGTATCAACAACCACAGCGTCAACTCCTGCCGCTACGAGAGCGCTTACGCGTTCTTCCAAGTCGTCGCCAACTCCAACCGCCGCACCTGCGCGTAATCGGCCTCCAGTGTCGCGCGTTGCGTTAGGAAACTCCTGTCGCTTCATAATGTCTTTCACGGTGATAAGCCCGCGTAGTTTTCCTGCGCTATCCACAAGCGGAAGTTTTTCAATGCGATGTTCCTGCAAGATTGCCCGAGCATCGTCCAGCGAGGTGCCCTCAGTTGCGGTGACTAAGCCGGTGCTGGTCATGAACTCTGTGACCGAGCGTGTGTAGTCGCTTTGCTTGCAGAAGCGAATGTCGCGGTTGGTCAAAATGCCAACAAGAATTCCGTTGCTGTCAGTAATGGGCACGCCAGAGAAGTGGTAGCGGTTCATCAGTTGTTCCGCTTCGGCAAGAGTTGCAGTGGGCGAGAGGGTGACTGGGTCGGTAATCATTCCCGACTGCGAGCGCTTCACGCGGCGTACTTCTGTGGCCTGGTCCTCGATAGTGAGGTTGCGATGGATTATGCCGAGTCCGCCGTTACGGGCAATGGCAATGGCCAGTCGTGCTTCGGTCACTTTGTCCATAGCCGCGGATACCAAAGGAACGGTCAGTTCAATATCGCGAGCAAATGTGGTGGTGGTGTTCACCATGTCGGGAAGCACATCGCTATAGCCAGGCACCACGACGACATCATCAAAAGTAAGGCCTTCAAAACGATTGAAGAATTCATTGTTGCTCATGGGGTGTGCTCCTTGGTCAGTTGGGTGAGTGAGGTAATGAGAAGTTGGTGTTCGGATGCATGCATGCGTTGCTCTAAGTCGGCAAGCGAGTCGGTTGGGTAAATAGGAACAACGGCACTATCAATGACAGGGCCGTTGTCAACACCTTCATCGGGTACAAAGTGCACCATGACGCCTGTGTGCGTGCGCTTGCCTGCAACGAATTCATCAAAGGCGCGAGCAATGGCATGGGTTCCCGGTAGTTCGCGAGGCAAAGCCGGGTGCACGTTGATGACCTGCTGTGGAAAGTGTGCAAGGAAGTCCATAGTGAGCAGTCGCATGAAACCTGCGAGCACCACGATGTCTGGTTTGAACTCACTCACTGCACGAGCAAGTTGATTATTGAATTCACTTCTGCTGGTGTGAGTGGCGTCCACAACGCGACAAGCAATGTTGTGTTGAGCAGCGCGTTGCAATGCGAAGGCATGGTGGTTGTCGGAAACTACGCCAACCACCTGTGCGTGCAGAGCCTGCGTTTCGCACGCGTCAATAATGGCCTGCAGGTTAGAACCGTTTCCCGATGCCAACACCACAAGCCGCGTGGTCACTTCAGCAGCACCTTGTTGTGATTGCTGGTAAGTTCGCCGATGATCCATGTGTCTTCAGGAATTGATTCTTGAACGGCTTTCACGTGTTCGGGTGCAACAATGACCACCATGCCAACGCCCATGTTGAGCGTGCGGTACAGCTCGTCGGTGTCGAGTGTGCTCAGTTCACTCACTAGTTGGAACAGTGGCGGCATCGGCCACGAACCCAGGTTGATATTGGCACCAATTCCTTTTGGCAGCACGCGTGGCATGTTTTCTGGTAGCCCGCCACCCGTAATGTGCACGAGCGCTTTCACCAGTTCGGTATCTAGTGCACCTTTCAGTACCGGCAAATAGTTGCGATGTGGTTCAAGAAGGGCTTCCACTAGCGGGCGGTCAAGTGGCACTGGTTGTGACTCCATGGGAATCCAGGCGAAGAGTTTGCGCAGGTACGAATACCCGTTGGTGTGTGGTCCATTAGAAGCAACACCGATGAGTACGTCTCCTGCGGCGATTGTTGGAAGCGGCAGCAATTGCTCACGTTCCGCCACTCCTACAAGGGTTCCCGCAATATCGAAAGCACCTTCGGCGTACACGCCGGGCATTTCGGCGGTTTCGCCGCCAAGCAGCACGCAGCCCGCCGCAGCACAAGCATCGGCCATTCCACCAACAACTTCGGCCACATTGTCTGCGTTCAAGTGCGACGATGCAAGATAGTCAAGAAAGAACAGTGGATACGCGCGTTGTACCAACACGTCGTTCACGCAGTGATTCACAATGTCGTGACCCGTGCCGCGAATGCGACCAGTTCGCGCTGCAAGTTCAACCTTTGTTCCAACGCCATCGGTTGAGCCAACGAGTACTGGGTGATCAAACTCTTTGAGAAAGGACACATCGAGTGCGCCACCGAAAGCACCAACGCCTCGCAGTACTTGTGACGTTGCGGTTTTAGCAACGCTTGCCTTGATGAGATCAACTGCGCGAGTACCTTCGTCAATATCTACACCCGTTGATGCATACGACTTGATGGTTGCTCCAGGTGCACGCCAGGCGATGTCTCGACGCATCTGTACGCCGTCAAACGAAATGCGCGAAGCAGCAGAATATGCGTGAGTTCGTGCCTCTTCGAGTGTTGCGCCGACTCCCACGCATGTCAGCACGCGTCCGCCTGCGGTGACGAGACTTCCGTTTTGTATTTCGGTTCCGCCATGGAACACCGAACACATGGGGTTGGTGCTTGGCAAGTTGGTGATGGTGTCGCCCGTGCGAGGCGTGTTGGGGTAGTTGCTCGATGCCAGCACTACGCCAAGTGCGCTACCTTCACGAATCGAAAGATGGGTTGGTTTCAGTGAACCAGAGGTGCATGCAAGCAACAGTTCGACAAGGTCAGATTCAAGGAGCGAGAGCAGCACCTGTGCTTCGGGGTCGCCGAACCGGCAGTTGTATTCAAGTAAACGTGGTCCGTTTGCCGTAAGCATGATTCCTGCAAACAG
>JNSL01000051.1_pt1 | contig 22245 bp, 21 predicted proteins | sample 210691 | NCBI WGS metagenome assembly JNSL01 (sample SAMN02808685, study PRJNA238866) | freshwater metagenome | biome: fresh water; feature: freshwater reservoir; material: water; isolation source: water column of the freshwater reservoir Embalse de Amadorio in Spain | place: Spain: Valencia ...
GCGAGCACAGGGCCGTCGTCGTCAAGAGCGGCGTGTCTACGCGGCCGAGCCACAATGAGGTCAGTGATGTCAGACCCAGATGTCTTCTTACGATGCGTCATGGTGGCGCGACGTTCATCAATGCCATAGGGCATTTCATCAATAAGCACGAGCTCTTTCCCGCGCCATTCCTTGCTTGTCGGAGCCATGCCAAGCGCACCAGCTTTTGGCTTTGCGTTCTTCCACATTGGCTTCAACATCATGGTGTAAGAATCGAAATCAATTTCGTGCACTTCTAGGACGATTAGAGGAGTACTAGCAATGACAAGTTTGTCCCCGTGTTTCAACGTGGGCAGATCAGGGTACGAAAAACTAACTTTCCACATTGGTGCATCTGTGGCAACAGAAGTGACAGTGCAAATGACACCGTGACCCGATGCAAGTTCTTCACGTTGTAGTTCCTGATCACCATGCACCAGGAAGTGCCTAGCTTTCTGGTCTTGTGCTGCGCGAAGTTGATATGCAAAGCCGGCAGACCTAGCGCCGTAATCAGTGAACACGTTTGGCCAGAATGCATCAACTTCTGCAAGTTCGTTGAGTGCCTTCTCGCCCCAACTCCGAAAAAAACTTTTTGCTGTGTCGATACGCAGTGATTCAACACCTGCATTTACCGTGCGCGAATCACTTCGAACTGTTGCGGCGGCTTCGCGTGCAAGATGCCAGCGCATGGTGAGTTCGTCTGCGAGAGAAGCTTGTACGCCGTCACTTGCTTCAGTCATGGATGAGGCGTCTCCCTCATTGCGGGCATTTCCCCATGCAGAGACCAATGGTTGAAGCACGGTGCGCTCAACATGTGGGTCGAGCACTGTCGACACAGAAAGTTTCTCTGCAGTATGTGCTGCGTCCATGCGCGCATCACGAGTTGTTCCACCGTTCAACCAACCCAACAGGTAACCAAGGTGTGCTTGACGAACTGGAGTAGCGGGGAATATGTAGCTCTTACGTAGAGCATCAGTCGCCGCAACTATTGTCTGTTGTCCTGGTCGTTGCGACTCAATGAACAAACAGTTAGCAAGATTGCCGAGTGCATTCAACACTGCAATGTCTGGTCTGTCCCACGTAGAGCGCGCGTATGCAGCTGCAATGAAATGCAACATTTCAATATGTGATGTTCCGGGTAGCCACACTTGGCGAAGCGGCTGTGTTGAATATGCGGCAGGTCCATCTTCGGAATACGACGGATGTCGAAAATGGCCAAGAATTGCAGGGGCAAATGCAGCCATCATGTCGGCAACTAGTTGACGGTTACGACCTTCTGGAACTGTAAGAACTGTTGGGCCATCGGCAATGGTGCCGTAGGCAACACCCCACGGACGAGACTCGCCACCCATGCGTAAGAACGAAACAATGAAGAGATCTTCATCGTCTGCCACGTGCATGTTGATGACATTGCCGCGCGCCAATGGTTCACCAATGGCCCAAGCGTTCAAGCGCCGCACAGTTTCTAACGATGCACTCATGGCAACGCCGGCAATTGTGATTGAAGGCGAGCAAGTAAGTCTTTTTCTGAAGCGGTGGCTGGTTTCTGACCATTCATTAAATCTTCAGCGCGTTGCAATGAGATGCCATTAAGGAATCGTGCAACGTCGTCACCCAAAACCACACCTTCGCTATTTGCTAGCGCTTTCTTGTAACAGGCATCTGCGCGCTCACAAAACGAGATACATGAATCTTGAAAATGTGTTGGGGCATTCAACACAAGTTCGAGAAGATCAGCATCTTCGGTGTCATTGGCATCACCGTATGCACCATCAAGCATGATTGCGGATTCTTCCATCAGTTCAAATCCACGACGAGCGCGTTCTGACTGATACCGCAAGTCTTCACCACTACGAACACTTGGTTGGTTTGAACCAGGGTGAGTGAGTATCAGAAACCCTTGCATTGACACCGATACTGCATCAGCAATGCCGAGATCTTCCAATGTGATTTCTAACGCGTGAACGTATAGACCCATTTGTGCGCGAGCAGTTGCCAGGTCGCTGCGGTGCGTGTGCCCACCTTGGTCTGCGTATGTCTTGATCTCGCCAACAGCAATGACTGGCTTGCCATCAACTGTTTGCACGGATAACACATCGATAATCAGAGTTGCTTCCGGCAGCATGACACCACGCGGAATACGAACTGTGAGACTTGAAACTGCACCGTTGAATACGGTGCCATCAGCAAGCGACTGTAGAAATGCATGACCAGTTTCGGTTGCTGCATCAAGGCTTGTTAATGGCCCGCCATTAGATGTAGTGCGATGATCAGCAAAGTCAGTGCTGGTTGGCGAAATGACTTCAGCCCCGCGAAGAGCTTCCAACAATATGGGCGCACCATTATTGATAAGGCTGGCCTCAAAGGCATTGCCGCGCTCGAGAGCAAATACAGATTGAGCATCGCGCGGGGCATTGGGGTTTTCACGCCTGGCCGCAGCGCCCATTTTCACGTTGTGAACGGCTGAAGTGACATTCGAGTGGCATTCAGGATTACGTGCCCATTGTTCAAATCTGCGGCGAGTTTCGCGGCGTGCACGTTCTCTCTTGCTATCTGCCACTAGACCTCCTGGGACTTACAAACCCTACTAAAGGGGTGTTGTTAGGAGTTTCTCGGCATGATGCCTTATCCGTTCACCTAGGGCTTGGGATGTGCTGCGAAAAACTCCCATATCTTGGTCGCAAACGTGGACTTAAGCGTTGGAATGTGAGCAGCACCCTCCATTGTCCATAGCTCTACCTCTGAAGAATTCTGACAGTTGGTCCATGCCGTAACAGATGTCTCATCTCCGGTGATGTTGGGCTCTAGATCGAACTTTGAAGAACGGGTGGCGGCGTTTTGTGTGCACTGATTAAAAGTTGCCCATTGACTTGCAGAAGCGACCGCGCCTGGGTACGAGGTACCAAGAATCTGGCCACCTTCATAAAGAATCGTCTCATCTTTTGTTCCATGCACTTGAAGAACGCTGACAGAACTTTTGGCTCCGCAATCCGTTGCCTTGAAAAAGGAAGCGCCAGCAAGACTTGCGATCGCCGCAATACGGTCAGGGTACTTACATGCCATTCGATACGACATGAAACCGCCGTTGGAGTGGCCGACAAAATAGATGCGTTTGGCATCAATGGAGTAGCTGGATTCCATCTCCTTGAGAATTGAGAGCAAGTACACATCGTCCGCTACATCAGATAAAAAATCACAACACGCATCTGTTGCATTCCAGAATCGTCTTCCACTTGAATCAACCGTGCCATCGGGATACACCAATATAAATTTGTTCGTTTCTGCAACAGATTCAAACTTCATGTAGCTCTCTTGCATTGCTCCAGTTGCGCCGTAACCATGTAAAAGTACGACCAGTGGAAGGCTCGTATCTTTTGAATAGGAAGAGGGAATGAACTTGCTGTAGGCCCGTGCCGTTGAAACAACTGTCGTAGACGTAGTAGTTGGCTGTGTGGTTGATGGCGTCATTGACCATCGAGCAGAACCAACGGTGTAGCGGACTGGAGAACTAGAAGCGCTGGTTCCATTCTTGTTTCGTGATGCTGCACGAATGGTTACTTGAGTGTTAACAGGAACTCCGGTAATCGTGCATGATTGTTTACCACTCAGTATTTTGCAACTCTTATTATTGGCAGTGACGAGTGTAGAAACAATTGGCAATTTGCTGGTTCCCTTATTGACGGAAACACTGATTCGCAGGTCATGAGTTTTACTGGTCTTCTTAATCGACTCAACTGCTGTAATTTTCGGCGCTAAGGGAGCCGGTAATGGCGCAGCCTGTGAATATGAGTTGTTGCTGAAGACCGTGGCGACCAGAGCAATAGCAGCAACGCCGAAAAGTGAGAAAGTTTTTTTGTTCATTGTTGAACTTTTCTACTACAACGCTGGCTGCAATAGAGCACTTTCTCCCAGTCACGAGCCCATTTCTTTCGCCATTCAAAGGGCTTTCCACACGTCACACAGATTCGTGGGGCGAACCCGTTCTTTGTCTGTGCTTCGCGACTCATATTCAGAACACTATTCGCAGATTGCTAAGAAGCGAATATCATGGGAACGTGAATAAGAGCACCGTGTGGGTCTTTGGAGACCAATTGAATCGGCAAATTGGTGCTCTCTGTGAAGCACAGCCGGACACTCATCGCATTCTGATGATCGAGTCTCATTCCAAAATTGCATCGCGCCGTTGGCACGTACAACGTGCTCACTTCATCGTTGCCTCCATGCGGCGCTTTGCGGCCGAACTTCGTGATGCCGGATTCGAAGTTGATTACCGCTTTGCTGAATCAATGAAGCAGGGTGTGCAGATACATATCGAAGAATTCGCACCCACAAAAGTGATTGTGACAGAGCCGAACAGTTATGCAGCTCGCGCACTTATCTTGAAACTTGGCATCGAGACAGTGCAGTCGAATCAGTTTCTATGCCACCCAGATGTCTACAAGGAATTTCAAAAGGGGCGTAAGTCTCTGAAGATGGAAGATTTCTATCGCTCCCAACGCAAACGACTGAATGTATTGATGGACGGCGACAATCCTGTTGGAGATCGCTGGAACTTTGATGAAGAGAATCGCTCTGGCCCGCCAAAGAAAGACCAAGATCGTTGGCCAAAACCTGAAGTGACTGCACTAGATGAACTTGATGCAGAAGTTCTCAAAGATGTTTCGCAATTCAGTTGGGGAGTAGAGCCAACAGGCCAATGGGCCACCACACGTGCCGGAGCCCTGCAACGCATGAGCTATTTCATGCAAAATCTTTTGCCGATGTTTGGCGAACACGAAGATGCGATGCTCGCTTCAAACTGGCATTTGGCGCATTCATTACTTTCTCCGTATCTCAATCTCGGTCTGTTGTTGCCTGAAGAAGTAGTCGCTGCTGCGAGCAAAGAGTTTGAATCTGGTCGAGTGCCAATCAGTAGTGCTGAAGGGTTCATTCGCCAAATTATTGGTTGGCGTGAATTCATTTGGAACTGTTACTGGCAATGGATGCCTGAATACGCGCAAATGAATTCACTTGAAGCATCACGTGATTTGCCGCAACTGTTTACTAACCCCGACAAGACTTCCATGGCTTGCATGAAGTCTGTTCTTCAAGGAGTAAACGAGCGTTCATACTCGCATCACATCGAACGCTTAATGATTCTCGGAAACTTCTCTTTGATTGCCGGCATTAACCCACAGCAGTTAACGGAATGGATGTGGAACAGTTACGTCGACGCTGCTGAATGGGTGATGGTGCCGAATGTTATTGGTATGTCGCAATATGCAGATGGCGGCATGTTGTCTACTAAGCCATATGCAAGTGGTGGTGCATACATAGATCGCATGAGCGACCATTGCAAAGGTTGCGCATATGACCGCAAGAAGCGTGTAGGCGAAGATGCCTGCCCTTTCACTGTTTTGTACTGGGACTTTTTCCTCCGCCATGAAGATCGCTTCGTACGAAACCCCCGCGTTGCTCGCCAAGTACGTGCTGCTCTACAACTTGCTGACCGTGACGACCTGCAAACCACTGCAGTATCTATCTTCTCCCGCCTAGAGCGCGGCGAGCTCTAACCCGCTAACGCAACGCCGGATTGATTTCTGGCAGTAGTTGCCGTTGATCCTGGCCCTCAATGGGGCACAGGAATGTATTTGAAAGCTGACTGGTAAATCTTTCTTTCCTTTCATATGTTGTCCGTCCACACATCACTCGCGACGGCAGTTGTCGTTTCATTCTTGAGGGAGATATCGATGTCAGAAGCATCCAACAACTCTGGAGCTCCAGGTATTGCCGAACGCTTGTCAGTACTGCGAGCGCCGCAACCAGGTACCGCGCCTAATCGAGCATCCGCACCGAAACGTATGCGATTAGAAGTACTCATCGGAGTTGTGGTTGTTCTTGCTGGCGTAACAATGGCTCTCTTTCTCAGTGGTGGAAACTCTTCCCCAGTAGGTACGGGCGAACCTGCAACAAGTTCTCCAGAGGTAGACATACAAAACTCTCGACTCATGGCGGGCGAAGCCTTTATTGCAATTGCAGTAGAGCCCGGAAATTTTCCGCCGTCATTAGTAGTAGGCGACACCGTGCGTGTAGTGGTTACGCCAAGCAATGATGGAAGTGGAAGTGTCCGCAATCTGAAAGAAACAACAGTTGTTCAGTCAGTGACGCCACCCGCTGAAATGGGAACACAGTTTGTTGTAACCGTTCGTGCGCCCGAAAGCCTTGCAACCGCTATCGCTGCTTCCGGTCCCCTTCATCTTTCAATTGTTAAGGGGAATAAAAAATGAGCGCTGCTTCGCCAAGCACTCCAGAAGTTGCGAGGGCTATTGCTACCGCATTGGCCGATGATCGTGTACGTCGTCATAACGAGGATCAGCTACCTCCATCGGTGGATGAGGAACGGCACATAGCGCGGTTAACAGCTGCGGGCGTGTTGGCAAAGGCCCGACCATTGGACGCTTGGGGATTTGATGCAATACCTGATCCTGATGACCGTCAGATTATCGATGAAGCAATTGCTCAAGTCTTAGGCCTCGGTCGGCTGGAACCGCTTCTCGAAGATGACGAAATTTCCGATATTCATATTCGTGGCAACTTTCCAGTTTGGGTAAAGACTCGGAACGGTGAACGACGTGAACATCCACCGATAGTTCAAACTGATGCTGAGTTGGTGGATCTCATTCGTCGCATAGCTTCACGAATGGGCCACAGAGAACAACGTTTTGATCCTGCGCATCCGGAACTCAACTTGCAATTACCTGATGGTTCACGACTATTTGCAGCCATGGAAATTTCGTCTCATCCCACACTTGTAATCCGGCGGCACCGTTTCGAATTCTCAGCAATCCCACAACTTGTTGAGCGACAAATGATGGAACCAGAAGTTGGGAGTTTTCTTGCTGCAGCAGTGCGCAGTAGAAAAAACATAATTGTCGCTGGTGGAACTGGGTCAGGCAAGACCACTCTGCTTCGTGCGCTAATCAATGAGATTGGTCCATTGGAACGAATAGTCACCATAGAAGATGCTTACGAACTAGGCATTGATCACTTTCAGAGTGCTCACCCTGACCACGATGCATTACAAGCCCGCACAGCCAATATTGAAGGCCATGGCGAAATAACCATGGCTGACCTCACTCGCATGGCTTTGCGAATGGATCCAGATCGTGTTGTGGTCGGAGAAGTTCGTGGTGGAGAAGCGTTTCCCATGTTGTTAGCAATGAGCCAAGGCAATAACGGGTCTATGTGCACGTTGCACGCCGATAGTGCTCGATCAGTGTTTCCGAAATTGCTGGCATACGTATCAATGGCTTCAACCGGTGTACCGACCGAGACTGTGAACCTTCTCATTGCAAGCGCTATTCACTTTGTGGTTCATGTTGAAGTCCGAGACAATGTCCGACGCATCACTTCAATTCATGAAGTAGTCGATGCTGATGGAACAGCAATTGTCTCTAACGAGGTCTATTCAGTAAATGGCACTACGCCACAGTTTGTGGCATTACGTGGTGCTACTGCCACACAATTGGAAAGGCATGGCTTTCCACGGGCTCGGGAATTGTCATGGAGCTAATTCTTTGGATTATTACTGGCTTAGTCATTGCCGGAGGAGCACTCACAGCATTGCGTGGATCCGGAGGCGTAGTAGCAGTTGGCGGTGCATTGCATGACCACTCTGTTCGGAAGCGTCAGGCAGACGATCAACGCGCATTAGTGGAAGCTGTAGCTACGTGGACCGAGAATTTGCGTGACACAATTTCCGCTTCATCAGGTCTTGAGCAAGCAATCATCGCGACAGAACTTCATGCACCTCGCGCTATCTCTGCTCCCGTCCGTCGACTTGTTGCATCCCTTCGATATGGGTCATTGGAAGATGGCCTGCGACGTTTTGCAGATGATGTGGCCCATCCAACCTGTGACTTTGTGGTGGCAGCTCTTATCACGACTGCGCAGCATCAGACACGAGACCTTGGTCAGTTACTCGGCCATTTAAGTGACTGTGCGCGAGCAGAGTGTCACTTGTATCTACGAATATGGGTCTCACGTGCCCGATCACGTTCCGCAGTGCGAATTATCACTGGAACAGTCGGAACGTTCATTGCAGGTCTGGTTTTGTTTAATCGTCCGTACTTGGCACCATTCGCTTCAGTAGAGGGAGTGGGTGTGGCGATATGTATTTCTTTGTCGTTTGGTTTCGCTATCTGGTGGTTGCAACGAATCGCTCAAATTCGAACACCTGCAAGGTTCTTGTCAGGTCGTAATGCAGTGGTTACGTCATGAAGGGTCTGTTACCCGAAATATCCGATTTGGAGTTGTTGGGAATTACGGAGGTTGACTTCATCCGCCGCTTAATCCAGCGCACCATTTTCGCCACAGTATGTGGCCTGTCGTCGACGATTCTGTGGATCTTTCTGTGGAATAAACCGCCATTCATTGCTGTCATGTTTTTGTGTTTTGCTGTTCCATTCCTTTCTTGGCATTTTGCCGTGAAACGAGTAGCCACTGCGAGTCAAATTCGGCGTTCAGATATGGATCTTGCAGTAGCGGTCTATTTGGATCTTGTAAATGTCCTGTTAGCCGGGGGTGCTGGAGTCGAAACAGCAATGCTCGCTGCGGCAGGTGCTGGTGATGGATTCAGTTTCGAACAAATACGTCTTGCGCTTGTGCGTGCTCAGAGTTCCCGCGGTTCGTATTGGGATTCTCTAAGAGAACTTGGTGAACGCACCGGTGTTGAATCCCTAGAAGACGTTGCTCACAGTGTGCAGTTAGCAGGAGAACACGGTGCGCGCATACGACAGTCTCTAGCAGCAAAGGCCACAGCATTACGTGGCAGAAACCTGGCACGTATCGAACATGAAGCTGAAGAGCGCACCGAACACATGGGTCTGCCAATAGTGCTTCTCTTTCTCGGCTTCATATTGCTTGTCGGCTATCCGGCCTTTGTCGGAACCTTGGGTGCGCTGTAGCGCATTCTTCAGATCTCAAAAATAAGGAGAAAAACATGTCAATTTCACGACAGCTATATCAGTACTACCGCATTAGGTTCGATGCTTCTCACGAGAGAGACCTTGAACGAGGAGAAGTGAGTGCAACCACTGTCGTCATGGCAGCTGCACTGATTGCTCTCGCCATCACCGTTGGCGGAATTATCAGTTCGCGAGTGCGCGACAAGGCAAATTCGCTGAACCTCGGATGATGCTGCCCTCCGAGGCGAGGCAGAACCGGGGCGAGACCAGCATCCAAGCGGTGCTTCTCGTCCCGGTGGTTCTCGGAATCTTCTTTATCGGTGTTCACGTAACAGCGCTAGTTCACGGGGCCCATGTTGCAAATGCAGCAGCGATTCGTGGGGCACAGATTGCAGCATTCTCGAACAGTGAAGGAAACGATGTTGTGAGAGCAATGAATGAAATGGAACAAGTGGTCTCAGACTTAGGTTCTCAAATGTATTCCGCGCCATCGTTAAGTATTGGAAGCAAGTCCGTACAAGTCACGGTGAAGGTAGCTATTCAGTCGATAGTTCCATTTCTTCCGACCTCGGTAACAAGATCAGCCACCGTTGGTCGTGAGCAGTTTCTCATGGAGCAAGACAGATGAAGAAAGATACTTCGCGCGGCTCATTAACAGTGGAAGCACTTATTTTGGTTCCTGCGCTAATGATGTTGTTTATTCTCATCGTGTACGTCGGCCAATTGACAGATGCATCTTTCCGTGTACATAGGGCAGCAGATGTCAGTGCACGAATTGCATCTCAATCGAATTCACAAGTAATGATCTCACGCGGTGTGACAGCTGCTCGTTACGACTTAGTAGGGAGTTCCTCTACTTGTGAACATGCCGACATAACGGTCACAAGGGGGAAAATCGGACGAATCCAAACAGTGACAAGTTCCATCACATGTGTTGTTTCCTCGTCGGGACTTGGGCTTTTGTCATTACCCAACCGAACTGTTCGTGCAACATCCACAGAGGTAGTGGATTATTTCTCAGGTCGATGATGAAAAGAAAGAATAAGGGATCATTGTCAGCAATGGTTGTGTGCCTTGTTATGGCGACTATGTCATTGGCGGGTTTGGCATACGACGGAGGCCGCGTTGTCTCTACATATATGGAAATGTCTGACGCCGCACAAAATGCTGCCCGATTAGGGGGACAACAAATAGTTGGTATTCGTGAAGGGAATCCTCGCATTGACGAAGACTTGGCTACGTCAGCAATGCGTACGTATTTAGTGGCCCGTGGACTAACTGGAAGTTTCGACATTCAGGGAACAAAGGCCACGGTTGTGGTTTCAACGAAGATACCAATGCGGATACTTGGAATAATTGGCGTTGGTCAGCGAACGATTCGAGTGAATCGAACTGTTGATGTGGTGGATGGCTGATGAATCGCATTCGATCTGCCATAACTTTTTGTGGACTTGTAGCAATTCCAATGTGGTCGCTATGGCAAATCGTTTCATTGGTTCGTCGTAACCCAGTCAATGGTGCGTTACTTGACTCAAATGTCAACTCATTTGAGTTACTTCTTCTATTGCATGTCCTCGTAGTAATAACGTCTCTCGTTATTCTCATGTATCTAATTAGTGGTCGCTCACACTCGACGGTTCAGAATCTTTTGCGTGTGTTTCATCAGCCCATCACATGGATTGGCGCGTCATTAGTGTTTGCTCCGTCTCCACAAAGTTTTCCGACCGTGGTGGCCCATCAATCTGAAGGCATTCCAGCCAGTGGACTTCTGTCGCCGTCAATAGCAGCCGGGGCACTGGCTCATGTCCTACGTAGACGCAGAGAACAGATTCAACAGATGAGACCGCCAGATCGCTTGACAGAAGACGAGCTTCAAGTCATGGAACAGATTCAACGATGCGCACAAGACACAAAAGTTGAAGATGCCGAAACGGTTGACCTAGTGAGTAACACAGATGTCGTTCAGGTCTTGAGAGCAGTTGACAGAGAATTACCGGAACAAATCACTCATGATGTAGCGGCAACGGAATGGGTACTGGTGGTCAAACTGTTTGGGTATCCAGTAGTTGAAAACGAAGCTGGGGACGTTGCATCGTTTCGAAAACGTCGTGCGTTGGAACTACTGACCTGGCTAGCACTGAACCGAGATAGATCGCGGCGTTCAGCTGCGCGTACTGCAATGTGGGATCTAGATATTGCTGATTCAACTTTTTCGACAATTGTGTCGGACATGCGAAGAGGTCTTGCAGAGATCGATCAACAATCCTCGCGGTCTGACTGGGTGCCGACTACGTACTCCGATGAGATACCACTAAATCCGCTGGTCATCACAGATGATGTTTTGATGATGTACGCCCTAGAGAATTTTCGGAAGGATTCAAAAAACTCCTCTGAAATCGTCAGGGTTCTTTCACATGTGCGTGATGTGCCGTTTGCTGGCACTTCGTATTCATGGGCAGATCTTGACGGCACCACAACACGGTTGGTGATATTGGCGATAACGGCTGCACTGGAGGTTGCATCTTGGGCCTTAACCACAGGAGATTCCGCTGCATTTGACGTTGCGATAAATGCAGGGCTCCGGGTGTTCCCAGGACATGAGGAACTTCTTGCCCTTCAGGAAAAGGCGAAAGTGGATTGTCACAACTCAGGGTTTCATTCAGTAGCGTGACGGGCATGTTCGGACGAAAGATTCCAGGGATGATTACACCAGCACAGGCCTTGCCGGGGCGCACAGATCAAACGATGCCAGTGCCAGAAGCGCATTTTGAAAAGGGAACGTCGCTGACGGGGCCGTGGACAGAGAACATGCAGACACTTGTTGTTGGTATGGGTTGCTTCTGGGGAGCCGAGCGTATTTTCTGGCAGCAGTTTGGCGTGCATTCAACAAGTGTTGGTTACGCAGGTGGCTACACACCGAACCCTTCGTATGAAGAAGTGTGTTCAGGGCTTACGGGTCACACAGAAGTACTGATGGCCGTCTACGACTCATCGAACGTTTCACTGATGGACATGTTGCGTGTGTTCTGGGAAAACCACAATCCAACGCAAGGTATGCGCCAAGGAAATGACATGGGAACGCAATATCGCAGCGCTATTTATTATGCGAACGAAGAACAGCGCATTGCGGCTGAAGAATCACGTGACGCATACCAAGTGCGATTAACAGAAGCCGGATTTGGTGAGATCACAACTGAGATTGCTCCGTTGACTCACTATTACTTTGCAGAGCCGTATCACCAGCAGTATCTCGGGAAGAACCCGAATGGATACTGCGGTATTGGTGGTACTGGCGTTACTTGTTCAATCGGGATTCTTTAATCCACGAACTGAACAGCACCAGCTTCAATCATTTGTTGTTCTGTTGGCTTCTTATATAGAACGACCATGACAATTCCAGCGAAAAGATAAATCGCACCCATCACACGCCATGCATTGAGGTATGGCAAAAGATCTGATGATGACGGCAAGCGCGGTGGGTTACTTGAAGACCCAGCTACAAGTCTGTTGATTGCTGGTGCGGTGAGAGACAGCGCTAGTGCAGCGCCGAGCGCTGAACCAATTTGACGTCCTGTGGTGTTGAGCGCAGAACCCATTGCAAACTTTCCGGGCGGCAAGAACGCAGTCGCGCTACTGGACAGGACTGACATGCTGCAACCGACACCTGAACCACAAATAATCATCAGTGGTAAGTAGACCGTGAGGAATTGAGGTGTTGGTCCGAGGAACAGACTGAAACCAATAGTGCCAGTGGTGAGCAGAACTGAACCAAGGAATAGAACTCTTCCGTGTCCCCACTTGCCAGCGAGACGTCCCATTGGTGCAGCAAGAATTGCAGCAGTCAACGGGCCAGCTGCTGTTGCAAGCCCGGATCTTGTTGGGCTGTATTGCCAAACCACTTGTAGCCATTGAATCTGCAACATCCACATGCCAAGGAAGCCGATGGAGAAAAAGAAACCGGACAGGTTTGCTGCAACAACAAAAGGCATCTTGAATAGCGATAGATCAAGAAGAGGATCATCAACTGTGCTGCATCGCTTGACGAAGAACCCGAGAAGAATGCAACCGAGTGCCATTGCAGCAATCGTGCGCTGATCGATGTAACCCCAGTCGCCACTTTGAACAACAGCGAGTGTTACTAGTGCGACACCTGGCAAACCGAGAGCGGTGCCCACGAGGTCAACATGCTTTGTGGCAGATGGGTCTTTGCTTTCATGAAGAATTTTGCCACCCAAGTACAGAGTGATGGCGCAGAAAGGCACGTTGATGAAAAAGAGTGAACGCCAATCCAGCCAGTCAACGAGAACGCCACCGATGCATGGTCCAAGTGCTGCAGCTAACCCGCCGACTGCGCCCCAGATGCCAATTGCAACAGTGCGCTTCTCAACAGGGAATTCCGGAAGTACAAGTGCGAGTGATGCTGGGGTCAACATGGCACCACCGACGGCCTGTACGAGGCGAGCAAGAACAAGCAATAGGGATGTGGGTGCGAGTCCGCACAAGATGGAGCCGATACTAAATAAGGCAAGACCACGCAAGAAGGAACGCTTGCGACCGTTCACATCTGCAAATCGACCAGCAGTCAACAAACCAGCTGCATACGCAATGTTGTAACCAGAAAACACCCACGTGAGAAGAGTTGGGTGCCCGAGGTCGTCTTCAATCGCTCGACGAGCAACTACAACGATGCTGGTATCGAGTGAAACTAAGAAAGTTGCGATTGCAGTGATGCTGAGTACTTGGTATGCGCGAGACATGCGTGGCTGCTTGATGGTGTCCATGTGATCCCCCTAACGAACATATGAACACTAGGTGAACGAGGCGAAAGGTAGAGGGTTGGGCTGTTAGTTCCAGCCTGTTTTTCGAATGGCGTCACCATCGGCATCAGTAGCGCGACCGCGCCATTTCACAGCGCCAGGAGTAGCGGATAGCCGAGCAATAAGGCCCTGCATTGGGGTGCCTTCGACAGTGATGACTGCTTTACGCGCGATGTAGTGCGGGTCTTTTTCGATGTCTTCCATCGAAAGAATAGGGCCGGCTGCAGCTTCGATTTCCTGAAAGATTGTCAGTGCTTCTGCTTGAGTGCGTTGTGCGAACCATTCTTCCATTGCAGCCTCGATGATTTCACGATTAGCAATTCGTCCGGCGAATGTTGTGAAGCGATCATCACCATCGAACCCGAGCAAGTGGACAACGCGTGCTGCGATGGAGTCACTTGATGTTGAGATGCCAACAAACAATCCATCGGAACAGCGGTAGACGCCGCGAGGCACTGTGTAAGGAAGTAATGAACCCATGCGTGGTTGTAGTTCGCCGCGTGTCAGCCACACAGTCATCAGTGGTCCGAGTATTTGAAACAAACTTTCCAACAACGACACATCAACTACTTGACCTTGTTCTGACCACAGCGCGACCATGGTGGCGAAGGCGGCAACGAGGCCAGTTACTTCATCAGTTAGTGCGAACGGCGGCAACATTGGGTCGCCACCAGGCACGCCAGTAATTGACGCAAGGCCAGACATGGCTTCTGCAATAGATGCGAAACCTGGACGGTTTGCATATGGGCCATCTTGTCCGAAGCCGCTGACGCGAGTAATTATCAATTTTGCATTGCGTGCATGAAGAACGTCAGGCGCAAAACCAAGTTTCTCAAGAACTCCTGGGCGAAAGTTTTCAACCAGTACATCTGCATCATCGATGAGTCGCAAGAACAAATCACGATCTGTTTCATCTTTGAGATTCAGCGCGATGGTGCGCTTGTTGCGGTTCACTAATCGCCACCACAAACCTTCACCGTCTACTGGGTCGCGCCAACCCATGTTGCGCAAACTGTCTCCACCATCAGGGCGTTCAATCTTGATGACGTCTGCACCAAAGTCTGCGAGGTAGCGCGCGCAGTTTGGACCTGCGAGAACAGTTGAAAGATCAAGAACACGCAAGCCCGCTAATGCGGAGGTGCTGTTTAACGGAGCGGAAGAATCAGGCATCGGTCTTCGAGCGTACCCATTGCATAGCTCTCGTAGTCAATACCGAAATCTTCGTACAAGTGACGGCAGCGCTCGCTCCATGCCAATGCGTCGGGCGATGACACGCGATGCACCACTTGCATCACGCCGCCTTCGTACACGCGGTACTCGGCCCACGAACCAGGGAAATCTTTCACACAACCAATTTCAATGGTGGGAATACCGGAACGTGGCATGCGGCGAACACGGTGTCGATGTGTGTGGCCAGCTGCGTAAGCAAGAACACACGCGTGACGTGCAGCGAGAGCATCGAGCGCTTCACTGCTGTCGGGGTGAAGACCGAAGTAATCATCGCTGCGGTTTCCTTCTGTCCACTGTTGATGGTGGCCCATGATGATGACCGGGGTTGTTGAGGCTGTCAATTGATCATTGAGCCATTCAAATTGCGGTGGGTCGATGCGACCTGTGGTCTGCATTGGGATCGTTGTGTCGATGAGGGCGATGGTTATGCCCGGCAGTTCAATCCACTGGTCACCGACGAATTCATTCTGATCGCGATACCTGTCATGGTTTCCGCGAGCAACAAAGAGTTTGTCGGCGAATGCGCCTTCGTAGTGTTCACGAAATGCTGCGAACTGCTCGTCCGTACCGCCTTCAGTGAGGTCGCCTTTCACCAGAACTGCGTTTGGGTTCAGTCGTTTGATTTCAGCAATTGCCCCCGCATTCATCGTGATGGGGTAGGGCTGTTCACCAGGAAGTGAAGATTGAATCGGGCCAAGAGGACTGTCGTCAATACGTCCACACTCAGTTTCACCAAAATGCACGTCGTTTACTGTTGCGAGAACACTGAGCAACTTTCCTTCCGGACGAGGCAATGTTCGAAAGTCAATTCCGTGTTCGGTGTATGCAGTATCTGGTTGCAAGTTCTCGTGGCGGACAACATGTTGCCCGTGATGAAACACCGCAAGATTGTCAGCGACAGTGGTTAGTTCTGTTGCGCTGACGGAAGTCATTATCTGAGTCCGGGACGCGCTCTGCGAGACACAGCGTCGGTGACCCACCAACGACCGCTAAACCGCCAAGCAGATACGGCGCTTGCATCAGTTGTAGAAGCAACCATTGGTTGTGGCCACATCATGGTGACCGCCGCTGCAATTGCTGCTGCTTCTTCTTCAGTAGGAATCGGTGTGATTGTGCCAATGTTTGCGTTCATCGCTTCACCACCACTGAATTCGCCACACGGTCATGCCATGTTTGGCTTTGCGGACTGCGCAACATTGCGAGGTATCCCAAGAGAAAAACGATGCCGGACACCCAACTCATCATGATTCGCTTAGCCGCACGACGTTGCCCGATGAACGAACCATCAACTTCATCAAGAATGAAAACCCCAAGTTTGCGACGAAGTGGTGAGCCACCTTGCATACCAACCCAATATGCCAATGCGAAAAATGAGACTACGAATTGAGCAGCTTGTGACAAAGCGGCAGTAGTGCCGGTAGTCGACGCAGAGATAATTGAAAAAGGAATGCTGATCAGAGACACCATGATGCCGTCGCAGATATTTGCAACAAAGCGAAGCCAGAAACCGGCTTTGGGTTCAAAAGCAATATCGCTAATTGAAACTACTTCTGGCGTCGGTGCATTCCAGTCGGGGAACGATGATTCAGACATGTTGATCTACAGAGGCATGTTGCCGTGTTTACGGCGTGGAAGCTCTTCACGCTTGGTTTGCAACATGCGCAAGCCAGCAATGATTTTGATACGGGTGTCTGCAGGGTCAATAACGTCATCCACGTAACCGCGTTCTGCAGCTGCATATGGGTTGGCGTACTTCTCCGTGTATTCGGCAACAAGTTCTGCACGGCGAGCAACAGGGTCTGCTGCTTGCTGCAATTCACGCTTGTAGACAATTTCAACAGCGCCTTGTGGTCCCATAACTGCAAGTTCTGCTGTTGGCCATGCATATGCAAGGTCAGCACCAATTGACTTTGAGTTCATCACCACGTAGGCGCCGCCGTAGGCCTTGCGCGTAATGATTTGAATACGAGGCACTGTTGCTTCACAGAATGCGTACAGCAACTTTGCACCGTGACGAATGATTCCTTCGTGCTCTTGGTTAACGCCAGGCAAGAAACCAGGAACGTCTACAAAAGTAAGAAGTGGAATATTGAAAGCGTCACATGTACGAACGAAACGTGCTGCTTTTTCACTTGATTCAATATCGAGAACACCAGCAAATGCCATTGGCTGGTTACCAACTACACCAACAGTCATGCCGTCGACGCGAGAGAAACCACACACGATGCTCTTCGCCCAGTGTTCGAAGTATTCAAAGAACTCGCCATCATCGACAACTTCCTTGATTACTTTCTTCATGTCGTACGGCTGGTTAGCCGATGCAGGAAGAATGTCGCGCAACATTGGGCACGAACGATTCGGATCATCTGAAGTTTCAACAGTTGGTGCTGATTCAAGATTGTTTTGTGGCAAGAACGACAACAAGAAGCGAACGTCTTCGAGACATGCTTGCTCGTCAGCTGAAACGAATGTTGCAACACCGCTCTTTGAAGCGTGACTCATTGCGCCACCAAGTTCTTCAAGTGTTACGTCTTCACCTGTAACTGTCTTAACAACATCAGGACCCGTAATGAACATGTGACTTGATTCGCGCACCATGAAAATGAAGTCGGTCATTGCTGGCGAGTACACAGCACCACCGGCACATGGCCCGAGGATGACGGAAATTTGTGGCACAACACCAGAGGATTGAACGTTGCGATAGAAGATGCCACCGTATGAAGCGAGCGACACAACACCTTCTTGAATACGAGCACCGGCGCCGTCATTCAAACCGATTACTGGTGCACCAACTTTGAGTGCAAGGTCCATGAGCTTGTGAATCTTCTCAGCGAACACTTCACCAAGAGCTCCACCAAAGACTGTGAAGTCCTGGCTGAACAGAAATACTTTGCGACCTTCAACAGTTCCCCAACCGGTGATAACACCGTCTGTATATGGACGCTCTTCAAGACCTGATGCGTGCGCACGATGGCGGGCCAACATGTCGAGTTCATGAAAAGAGCCTGGATCGCAGAGGAAGTCGATGCGCTCACGGGCGAGCAACTTGCCCTTGCCCTTGTGGCGCTCGACAGAGCGGGGGCTTCCGGCGTTAATCGCCTGCTGTTGACGGTCCCGAAGGTCGTCAATTTTGTCCTGCATCGAAAAGCCAGAGGTATCAGTCACCTGCGAAACGCTAGTGCCGATGGGGCCTCATCGCCTATCTGGTGGCCAATTACCCCGCTACGGGAACTGAGGTTGTGGTCACAATTGGGGCCGCGACCGTGGTTGCGGGGGCAAGGGTGGTGACGGCGGGGGCAAGGGTGGTGGCGACTGCTGCTGGGGCCAGCGTGCTGGTGGTGGTGGCTGCAGGAATAGTGGTGGTCGACTTCTGTAGGCCCTGCTTAGGAAGGGTGGTCACGGTGGTGCCATCAGCGATGGTGAATGTGGTGCTCATTGGTGGCAGGTCACCAATGGTGGTGACACCAGTGACGGTGGCGGTCCATTCACCTGGTGCGCGAAGTTGCAGACCTGCGTCTTGCGCAACAAGTGCGGCGCCTGGTCGAGTGATGGGGACATTGATTGTGTAGCCCGGGAAGTTCGGATTCGTTGGGACAAGAGCGATCTTGAAGTTTTGAATACGTGATGGCCCGAATAACTCAATGAGAATTCTGTTGGGTCCAACATCACCAGGAGTGATGGACAAGCGAACATGGAAATCATCTTTGGCTGTCATGTCTTGCACGATTGCGTACTCAACACGAGGGCCGGTCTCAGGGTTAAGAACATATGGCGGACGCATTGCCATTAACCAAGATGATGCTGCAAGCACGACAATGCTGAGTGACATTTCAATTCCGACTGGACGCTTCAGGCGGTACACAACTTTTTCGTTTAGAGATTTTGCGCGTTGCATACCTCGCAAAATGAATTGACGTACTGCTGCGCTAACAAACAACATTGCAGTAACAAGCAGCGCTTTGACAATGACTAATCGGCCATGTCCACTATTGATCAGGCTGATTCCATCGATGCGCCAAACCTGAAAAACACCAGTAGCCACAATGCCAATTGTTAATGGTGTTGCTAGTCGAGCCCATCCGCGAAGAGCCTCGACAAGGTCTACGTCTCCGGGCCCATGAAGAATTACTCGCCAAATAATTGAGATGCTTCCCACCCACATTGCAATGAATGCCATGTGAAGAATTGCAACAACAATTCCCAAAATAACTGCACGCCCAGTTGCGCGGTCGAACCCGTATGAAATCATCATGAGCGCAAGAAGAACTGTGGTGGGAACAAGGTTTGTTGGTTCCAGAACACGCTCTGTAATCCACGCGTAATAAGTAAGTGCACCAACGACCAGAAGACGAATGAAGACTCCACGACCTTCGTTAGTTTCAAAGAGTGGGCCCCATGACGTGGGAGAAATTGACGATGCAATTCCACCGCCTGATTGTCGCGCTGTCATCAGAATGATGAGAACAAAAATTGACACACCAGCAATGATCGAAACTTGTCGGAAGTATTTCTCAGTGATGCCGTACTCAACGCCTTCTGGCCAGACGAGCTTGATGAACATCAATCCGCCAAAGAGAGCACAGACCGCAAAAAAGACGATCAGCTTCATGAGGCCAATGGGGCCCCCAAGCCGAGGTGCGACTTCTTCAACTGCAGTCCCGTCAACCGGAATAGTGGTGCCAGGAGAGCCAGGCTCAGCAGCGGGAACCGTTGTGGTGACTTGGGTTTGGGCAGTGAAATTGAAGGACCCGGCGCTGCCATCAGGAAGCGACCAGTTCACGACGCAGGATCCATTTTCAGGAACCTGGGTGAGGGCAGCTGAGATGGTGACGCCATCGGCCGATAGCTGTGGGGGCCCAAGATTGGTCAGTTTGGACTCACAGGCCAGCGAAAGCCCCATTTGAGAGGCAATTTCGGCCCCACCAACGGGCAACGTGAACTTCAGCTGCAGCTGGGTAGGGGCAAGAGTCACCACTTCGCCCGCTGTAGGCCGAGAAGAAGAAAGAGTGTTGTCGCCAGCTGCCTTGGCAGGGCCAGCCGAAAAGGCAAGGGCAGACACAACTGCAATGAAGAGGAGAGGAAGGCGACGCATGGTGTGAGAAAACGGTAGCCAAGATTGGCCCCCGATGAGTGCTTAACCTTTTCACACAGCGGTCCTCGGTGCACCGCATTGGTAGGGTCGTTTCGATGGCCACCCAGTCCCTGTACCGACGTTTCCGCCCGCGGAAGTTCTCTGAGCTCTACGGGCAAGACCATGTGGTCATGGCGTTGCGTAATGCAGTCATCAATGGTCGTGAGGGCCAGGCCTATTTGTTCTCCGGGCCTCGAGGCACCGGCAAAACCTCAACGGCACGAATCTTGGCAAAGGTCTTGAACTGTGCCGCCCCTGTCGAAGGTGAACCATGTTGCGAATGTGACTCCTGCAAGGCCGTGGAATTGGGCACTAGTTACGACGTTCTTGAACTTGATGCTGCGAGCAACAACGGCGTTCAAGAAATTCGCGACATTATTGAAGCTGCTGCGTTAACCAGCCCTGGGCGTCACCGCGTTTTCATTCTCGACGAAGTGCACATGCTCACTCGTGGTGCAGAAGCAGCACTTCTCAAAACTTTGGAAGAACCACCAGACCAAGTTGTCTTCGTTCTGGCTACCACAGACCCACAAAAAGTGTCAGAGACAATTCGCAGTCGTGTGCAGCACTTGCAATTTCACCTTTTGCCTGTTGCCGAACTGAAGAAATATGTCAAGTTCGTAATCAAAGAAGCAGAACTCACTGTCGATGAAGATTCCATTGACTTGGTATTGCGTCAAGGCGGCGGAAGTGCGCGAGACACATTGTCTGCACTTGAACTTGTTGTATCTGGTGGTGGTGAACCAGAAGTTGCATTGCATACCGAAGACATCATCACGTCGCTAGTTGCCAAAGATCATGCTGCTGCGCTTGGTGCAGTTGCTCGTGCCATGCAACAAGGTCGTGACCCGCACACGTATGCACAAGATGTTGTGCGAACCATGCGTGATTGTTTCCTTGCTCTTATGTCACCTGAGTTGGTGCAATTACCTGCTGATCGAATTGCTGAACTGACGCGTTACGCGCAAGACATGGGAGTGCAACGCATAGTTCGCATCATGGAAACTCTCGGCAGCACCATGGTGGAAATGCGACACGCACCAGACGCACGGTTATTGCTTGAAGTCGCAGTAGTGCAATTGGCATCACCTGTCTTTGATGACAGCGCAGAAAATCTGCTCGCACGTATTTCACAACTAGAAGAAGCAGTGAAGACATTGCGTGAAAATGGCATTGCAGCTGCGCTGCCACAGGCACCAATTAATCCTGCAACTGGTCGCGCCAAAATTGGTGGGCTTGCCGGTAACACGGCTCCGGTAGCTGTTCCCGTTGCTGATGCCACACCAGTCGTTGCTGTTGCGGCTGAACCTGCTGCGGTTACCAAAGAGATTCCTGTTCCTGCCGCCACTGAAACCCCAGCAAAATCAGCTGAACCAGCAGCTGCACCAGCTGCTGGTGCTGCAGACCCTGCGCAGATGTGGCCGCAAATTACTGATGCCATGCGCGGTCTTGCAAAGGCCATGTTTAAGCCAGCCGTTGTGCAATCTGTTGATGGCAAGAAAATCATGTTGCGTCTGCCCAGCAACACACCCATGAAGCGTGCGCAAGAACAGTTACCCACAGTGGTTGAAGCAATAAAACAAGTGTGCGGTGCAACGTTTGTGGTCACGCTTGTTCAAGCTGATCCAACTGCACCGGGTGGTATGGCTCGTCCTGTTCTTACAGAACCTGAAGTGCGCACCATTGTTGATGACGTAGCTGATGATCCGTTTGCCGCCATCGACATAAATGACACAGTGCTTGCTGTCGATGCTGTTGATCCGTTACTCGCTGCACTGCACGATACGTTCCCTGGCGGAAGCATTGTTGAAAAAGAAGTCGAGACTAATTCCGACGCTGCAAAGTCACCGCGCGGAAAGAAGTAACTAGTGGCCTCGCCCTATACGCCACCCGTTCAATTACTCATCGACGAACTTGGTCGCTTGCCTGGCATCGGTCCACGCAGCGCACAACGGCTCGCGCTTCATCTCATCAAGGGCGATGTTGAAGATGTCACCCGTCTTGCACGCGCCCTTGTAGACGCGAAAGAGCGAGTGCGTTTCTGCGGACTGTGTTTCAACCTTGCTGATGCTGAGTTGTGCAATATCTGTGGTGACACAAAACG
>JNSL01000052.1_pt1 | contig 21726 bp, 22 predicted proteins | sample 210691 | NCBI WGS metagenome assembly JNSL01 (sample SAMN02808685, study PRJNA238866) | freshwater metagenome | biome: fresh water; feature: freshwater reservoir; material: water; isolation source: water column of the freshwater reservoir Embalse de Amadorio in Spain | place: Spain: Valencia ...
TTCTTTGGGCAAGAAGGAGCTGGAATGTCAGATGAAGCCGTGGAAATCTGTGAAACAGTTCTTGCAATTAGACAATATGGATCGACTAGATCAATGAATGCATCAGCTGCTGGTGCAATTGCCATGTATGCCTGGGCAATGCAGCACCTAAACAATTAATCTTCTTTTACTACCTCTTCAACAGCTTTAATTCGGCGACGAATCTCGTCTGCTTCATCTACTCGACCCAAGGATTGCAAAACATCTGCCATCCGATTCTCAATTTCTAGAATGAATTCAAAATCCTTATTGTCATGATCTGTTGCAATTTCTAAGACCCGATCTAAAGTATTTAAACCTTCTTCACCAAGCCCAGCAACTATTTGGGCTTTTCCTAATTCCAAAAGTGAATAAGTCTCGCGATAGTGATCATGGGCAGTCACAAAAACATCTAGTGATTTCTGGGCTGCAATTATTGCGCTGTCGCCATCACCAATTTCTGTCAAGCAGTGAGCAATTTTTTGATCGCATCTTGCAACGTTTATAACTTCCTTCAATTTCTTGAATAAATCGCGAGCTTCTCTAAATGATTCAAGTGCTAGCCCATACTCTTTTAACTCACGTTGTGCGCATCCAATTAAATGTAGATCATTAGCTGCTCCGCTGTCATTTCCGTCAACCAAATGCTCTTGAACACATTCGGACATGCATTCGATTGTTTTCTCATACTCTTTTGAGGAGAACCACCACTCGCCAAGAGTGCAAGCCAAATCAATTGCTAATGGAGATTTTGATTCGCGAAGCAAGTCAACAGCTTTACTCATTGCATTTGCGGCTTCATTCATCCGCTTTAATTGATTTAAGTTATATCCGATTGCGGAATACGCCTGAGCTAAACCATCAGATGGAACAACTGAACCTAGTTCGGCATAAATATCTCGGGCAGTTTCGGCAAGTGCGAGCGCTTCGTCATATTGACCGCGGGCATAAATTCGAGCGCTTAACTCGTAATAGGTATTAGCGCGATCTAAGCCTTGAGTTTCTGGAATTCGCTCCCAGAGCATCTCCTCGGTGACGATATCGTCCGTTGAATCCTCGTCCTCGCTCATGACAATGACTCTAGCAATACCTTCCCGCTTGCGCATCGGCAGGGGTATAGTTCCGACACGTGCGTTTCTTAAATACCCCCAGCCACGACTTGACCTATGACGATGTCTTCATGGTCCCAAGCTCATCGCAAATTGCCAGCCGCATGGATGTAGACCTTTCCACACATGATGGAACCGGAACCACAATCCCTATAGTCGTTGCAAACATGACGGCTATCTCTGGCCGCAGAATGGCCGAAACTATTGCCCGACGTGGCGGCATGGCCGTTATCCCACAAGATATTCCCATCGAAATAGTTAGTGACGTTATTAAATGGGTTAAGTCAAGACATACCTTCTTTGATACTCCCGTGACTCTTTCACCAACTGAAACTGTTGCCGATGCTGTTGACCTGATAAATAAGCGAGCACATGGCGCTCTAATTGTTGTCGAAGATGGCAAGCCAGTTGGAATCATTACCGAAGCAGATTGCGAACGGGTAGACCGATTTACCCAGCTCCAATTAATTATGAGCAAAGATTTAGTAACAGTTCCAGATTCAATTGAGCCACGCGAAGCATTTGAATTTCTAAATACTCAGCGCCGTAAGTTAGCTCCAGTTGTAGATAAAACTGGAAAGCTAGTTGGGATTCTTACCCGCACTGCTGCGCTTCGTGCCACTCTTTATCAGCCAGCACTTGATGCAAATAAAAATTTAAGGATTGCTTGTGCGGTTGGAGTAAATGGCGACGTTGCTGCGAAAGCAAAAGCACTAATTGCTGTGGGCGCCGATGTGCTTGTTGTTGATACCGCTCACGGCCATCAAATAAAAATGATTGAAGCCCTTAAGTTGATCCGAGCCCTGAAACCAAATATTCCAATCGTTGCTGGAAATGTTGTAACCGCAGAAGGAACTAAAGCTTTAATTGAAGCTGGTGCTGACATTGTGAAAGTTGGAGTTGGGCCCGGAGCTATGTGCACAACTCGCATGCAGACCGGTGTTGGGCGCCCACAATTTTCCGCAGTTTTAGAGTGCGCGGCTGAAGCCAAGATACATGGCAAACATGTCTGGGCCGATGGCGGTGTCCGACATCCACGCGATGTTGCACTTGCTCTTGCTGCTGGTGCATCTCAAGTAATGATTGGATCTTGGTTTGCAGGAACTTTTGAATCCCCTAGTGATTTAAATAAGGATGCAACTGGTCGCCTCTACAAAGAATCTTTTGGAATGGCATCTGCTCGTGCAGTTGCGGCAAGAACTTCAAATGATGGCGCCTTTGACCGGGCACGCAAAGCGTTATTTGAGGAAGGTATTTCTTCCTCTCGTATGTATATCGATCCGGCACGTCCTGGGGTTGAAGATTTGCTTGATGAAATTATTGCTGGTGTTAGATCTTCATTCACTTATGCCGGAGCTACTAGCATTTCGGATTTTGCAGATCGCGCAGTTGTCGGAATTCAATCAGCATCTGGTTATGCCGAAGGGCGCCCACTTCACACAAGTTGGTAATTAACTCTGACTCTCTTGTCGTGCAATATTTTTCCTAGATAAGAGAATGTGGCCGAAGAAGCCAATTGCTAATGCGAAAATTACGCCGACGTTTGAATATGCCCACGGTCCATCTTTACCACCAATTAATTCCATGAAGTATCCCTGCCATGAAAGCCAGCTAGCGAAGGTGTTTGTAACAAATCCCCAACCAACAATGGCTCCGACTGCAACTAACGAAAGTGAACGTAGATTCCAGGCACCATAAATACCCTTAGGATTGAAAAGATCTTCCTCTTTGAAATCGCGCTTGCGCAGAAAGACATCTGCAACAAAGATTGCAGACCAAGCTGCGATTGGAACTCCAAGAGTAATTAGAAACCCTTGGAATGGTCCGAAGAAATCTTTAGCAATCCAAACAATATAAATTGTTCCAAGCGCCATGATTACTGCATCTATCGATGCCGCAACATGTCGCTTTATCGGAACTCCAACAGAAATCAAGGCAAGCCCAGATGAATACAGATCAAGGATGGCACCGCCAATTAGCCCCAGAATTGCAACAGCTGCGAAGGGAATTAAATACCAGGTTGGAACAAGTGTTGTAAGTGCACCGATTGGATCCATTCCAATTTTGTCAGCCAAATCTTTGCTGCTTCCTGCCAACATCGAACCGTAGATAACTAAAGTAATAGGGACAATTGATGCACCAAAAACTGTCCATCCAACTACACCTCGGCTTGAAACAGTGCGTGGTAAGTAACGCGAATAATCTGCTGCGCAGTTGACCCAACCCAGGCCGATTCCGGTAATTGCGAAAATAAGTGCGCCCAAGAAAGCTTGAATATTGCCGCTAGGAATTGCAGATACTGAGTCCCAATTAACCAGGTGTGCAGTCAAAGCAATATAGCCAGCAGTTAAGGTAATTGTTAACAAAGTTAGAACTTTTTGAATTCGCATTATGACTCTAAAACCAAGAACTCCACCAACGATAGTTAAACCTGCCGCTATGGAAAACCCGATAACCCGCGAAACATTTGGTTCGATATTTCCAACTCTGGTCAAAACAGTCTCGGTTGCAAGTGTTGCAAGTGCAACTAGGACCGTTTCCCAACCAACAAAGATTAAGTAAGAAAGTAAGCCCGGAACCACATTTCCTTTGACACCAAAGGCTGCACGCGAAATTGTCATGGTGGGCGCACTGGCGCGTTTGCCTGCAAGGGAACTAATTCCTACTAAAAAGAAAGAGGCGATTGTTCCAATTATTGCCGCAAACGTTGCCTGCCAAAAAGAAATTCCAAATCCAAGAAAAAATGATCCATATGAAAGTGCCAGCAAAGATACATTTGCTGCAGCCCAGGGCCAGAAAAGTGAACGCGCAGTTCCGCTTCGTTCATTTTGTGCAATGAAGTTGGTTCCATTGATTTCTAGCATGGAGCCAAGAGTAGAGGTAGTGGCTAGGATTGTCAGATGTTTGCCAATGATGAATTTCTAAAGGCCAGACTCGCAATCTTAATTGCATTTTTCATCAACGGATTCTCAGTTGGGAATTTTGTTTCCCGAATCCCAGACTTCAAATCTGAACTCGCAATTTCTAATGGGGTTCTGGGAGCCGCACTTTTCTGTGCATCTGTTGGGGTCCTCGCAGCGCTTCGCCCAACGAGTAAAGCCGCAGCCAAATATGGCAGTGGTCCAGTAGTTAGATTGTCTGCATTTACCCTCGCCTTAGCGGTGCCACTAGTTGGTTTACTTTTCAATCTGCCTTGGTTTCTATTTTCACTATTTGTTTATGGGGTTCTCTCTTCAATCCACGACCTTTCTATAAATGCACATGCTGCTGCCTTGGAAAATAAGGCGGGAAAGCGAGTAATGAGCACTTTTCATGCCATGTGGTCAATCGGTGGTCTGTTTGGTGGCGTAATTGGTGGTGCACTCGCGAGCTTCAATGTTTCAATTCAAATTCATTCATTTTTTGTTGGTGGTTTTATTGCTTTAGTTGCTCTCATTACTCGTAATTGGTTTTTGCCTGCGGAAGCAGATCAACATGTAATTGAGAAACATAAGAAACGAAAAACTCCCCGTAGATTTTTGATTCTAGGTTTACTAGGTCTTTGTGGGGCGCTCGGTGAAGGAGCGGCAAGTGACTGGGGTGGAGTTTTAGCGCGTGAAGCTTATGAAGCATCTCCGCTGATGTCAGCACTGCCATACGTCTTCTTCTCGGCCACCATGGTTATCGGAAGATTGTCCGGAGATTTTCTTGCTCATAAATTTGGAGTGGTGAAACTACTAACTTGGTCTGGGTTTATAGCAGGTATCGGTTTAACGGCAGGTTTATTTGCAGGAAATATCTATGGCGTAATTATCGGCTGGTTCTTATTTGGAATCGGTATTTCAACTGTTATCCCAATGATGATTAGTGCAACGGGAACAATGGCAAATGAGAAATACCCGGGCCAAGTTTCAGCCGCGGAAGGGGTTGCTTTAGTAACTGGAGTTGCATACTTTGGTTTCGTAATTGGACCACCGCTAATTGGATTCATTTCAGAAATCGTAACGCTGCGCTGGGCCATGCTGCTTCCTGCTGTATTGGCAATAATCTTTGGATTAAGTGCAAAAAAAGTATTGTCATAGTAAATTGCATTCCATGATTACTCCTCAGAAACTCGCATCCAATCAATTTGATCACTTCTACAAAGGCGGATACCGCATCGGCGCACTTCGCAATGGCCCAGGTGGACCTATGCGACCTGAAGAGTGGATCGGTTCGATGACAACTCGTTTCGGCGAGAAAACTATGGGGCTCTCAACGCTTTCTGATGGAAGTTATTTGCGTGATTCAGTTATTGCTAATCCCGAGCAATGGCTTGGCGCTGAACATTTAAATACCTTCGGTGCAAGCACTGAATTATTAATGAAACTTCTTGATCCAGATCAAAGACTTCCGGTTCATTATCATCCAAATCGTAAGTTTGCTAAAGAACATCTATCGCTTAAGCACGGAAAGACTGAAGCTTGGATTATTTTGGAGGCACCTGCAGGAGCAAGTGTTGGATTAGGTTTTGGTAAAGAGATGGCTAAGTCCCAAGTTTCCAAAATGGTTGATTCCAGAGATTCAGATGGTTTGCTAGCTTCACTTCAGAAGTTTGAAGTAAAAGCTGGAGATACCGTATTTGTTCCTGCTGGAACTCCACATGCAATTGGCGCCGGGATATTTGTTCTAGAACTTCAAGAACCAACCGATCTCTCTGCACTTCTTGAGTGGAATGATTTTGCGGTTGATGGCGTCAAAGACGGCCATCTTGGCCTAGGTTTCGATACCGTATTAGATGCACTTCGCTACACACCAATTGAAAAAGATGAAGCTAGTAAATTAGTTTTCTCTAATCGTCTGTTTAGTGGTTCTGATCAATCAGTATTCACCGCAGTCGCTGACCCTTATTTCCGTGCAGATTATCTTGCTGGTAATAGCAGCAAGGTCGCCGCAGGGTTTAGCATCATGTTGGTTTTAGAAGGAAATGGAAATATAGCTTTCGAAAATCACTCACCAATTGATGTGGTTAAGGGGGATGCAATTTTGATTCCACACAGTGCTGGAAGTTGGACTTTGACTGGTGCAAGCGGAGTTGTCTGTCGCCCACCGCTAGCGAAAGACGCTTCGCTAGCTATTTAGTTTTAGCAGGTGGCAGGCTTTCTAAAGCGTTCGCCATCATTGGTGGGCAGGGCTCACCTGGTGCAATTACCGGTTCAAAATGCCACCATTCATTTTCATAAACGCGACACAAACCAAAGGTTGATCCATTCTCCTCTAACCATTTAGCAGCAGTACGATCGCCGGGATAATTAACATCTATTGCGAGTCCCCGCGGATGATTTGAAATTTCTTTTGGTAAGACCCATTTCGATGCTTCGTTCTCACTTCCATATTTTTTAACCGCATCATTAAACAATCTTTCTTGCAATTGCTGAGACCTGAATCCTGAAGTTATTCGAATATTGAATCCAATAGCTTTGGCTGCTGCCTGCGCGGCCAGAAATCTAACTTCAAAGGTTCGATCTAATTTGGTTGGAATAATCTCTGAATAAGTGATTGGTGCTGTGCCTAAAGATTCTTCTGGAGCTATGCATCCGCTTTCAGTGTCACTTGTCCGTAATTCACTGACCTCGATATTGAAACAGAGAAGTGGCTTTACAACTTTTGGCGCAGATTGAATTTGGATCTGAACGTCGGCAGTTTTACTGGTGGTTAGTGTAAGAACTGCGCAGACCAGGAGCAGATAGCCGGCGCTCCAGAAGTAGAAATCTGAAGTTTGCTTATCCATAGCGCCGAGCAATCTCAGGAAAATTGGTAATTACACCATCGACGCCTAACTTTTTACAGATCTCAAATTCAGCTTCTTCATTTACAGTCCAGACCAAGATTCTGCTTCCTCGAGCCTGCAACTTTTTTACTAGCGATGGATACCTAGCAACTAAACCAATATGCAAAGCTAAAACTTCTCTCTTCGAAAATCTTGCTGATAAGTAGTATTTAGTGACCTTGCAAAAATTCCATTTTGATTTAACTCTCCCAATAGCAAAACTCGAGAAGGACATCACTATCACTTCAATTCCAGCACTTTTAATTTGATCAGATTTTGACATTAATAGTTCGACAACTTTATGTTCAACTCGTCCACCAAAAATATTTGGGTGTTTGGTTTCAATCAGTAAATCCTTTTTAGCAGAAATAGCTAAATCCAATAACTCATTTAGAGTTATCAATTCATAAGCACTTTGGAGATCTTTCAGACTATTTCGCGAGACCCTTATTTTCTCTCCTGCAATTCGTTTTGTTGTGGAATCGTGAATGCAGACAATTTCACTATCGCTCGATAGCCGTACATCGCATTCGAAGCCATCAGCACCCTCTCTAATAGCAACCTCATAAGCCAGTCTCGTCATCTCTGGATTGTTACCGGAAGAACCCCGATGAGCATAAATTTTCATTTGCCAAATATAAAGAGCAGGGAATTTACTAATCCAAACTTCTTAGAAGGTGGTTTAGCTAGAAATGAGGCGCGCATGACTGGCGCCCAGAATCCAAATACTCGAGAAAATACCCTTGCTCTCGCGCTTCGATCAGCTTTTGAGTTTTGAAGACTTCCTGAACTTTCCGCTGGGTGAGTCGCAATCACAATCGGCTCAAACTCTCCCTTAAGCCCTGACCTAAGTGCATCTGCTATAAAAATGTATTCATCACCCAGATAGTTTGGGGCACCGGCACCAAAATTTTCGTCAAATTTGATTCCAGCAGCCTTAAAATCAGAAGTTCTAATCATCATTTCGTACGTCGCAGCCTTGGCAGAATTACTTAATCTCAGTTTATGCGCTTTCATTGGATAATGCTTTCGAAGTTGTCCGGTCTCGTCTATGGCTTGCATCAATAAAATAGAAACTTGTGGATTCGCGTTTAAGTAATTTATGGCCGAGGTGATTCCTGATTCTTTAAATTCAATATCATCATCGCCAAAGAGCAAATACTCGGTTTCTGCGTTAGCCATCGCTGCATTACGGCTCTTTGCTACCCCCTTATCGCGCAATTCAAGGACTTTAACTTCAGAACCAAAATCTGGAAGTGATATTGAATCTGGATTTTGAACAATTACTAGATTATTTACTGAAGCTAAAAACTTAATGTTCTTCGCCCTACTGGCTAGGGTTGAATAGCCGATTGTTAAAGGGAAGAGCTTATTCACTGTGAGTTCGCGCCCTTGCAAATCTCATTAATGCACTTGAAATATTTGAAAGACCTGAATTTTGCATACGGAGTCCGAAGAAAAAAACAATGGTGTTTGAAGGGCTAATTTCACCGTTGAAACTAAGCGCGATTAAGGCGCCAAATAAAATAAGCATTGCAATCCCAGAGAGCAAAATTCCCGTCTCACCGGATCGAATTCGAGTTCCGAACTTTACTGCACTTGGAATGTGCTCTTTGCGTTCTCTCGCCTTAACAAAACCACGCTGTGACTTCACCTGTTTTCCGTAAATTCTTCCTAAAATTTGTAGCGCTATTGCAACGACAACAATATTTAGGAGACCAAACTGCCAATTTAGAAAGGTCAAGAAAATAATGATTACGCTCATCTGAGTGAAGGTGCTTAACAAATTTGTTAACTCAAAAGCTTGTGACCAACGCCAGTTCTCTTTACGACGTTTAATTTTTTTCTCTGAAGCGCTAAATGCACTTTCAAAGACATTTACTCGATAGATGCGCTGAAAATACTGACCGGCTCTAGTACCTCCAAAAAATATAAAGAATCCGAGAACATATAAAATCATCTGGGTTGTTGTTAATTCGCCCTGATTCAAAATTATCTGGGTGAACAATTTTGCTACTGCTAACTCAGAAACTGAAATAAAAGCCGCAGTTAACACAAGCACAATTAAAATTATTCGAAATTTTGTGGTCGGAAATAGCTGCAGGAGCGATTCCTTGAGATGCTTTAATACTGTGCGCACGAGTTAATTATTCCTTAGTTTTGCTGAAGATACGATTGCTGCGGTATGACCAATTGTCACGAACAAGGAGATTGCAAGCGCAATTTCCAGTGACTCGTTGAATGTGCCAAAAATTGCTACATACATCGTGAATTCGATTGAGTGAAATAGGCGCTGTGCCGGAATGAAGTTGAATACCTTACGGATATTACGAAGCGCCCCTTTAACTGGAAGATTGGCTCCAGCGAGATCCTGGATTTTTGGAAGTCCTGAAAATGCCCGAGCGACATGGACTGCATCATTAAGCCCTTTGTTTAGAATAATTAAGATGGCTAAGAGCGCACCAAGAAATGGATAAATTGAATCTGTGATCGGCTCGTTTGGCCAGTTAGTAAGGCGTAATCCAAAACAGATAGGTATCAAACCCTCGGCTAAATAATGACCGAGCTTGTCCAGAAATATACCCATTGGTGATTTTGTTTCACGCCATCTTGCGACTTCACCATCACAGCAATCAATCAACATCTGCAAGTGGCTTAGAAATAGTGCCAATGCAATTCCTTGCCAACCCTGGATAAGTAGTGCGGGCCCTATCGAAGCACCAACAATAATCATCAGCCAAGTGACGCCATTAGCAGTAATTGGAGTCCTTAAAAAAATCCGAGTCAGATAAGGAGAGATTTTTCTCTGATAAAGATCTGCAATCCAGTGCTCTGATGTAGATCTACCTGTAACCGAAGCTGGTTGTGAAATTTCACGGATCTGATCAATAGTCGGTCTACTTGATCTTGTAGTCATAAATTAACCAACCTTTGTCTTTCGGCTGAGAACCCATTGAACTGAAGAAATAATAAAGAACAAAATACAGAAGTAATAAACGAGAATTGCGAGTGGCCAGCCCACCCCAATCCATAGCGCAATTATGAATAAGCGACCAAAGATAAATCCACCTGAGATAGATAGCCAGATTGGCTTCTTCTCACCTTGAAGTGCTCGATACATATTGTCGTAGTGACTGAAAAGAATTGCGAGCAATAGCAAGAAAATAACTGATCTATCCAGATCTGTTGTAATTGCAATTTGTATGAGAATCGCACCTTCAAGAAGTCGAAGCACAGATGGCATGAGCCAATCGAAGCGATTGGTCGAGCCCTTGCTCTTAAATGAATCTATCTGATTATCAATTAAATCTTTATTCACTCGCTCTTTCGGCCAAGTTAGAGTCTTTTTGAATCGACCGCGGAATACAAGTGCAATAGATATCAACGAAAGAATTGGCATCACTAAGAAAGTAAGCTTGGCGCCGCCAATCACGGAAGTTGCGCTAATTACTAGCCAACGCTCTCCGATCGGGAATTGCACAGCTTTCTTTGCCCAATATTCTAAGCGGCTCTTCTTTTCATAGTCCGCTGAAACGAATCCATCGTTCTTTAAATTGAAATCAAGTGGTGCTAAATATGAACTTCTAATTTTATTTATTCGGGCAAAGTTGTAATCAGATAAGTGTCTAAATGTTTGAAATAACATCATTCCCATAGCTGGGATCCAAAGGTCATGTCCGTTTTTTGCGGCGCCATAGGCAAGAGCAAAGAAAACCAAATACTCTTTTATCCGATCCGTGATTGCATCTAACCAAGCACCCAATTGTGAAAATTGTCGGGTATACCTGGCAAGTTCGCCATCGACACAATCGATAATAATGCTGAGTTGAAGCAAGATGGCTCCGGTAAAGATTGCCCAGAAATTGCCCTTGCTGAATTCATAGGCGGAAAGCAACCCAATTCCAAATGAAATCAAGGTGACTTGATTTGGTGTCATTTTTAAGCGCACTGCTAGCCAGGTAAATAGCTTAGAAATTTTCCGGAGGAAGAAAACAGAGTAGAAGCCATCGTTAGCACGGTTCGCCAGCTTGAGGCGTAAGCGAGCATCGTTAAGGGCTGCTATTTGATTCTGTGTTGTGACGCGTTCTGTAGCATCGTTACTTCTTATAAAAGGCGCACCTGCGACTTCTGCTGGTGCAACGACGAGGGCGGCTCGAACTAGCGCAACAAGAATTAAATCGATTGGGTTTCCGGAGTGATTTGTATCTTTTACTTTTGAAAGAATTTCGATTATTTCATCTCTCTGGAATTGTGAAAGCCGAATGATTCCTAGAAATGTATGGTTGCCGTGCCCTACTTCGTGATACCCGGAACTAGCGCCAGAGATTCGCCCTTGACTTACTCGGGTTTCGCCATTTTTTAACTTTGCTACCAGCGCCGTCGTAACCGTTCTTGGGTAATCGGTCAATAGTTCAAGGTGTGGTTTCGTTACAACAGAATTTACATCGACGAGAAGCAAATCTTGGTTGCTAGATTCAAATGCCTGGAGCACATCTGAAATCTTGGTGACCTGATCAATATCTAAAGTCCGAAGATTTGCCGCCATAAGCGGTAATCTATCGCGTCTGACAGGGAATATTTAGATATAGACGGGTTGGAAAGATAGAGATGGCTATTCAAGTTGTGATTTTGGCGGCAGGTATGGGAACCCGATTAGGTAAGCCTTGGCCAAAGCCACTAACTGTTTTATCTGATGGCCGCTCGATTATGCAACAACAGATGGAGAATGTTTCAAAGGTCTTCGGTGACAAAGCTCGAATTACAATTGTAGTTGGCTTCAAACTTGAAATGATTATCGAGGCACATCCAAGTGCAAGTTTTGTTTATAACGAAGTTTATGATCAGACAAATACTTCAAAGAGTCTGCTTAAGGCGCTGCGCGCTAGTCAAGAATCTGGTGTTCTATGGTTAAACGGAGATGTTGTCTTTGATTCGAAAGTTCTTGAACGTGTTGCTGATCGAATAAATAATGAGAAATCATTCGTCTGTGTCAATACATCAGCAACCGCTGAAGAGGAAGTTAAATACACAGTCAACGAGAAGGGATTTATCAAGGAGCTTTCAAAGACGGTTAAGAACGCTCTTGGTGAAGCTGTGGGAATTAACTTTATTTCTGCTCATGAGAAAGCCAAAGTAATTGCACAATTAGAAGTCTGCGCTGATCAAGATTATTTTGAACGTGGACTTGAACTTGCGATAGAGAAGAATGGCATCGAAATGGAGCCAGTAGATATTTCAGATTTATTTGCAGTTGAGGTCGACTTTCAGGCAGATTTAGATCGAGCAAATGAGGGTCTTAAATAATTTAAATAGTAAGGAATCTAGTTAAAGCTTCTTTCGGATATCTCGCTTAATCATTTTCCAGAGAATCTTCGCCACATAACGGGTGGGAAGTTTCTCAACTACCCGCAAATCCGTTGCTACTAGTGCTGTGGCTGCCAAGTCGACAGGAATCATTGTTATCTCTGGATTTTCACCGATAGGAATCTGTGCACTTTCAAACGAATCAAAGTCTCCAATAATTTTTATTCCCAATGCTTTAATCTCTTCTACATTTCTCTTGGAAACAGTCTTAGCTATATCAACTGCCCATTGTGGGGTTAAGAGCTTTGCAGCATCAAGCTCAGGAACAACTTTATTTGTCAGATACTTAATTGACCCATTCCGAATAAAGGTCTCATAATCATGCCAGCTTCGCTTTTTTGGAAACTTTTTATTTATTGTATTAAGCAAGGTGATTTCATCAAGGGTTAGCGAACGATTGCTATCTTGATCCAATTGTGGCTTTAAGAACCCTGGCTTCAACGAGAGCAAGTTGTTGAACTCTTGATACATAAAGTCTGGCTGCTTTTCATCAACCACGATTACGACCACATTCTCTTTTCCAAAATGCTTTGCCCATTTTGCCAATACGTCTGCATGCATGTGTCGCACCCAGAATGATGGAGTTATCGTTGAAACCCCTGGTTCATCTAAGATTGAATGCAACCACTTTTCGTAACTGCTTTTTATTCCAATTTTCAAATGTTGCTGATAGGCCGAGGGAATTATCTTCAAAAGTGGCCGTAAGGTGAAGTAAATCTTGACATCACTACAAGCTAAATCTTTTTTAAATCTAATTATTTGCTCTTCGTTAAGCTCACATAGGAATTCTGAACTTATAAGCGCTGTTGATTTGGCCCGCTTAATCTGCTTAATAAAGTTCTGCCATTTTTTATCTGTGGCTAACACGCCGCCGCGATCTTCCCAGCCCCAAGTTTTGGCCATAAGTGAGTAGATAGCTTTGTGGTGGGCTTTTCCACCCACATCCGGATATGTAATACCTGATTTGCTTAATTCATTTCTTGCTGCGAAGAAGCTGGATTGAATCGCCGTCGTCCCAGTTTTATGGAAACCAGCATGCACAATTATCTTCTTGGCCATAAGTAAAACCTTACTTGCTGGATTTAACTCAAAGAGGTAAGAACTCGGGATATTTCAGCAAAAATCTCTGACCTTGGGTCGATTAATTCGAAATGACCTAGATGCTCAAATTCTAAGAAGTGAACATTTGCCCCAGCTTTTTGCGCAACATACTCACGTGAAAAATTAATGGGCACTCTCAAATCCAATGTCCCATGGATAAGCGTGGTCGGAATCGTTAAAACAGGAAGTCTTGTTGGATCTAAATCAGACCTTAGGGCTGCCGGAGCTCCAAGAAAGTCAGAGACGGCGCCCTCATCTAAATCTAATTTTTCTGCTACAAGTAAATTTGTTAGTGGTGCAAGTGCGATTATGGCTGATGCATTTACTTTATGCGCGGCGACAAGCGCAAGATGCCCACCAGCAGAATGCCCAATAAGAATCAGATTTGAATATGAATTTGAAACTTCTTCGATAGCGCTAATTACATCACTCATCATCGCATCAGGATTACCAATAATTCGACGGTATTCGATGAGTGCAACCGGCCAGCCAATATTTGCTAGTGCTCTAGCTAGCGGGGCCAAATGCTTACGATCATATTCTGGACGCCAATATCCGCCATGGATTAAAACAATTAGTGGTTTTTTTAGATCTGCCGGAAGATAGAAATCAATTACCTGATCTTCAGATTTTCCAAAGGCGATGGTCTTATCTGGTTTTTCGTAAGGTAATTCAAAGACTGAACGATCTTCTACATCCATTTTTAGATGGAGTCCAGAACAGTTATTTGCTCACCATTTACATATTCAGATGCAATTTTCTGCCAAGCCGCACTTGCTTCATTAGCCATATGCACATCCCATAGCGCGCGATTTCTCCAAACTTCCCAGACACAAACTTGGTTGGCGCTCTGTGAACTAGTGAAAATCTCTAAGGATTCACAACCATCTTCGGTGCGAATATGCGCCCCATGGATCTTAATCTTTTCAAGAAATTCTTCTCGTCTATCTGGTTTTACATCAATCGCGACAAAGAGATAAACCTTGCTCATTTTCTAGCTTATCTTTTTTAATTTTGGAATTCTAAATTCTTTACCATTTGTTATGCCACCTGATCGCCAAAGCAGCACTGCTACGAAAGTTAGCGCGATTATCACGGCACGCGAACCAAGTGGAATTTGAACTTGTATCCCAAATACGGGCAGGTCTTGCTCCATCATTAATAACACCTGGCCAACGGCGGTAATTAAGAAGGTGCCGACAAGTGCGCCCCAAATACTTGCACTGCCACCAACAATTAACATTGAAAGAGTTATAAATGTAAATTCCAAGTAATAATCTTGAACTTGAAAGGTTCCTGCAACATGTGAATACATTCCCCCAGCAAGGCCTGCTACTGCACCAGAAATGATGAAGGCGATTAGTCGGACCTTAAAAATACTTATTCCAAGTGCTGGCGCTGCCATAGCATCTTCGCGAGTTGCGCGAAGAGTTCTGCCGATCCTGGAAATATTTATAAAGTAAACAATAATTAGAGATAGAACTGCCAGAAGGAGCAGAATCCAGTTGTTTTCAATCAGAGGAACTCCGGGCAGGGCTTGAGATCCCGGACCAATCTTCTTGTTATTGAAAAAGACGTTATAAGCCACTCCCAATAGGGCGAAAGTAGCAATACCCGCAGCAAGTCCATTTAAGCGCATTAAGAAAATTCCAGTGATAGCTGCAATTAGCCCACTCACTGCGGCCGAAATAACTAGTGCAACATAAATATTTACTTGAGGTGAAACTAGTGGCTCCCACAGCTGGTTCATGGACAGGGCATTGTCTTTTATATTTACTGGTGCAGTTAACATCGCAGATACATAAGAGCCAATCAGTGCGAATGCGCCATGACCAAATGAGAGAACACCTGAATTTCCAACAAAGACTTGAAGCGCGAGAACCATTACAAATAAGCAGAGAGCCATTTGTGTAACCAACTGCAAGCTAGTTGAAGCGCCGCCCACAAAATTTGTTAAAAGAATTAGAACAATAATTGGCCCAAGTAGGTTTTGAATTGAGAATTTAGTTACGCCACCGTGCTTCACTAGACACGCTCCAATTCAGAGCCCTTACTTAAGAGCCCTCCTGGACGCACTAACAAGATGACCAGGACCAGGATAAAGAGCCAGCTGTAGGCATAGACGCGGCCATTTCCAAGCAGAGTATTTAGCGAACTTAGAACGACGCCAACTATGAAACCACCTAGAGCAGCACCTCGTAGCGATGCAATTCCACCAATGACAATTCCAACTAACGAAAGAATTGTGATGTTAAGGCCGTAGTAAGGACTGATCTGTGGATTTTGAATTACTAAAATTAAAGCAACACATGCAGCGAGCACACCACTAAGACCAAAAGCTGCACTAATCAACCGATTTGATCTGACTCCTAAAAGTCGCGCAGTCTTAAAGTCGGCGGATGCAGCACGAAGTTGTAATCCAAGTGAGGTTTTTTCGATGAGGTAACCCATCGCAAGCAGAATAACTATGGTTAATACGATCGTGATTATGCTTGAAATAGTTATTGAAAGACCAGCGATCTTAAAATCACCACGAAGGAATGGTGCAACTACTGCTGATCTTGGAAGTGCTCCAAACATTAATTCATAAACACGCTGTAGAACAGTTGAAAGCCCGAAAGATGCAATCAACATAATTGCTGGATTTACTCCACGCAATCTGCGATAAACCGAGAATTCCATTAAAAGCGCAACAAATACTGTAACTATGACGGTAAAAATTAAACTTACGGCTAATGGAAATTGCGCTGTTAATACCAATGTATATGCTGCAATAGTTATCAATTCAGCGTGAGCAAAATTCACCAGGCGCATCACACCAAAAACCAGACCAAGGCCGAGGGCCGCTAAGGAATAAAGACCACCAAGGCTAATTGCATCAAGTATTGACTGAACCATTTATTCACCAGCCCCAAAGTAAGAACGTTGTAAAGATTCGGAATTTGCGGCATCTGCTGGAGTAAGTGTCGACTGCACTTTTCCATCTCGAATAACAATCGTCTTTTCGGCAAATGACGTTACTAGGTTGGCTCGTTGTTCAACAATAACAACCGCTGTCCCCATCTCGACAATTTCCTTTAGGCGATCAAAAACATCGGTAATAACTGTTGGGGCTAATCCCAGACTTGGCTCGTCAAGCAATAAAACTTTTGGTTCTGAAATCAAAGCACGTGCAATTGCTAATTGTTGTTGCTGTCCACCACTTAACATTCCGGCTTGATGATTTTCGTGTGTTGAAAGAACTGGAAAGAGTTCGCGCATTTTAAGAATTGCTTCGGTTGCGCCTTTCTTATTGCGGCGACCGGTTAAACCAAGTGAGAGATTTTCCTTCACTGTAAGTCCGCTAAATATCTGGCGGCCTTCTGGAACTAATGAAAGCCCTAATCGCACAATATCTTCTGGCTTCTTGCCAGCAATATTTTTTCCGTCAAAAGTTATGGACCCGCCTTTTGGTGCAATTCCACCTGCAATTGCTTGGAGCAACGTTGATTTACCGACGCCATTTGGTCCTACGATGCCAACTGATTTTCCTGGCTCTAAAGTAAATGAAACATCTGAAATAACTTCAACTTTCCCATATCCAGCTACCAAATTTGTAACTTCTAGAAGCGCCATTAGTGCACCTCAGCATTTCCAAGATAGGCAGTTTTCACATCGGCATTGTTCAACGCATCTTGTGGATTGCCATCAAAAATTAAAATTCCGGTTGCTAGAACAACAACTCTGCTACAAGCCTGAGTAACTAACTTAACGTTATGTTCTACTAGCAACATGCCACAGCCAATATTTTTTCTTATAACTTCTAGCGCGTGCAACAATCTTGGAGCTTCATCTTCATTAAGACCTGCAGCTGGTTCGTCCATGATCAAATACTTTGGGTGTGCGGCTACCGCACGTGCAAGGCCAACTAATCTGGCGTTACCGTGAGAGATGCTTCCTGCTACATATGGCGAGAGCTTTTCAATACCTAAAATTTCTAAAATTGTTTCAGACCGTTCGCGTGCAACTTTTCTGGATTCACCTAAACCTATCGCGCCTAAGGCAACATTTTCGGCAACGGTTAGATTTCCAAATAGGCGACCTGATTGAAACGTTCTGGCAATACCGGAACGTGCACGAGCATTTGGTTTTAAACCATCAAGTGGCTTTCCTTCAACAACAACTGTGCCGCCATCTTGTTTCTCGTATCCAGCCAGGATGTTAATAAAAGTTGATTTGCCGGCGCCATTTGGGCCAAGTAGGCCAACGATTTCTCCGGGATTTATATTTAAAGTCACGTTATCTAAAACCTGAAGAGCGCCAAAAGACTTGCTTATTTCATTTGCATGAAATGATTTTTGATTCAAGCTTTTGCTCCCTTCGCTTACCGTTTATTAAGACCGCAGAATAACAATAAAAAGAGGGTGTGCGACGTGATGCCGCACACCCTCTCTAGTTATTTGTAGCTATTTATTTCTAGCTATTTTTAGCTACTAGAAGGTTGGCTTCTTTGCAGCCGCATACTTCACAAGCTTTGTCTTGCCATTGGTGGTCTTCAAGATCGCCATTGGTCGAGTTACGCTCACGTGAAGTGATGGTGTGAATGAAGTTGGACCTGCTGTTAGCTTTTCATTCTTGAACTTGTCCATTTCAGCAGCAAGCTTCTTGCCATCTGTTGAACCAGCACGCTTTGCAGCAAGTGCAAATGCTTCAATTGATGCAGCTCCGGTGATTAGCCCTGAAGTTGCAGCAGCTGATCCGGTTGCCTTCTTGAAATCAGCAAGAATGCTTCGAACTTGTCTATTTGTATCATCACCGTGAACTGATGCGTATGTAACGACATAGTGGTTAGAAAGATTTGGAACTGCTCCAGCCCAGAAGTTTCCATCCATACCGAAACCTGAAATAACAGGTGTCTTTATTCCACCAGCGCGGATAGCACCAAGTGCTTCAGCTCCGCCGCCTGGGTATGAACAAAGTGCAATTACGCCAGCAGCATCTGCCTTAGCAGCAGCAACTTGTGCAGTTACTGGCTTATCTAGTGCTCCTGCTTGGGTTTGGTTGAACTCTTGTGTTGACTTAATAGTTCCACCAAGTTCCTTGAAGCGCTTTGCAAATGAATCGCATTGGCTAGTTGTGTAAGCAATTGACATATCTTTGAAAAGAGTTGCGGTCTTTCCAAGTGATGCATATGCATATTCAGCCATGATTGCAGCTTCGCCAGGAACAGCTGAACCTAGTGAGTAACCGAGTTTCAATCCATTGTCTGGGCCCATTGCTGTTGATCCCACGCAAGGTGCGATAACAAGAACGCCAGCCTTTTCGCCAACTTGAGCAGACTTCAAGTTAATGTCTGCATCGCAAGTTACGAGAAGTAGCTTTGCGCCTTCAGCAACAAATTGAGTTGCAATCTGTTGCCCCTTGTCAGGGTTTGTTCCGGTATCAACGAACTTCAGTTCAACTTTACAACCATCGATGCCACCTGATTTGTTCAAACGCTTAACAGCAATCTTTGCTGTCTCAAGTGCAGGTCCATCGAATGGTGCCATGAAACCAGTTCCAGCCATTGCGGCTCCAATTAGAATTGGCTTGGCACAAGCTGCGTTAGCAGTTGTTGCATTCATTGCTGAAATTCCAGTTGCGGCAAGAGCTGCTGCAGCAACACCTACCAAAAACTTCTTTGAAATTTTCATGCATTTTCTCCTTAAGGTTTTTCTTGATTGCTGAACGCCGGTCTTTACCGTCGGAGCAAACTAGTAGCCAAATCTTGCCCTATTTTTGACTACCGTCAAATATCCGTCCTATAACAATCAGATAACTTTTGCCCGATTTACGCGTAAGAATCACCCTAGAAATAGCGCTTATGGGGCTGTTGGGTAGTCCGTGTATCCGATTGGGCCCCTTGAATAGAAGGTCTTGGAATCACCAGAATTTAGCTCTAACCCCTGGGCCAATCGCTTTGGCAGATCTGGATTAGCTAGTGCCAACCTGCCAAAACTAAATAAATCTGCTTCGCCGGTTTCAATAATTCGTTTCGCGGTTTCGACCTTTGTTTTATCTGCATAACCTGAATTAGCGACTATGGAACCTGAATAAAGCTTTCGAGCAAAGGGAATCGATTCAAAACCAAATTGATTTGATACATGTAGAAAAGCAAGTCCCATTCCATTTATCGCATTAATCAAATAGGTATAGGTCTCTTCGATTTCAGTTTCGGCAATATCATTGAATGTGCCATTCGGTGAAATTCTTATTGAAGTCTTATCTGCACCTATAGCTTCAGCCACTGCATTTAAAACTTCTATTACAAACTTGCAGCGATTTTCAATACTGCCACCGTATTTATCGGTTCGGACATTTGAATTAGGTGCTAAGAATTGGTGAAGTAAATAACCATTTGCGGCGTGCAATTCAACGCCATCAAATCCAGCAGCGATTGCACTCTTCGCAGCAGAGACAAAAGCTGCTTTGGTTTCAGTAATATCTTGCAGTGACATAGCTTTTGGAACTTCAAATGTGTCCATTCCAGAACCCGTAAACAGTTCTCCGGCTGGCTTGACGGCACTTGCCGAAATTGGATCTAGTCCAGTTATTTTCTTATGAGAAATTCGCCCCGAGTGCATTAACTGCAGAAAAATCCGACTGCCTGATTCGTGCACTGCTTGAGTTACTTTCTTCCAACCTACAACTTGTGATTCGGTGTAAATGCCTGGGATTCCAGGATAAGCCTTACCAACATGTGCTGGTGCAGTTCCCTCAGTAATAATTAGACCAAAACTCGAACGCTGCTTGTAATACTCGACCATCAAGCCATTTGGGTCACCATTTTCATCGGCACGATTTCGCGTCATCGGTGCCATGACCATTCGATTCGTTAATTCATTTCTGCCGACAGTGACTTTTTCAAAGAGAGTTTTCATAGGCCAATTATTGACTAACTCTGATGCCTTTGCTTACCAGCCTTGGCAAAACTTCTTGAGCAAAATATGGCAGCTCTTTTGTGTAGTCGAAGAAGGCGATTGTCATTCCTGCAAATCCTGCTTTAGCAAATTGGTAAATCTGTTCCGCTACTTCATCTGGAGTTCCGGTTAATGGGCAAGATCCATCTCCCGCAGCAAATCTAGTTCTATATGTTGCCAGCATTTCTGGCGTAAATGATTTGGCATATTGGCCCATTAAAGCCATCATGTTGTCGACTGCCACCCAATCCGCATTCTTATTTGCGTAATAATCGATGAATTCATCAACTTCAGAATTAGTTGGGCGGCAGACGACATGACCCAAAGTCAAAACGCCAGATTTGCGCTGATACTTATTCTTCGCATTTTCTGAAATCGACTTCACAACCTCGGCTCCATCGGTCGGGTTATCAACGACTGTGAAAATAAAATCAGCATTCTTGGCTGCATAATCCCGACCTTGTTCTGACGACCCGGCATTTATGACAGGAATGCGACCATGCACTGGTTTGGGAAGTCCTTCAACGCCTTTTAAATTAAAAAACTTACCCGCATGATCAAAGCGCCCTTGCGTTGACCAAATTTTGTTTATTACATTCCACCACTCTTGGGCTCGCTCATAACGATCATCATGGCCTAAAGGTAATTCGATTCCAAAGGCATCGAACTCAGTTTTATTCCAACCGGCAACAATGTTAATTCCAGCGCGGCCATTTCCGATTTGATCAGCAGTTGCAAATTGTTTTGCGGCAACAATTGGGTGAGTAAAAGCAGTATGAACTGTTGAAAAAACATTAATCTTCTTTGTAACCGCTAATAATCCAGCCATCCAGGTGGTTGGGTCTAAAACATCATTGTGATAATTACTGGCACCGCCATAGCCAATCCATCTTGCTACGGGTAGTAAGAAATCCAAACCAACTTCATCCGCAATTTTTGCTGCGGCCACATTATCTGCCCAGGATCCGCTCCAACGATCTGGTGCATTTGTTACCGCAGAGCCAGATGAGCAATTGGCAGCGAAAAGCCCCAACTTAAAGTCGGGGCCCTTCAGCATTGAGTTCATTTCTCGAGTCTATTACTTAGGAAGACGAACGCCCTTTTTCTCTAAGCGAGGCAATACTTCCTGAGCGAAGTATGGAAGTTCTTTTGCATAATCCAAGAATGCAATTGTCATTCCACCGAAACCAGCTTTCGCAAAGCCTTCGATTGCATCTGCTACTTCATCAGGTGTCCCGATTAGTGGGCAAGATCCATGTCCAGCAGCAAAACGGCCGCGGAACATTTCGAGCATTTCCTTGCTAAAGGACATTGCATGTAGACCCTGAAGCTTCATCAAGTTATCGACAGCGTTCCAGTCTGCATATTCATCAGCGTAGTAATGCAAGAATTCATCAGCTTCTTTACG
>JNSL01000053.1_pt1 | contig 21352 bp, 21 predicted proteins | sample 210691 | NCBI WGS metagenome assembly JNSL01 (sample SAMN02808685, study PRJNA238866) | freshwater metagenome | biome: fresh water; feature: freshwater reservoir; material: water; isolation source: water column of the freshwater reservoir Embalse de Amadorio in Spain | place: Spain: Valencia ...
ACCTCTGGTTATGTGCCATTAGGTGGAGTAGTTATATCTGAACCAATTGCTAAAAGCTTTGACGAACAGGTATTTCCGGGCGGACTTACTTACTCCGGCCATCCACTTGCTTGCGCAACAGCTGTTGCAACTATTGATGTAATGAAGAGTGAAAAAATGGTGGAAAACGCTGCTGCCATTGGAGAAAAAATACTTGGTCCTGGACTTCATGAGTTAGCAAAGAAGCATCAGGTAATGGGCGACATTCGCGGTTCTGGTGTTTTCTGGGGAATAGATATGGTTACCGATCGTAATACACGCGAGCCACTTGCTCCTTATGGTGCATCTAGCCCAAAGATGAATGAGATTGTGGCAACTTGTAAGAAGAATGGCTTAATGCCGTTTAATAACTTTAATCGAATTCATATGGTGCCACCATGTAATATTTCAGAGTCTGATGCACGCCTAGGATTAGAGTTACTATCTAAATCACTTAGTGATATTGGGCTGTAGTTAATCTAAAAGGAGTAAGCACTTGTTAAAAGAAGGAATCATTAATGGGCAACTTGCCTCAGTGCTTGCTCGTTTTCGTCATGTAAACACATTAGCAATTGTCGATGGTCCATTCCCTAGTTACCCAAATGTGGAACTAGTGGATCTAGCTCTAGTAAAAGGTTTTCCAAAGATAACCGATGTCCTCGATGCAATTTTGCCTTATTTAGATTTAACAGGGCTTTATCTTGCAAATGAATTTTCTGAAAAAGTCGACCCAAATACAGTATCAAAATATAAAAAACATTTTGAAAAAATTCCAATAATATTAATACCTCATGAGGAATTTAAGGAAAGAGTTGGTCAGGCATTAGCAATAATTCATACGGGTGATGCTGTTCCTTACAGCAGTGTTATTCTAAAATCTGGGTGATAAAAATGATAAATGTTGGAATTATTGGCACAGGTGTAATGGGTGCTGGGCATGCAAGGTTTATTAAAGAACACGTACCTAACGCAACTGTAGTAGGTCTTTCTGATGTAGATTTAAATAAAGTTACGGAGTTATCCAAAGAACTCGGAACTGTTATTTTTTCAACTACTAATCCAGAAGAATTAATGAAAGATCCTAGAGTTGATGCGGTAATTATTGCTTCTCCAGATCCGCTGCACGTGCCACATTTAAGGTTAGCGATTGCTTCTGGAAAGCAAATTTTGTGTGAGAAGCCAATTGCGACAACATTGGAAGATGCAAGAATAATTTCTGAAGAGATCCGGACATATGAATCTCAAGTTGGAAAGAAAATGATTAACTTTGGATTTATGCGCCGCTTTGATCCTTGTTATCAGGAAGTTAGAAGGCTAATTGCTAGTGGGGACTTCGGGGCGCCAACATTTTTTAGAACGGTAACTAGAAATGTTTCATCAACTGGAGCAACATCTACTGGGCTTTTTACAAATATTGCAATTCATGATTTCGATATTTATAGATGGTTATTTAATGACGAGTGGGAATCTATTCAAAGTTTTTATCCAAGGAGATCATCACTTTCACCAGAAGGACTGGCTGATCCACTTATTATTATAGGTAAATTAAAAAGTGGTGTAACTATGGTTGCAGATATTGTGGCTTTTAATAATTATGGTTTTGACTGCAGAGTTGAAGTAATTTGTGAAAAAGGCTCAATTCAAATCGGTACCCATGGTGATGTGATAACTCAATTAAATGGTCTTGGTGGTGCAACTAAAGGTGGACCGATGGCAACAAACTGGATGGTCCGTTTTGAACCCTCCTACATTGAAGAATTAAAAGCTTGGATCGAAGAAGTAAAAACTGGAGTTTCAAATCCAGATCTCGCAACTGTTGAGGATGCACTTATTGCTAATGAGGTCTGCGCCCTAGGAATTTCCTCAATTAAACCTCAGAATTGAGAAAATACGGTTAATTTTCGTTATTAAAACGTTATTTTACCCTTTGCCTGCTTTAAGTAAGCCCTATAAGATTTCTGACACATAAGGTAGAACATATGAGAATCATATTGCCTTCTTTATGCAAAATCCTAGGAGGATATTTTGAAGCTAACTAAATCAATTAAGGTTGCATTTGTAGCTGTTGCAGCATCATCACTTGTGATTGCTGGTACAACAACAGGTGCTGCAGCACCTAAGAAGTTAAAAAGTATTAGAGTTGCTGCTGTTGTTAAAGGATTGGATAACCCATTCTTTATCGGTATCAAGGAAGGTATTGAAGAGACTGCCCTTAAGTACGGAGTTTATGCAAACGTACAAGCAGCTCCTGGCTTAAATGATGATATTGGACAAGCAAACAAGCTTGATTCACTAGCTGGTCAAAATTATGACTGCTATATAGTTATTCCAATCTCATCTAATAACTTGTCACAAGCTATTGGAAAAATAACAAAGAAGAAGAAGACAGTTATTAATATTGATTCACCAGTTGATGCTGCTTCACTAAAGGCATCTGGTGGAAAGATCACATCTTTTGCTGGAACTGATAACTTCGCAGCTGGTAAAGCTGGCGGAGCGAAGATGGTTGCTGCTATTGGATCTGGTAAGAAAATTGGTCTAATCGCCGGTCTTGCTGGAAACGTAACTAGCAATGCTCGCGTAGATGGATTTAAGGCTGGCGCAGCAGGAGCTACATTTGTTGGTCCAGTTAATGCTGACTGGGATACAACCAAAGCATTAGATGCAGCTAACGCAATGATCGCTGCCAACAAAGATCTTGATGGATTCTTTGCAGCAAATGATCAAATGGCACAAGGTGTCGGTAAGGCTATTAAGGCTGCCGGACTTAAGATTCCTGTTTACGGTGTAGACGGAATTGCAGATGCCTTAAATGAGGTTAAGGCTGGTTCAATTACAGCAACAATCTCCCAATATCCATATGTAATGGGTCAAATGGGCGTTGAAGCTTGCATTATTGCCGCACAAGGCGGAAAAGTGCCAGCGCAAACAATTACCCCTTATTACATTATCGATAACAGCAATATCACTGCAGCTCTTACAAACAAGAGCACACGTGGATTCTTCCCAAATCAGACTCCTCCAGGAGCCTATACAAACCCATACACAAAACTAATTAAGAAATAATTGGTCTGTGTTATAAATAAGTGAAAAAAGTAATGCGTAAATCAGTTACACCCACTAAACCGGGTGTAACTGATTTATCTTTTTTAAGTAGAATTCGAAGTAAAGTTAAAGACCCATTTTTTTGGTCAGACTGGCTTGTTGTAGTTGCATTTATTTTTGTTATCGCTGTATTTGGCATTATTGCACCAGAAGAATTTCTAACACTTTGGAATTTAAATAATATTTTAGTTGCTGCGTCCATTCCAGCAATTATTGCGGTTGGCCAAACTTTTACAGTCCTGACAGCTGGAATTGATTTATCAGTAAGTTCAACAATGACTTTTGGGGCAGTAACTTTTGGGCTTGTTTTCACTAATAGTTGGCCACTTTGGCAATGTGTGATTATGGGCGTTATTGCGGGAACGGTGGTTGGACTATTAAATGGATTAATAATTGCAAAGCGGAAGATTAATGATTTTATCGTTACATTAGGAATGTTAAGTGTGGCATCAGGCGCAGCTTTAGTTCTCAGTGATGGCAAGCCACGCCAGGTAATCAGTGAACAACTTTCAACATTAGCAATTGGTGAAAAGGCAAACGTTCCTTATTTAATGATGGTCGCTTTTGTTATTGTTTTAATAGCCCATTTTGTTCTATTTCATACAAGGTTTGGCACTCACGTATTTGCCGTGGGAGGTGATCCAGAATCTGCTCGTGCAATGGGAATTTCAGTTGTAAAGATTAAAGTTGCAGTTTATGTAATTTCGGGAGCCTTAGCTGGACTTGCTGCTACATTAGCAATTTCACGTATTGGTTCAGCCGAACCAGCAGCTAATACTTCAATTTTATTAAATAGTGTCGCTGCAGTTGTATTAGGTGGCGTTAGTCTTTTCGGTGGTCGGGGAACAATATTTGGTCCTTTTATCGCAACTTTATTGCTTCAGTCTCTAGCAAATGGTTTAACTGTAATTGGCGTTGCAGCGTACTATCAATATCTATCAATTGGTCTTGTAGTTATTTTATCTGCCGCATTAGTTAGGACTGATAAATGAGTAACAATTCTTATGCAATTGAGTGCATAGATATTAAGAAATCTTTTGGCAGCGTAGAGGCACTTAAAGGTGTTTCTATGCATGCAAAGCCTGGTGAGGTGACTGCAATCATTGGCGATAATGGAGCTGGAAAATCAACTCTAATTAAATGTATATCTGGCGTCTATAGTTCAGACCAAGGGTCGATTAAAATTAATAGCAAGGAAGTTAATTTCACAAATCCAGAAGAATCTAGATCTTCTGGAATTGAGACTGTATATCAAACGTTAAGCTTGATTGAAGATTTGAGTATTTGGCAGAATCTTTTTCTTAACCGGGAAATAACAAAAGGTTTTGGTCCGTTTAAGCTACTAAATAAATCTAAGATGAAGGAAGAAGCCACTAAGATGCTAAAAAATCTTGATGTTTACATTCCTTCAATAAAATCACGGACCCGTAGACTCTCTGGCGGACAAAGGCAGGCAGTTGCAATCTGCCGCGCTGCTGGTTGGGGATCAAGCGTAGTAATTATGGACGAACCTACCGCTGCACTTGGTGTACGAGAGACAGCCAAGGTTGAAGATTTAATTAAGCGAATGAAAAGCCAAGGTTTAGCAATATTATTAATCAGTCATAATTTCGATCAAGTATTAAGACTTGCTGATCAAATATGGGTAATGCGCCAAGGAGATGTTATGGCAGGGCTTAGAGCAAAAGACACTACAGGCGATGAACTTGTCGCACTAATAACCGGAGCAAAAACAGGAAAAGGATAAAAAATGACAACGATCCCAAATTTATTAGGAGTTCATGCACTGGTTTGGGTGGGTGGATGGTCTAAAGACCAGTGTCGAGAAGCTATTAAAAATACAGCCGAAGCTGGCTATGGGTTAATTGAAATTCCTGCATTAGATCCTAAATCTATCGATATTGATCACACCAAAGCGACTTTAAAAGAGTTTGGTTTAAAGGGAGCATGTTCACTAGGACTTTCTTTTGATGCTGACATTAATAATGAAAATCCAGATATTGTTAAAAAAGGTGAGGCTCGACTTATTGATGCGCTTAATGTTGTTGAAAATCTTGGTGGAGATTACTTAGGTGGCGTGATTTTTAGTGCTCTTGGGAAATACAAATTACCACCAACTACAAAAGCTCGCGACAATGCCGTTGCTGCATTAAAACGATTAGCAATCACAGCTCAGTCAAAAGGCATTACTTTAGGACTTGAGCCAGTTAACCGGTATGAATCAAATTTACTAAATACTGGAAGACAAGCGTTGGACATGATCAAAGATATCGGTGAACCAAATGTAGTTGTACATCTTGATATTTATCATATGAATATTGAAGAACAAGATCTAGTGTCACCAGTTTTAGAGGCCGGAAAGCAGTTGGGATATGTGCATATTGGTGCAAGCCATCGTGGACCCCTTGGTAGTGGAAATATAGATTTTGATTCATTCTTTGGTGCCTTAGCTAAAATTGGCTATAAAGGAACAATCACATTTGAATCATTCTCCTCCACAGTAGTTTCACCTGATCTATCTAGCACGCTAGGAATTTGGCGAAACTTATGGACTGATAATAAATCTATGGCAAAATCAGCAAGAGAATACATTGAGAATAAGATTATTACAGCTCATAAAAATTAAAATAATAATTTTCTATGCCTGAATTACTAACTAGCCTAGACCAAGCCTTAGCTAGGGCTAAAAAGCTAGCGTCAGGTAAAAAGCGTGTATTAATTGGTGTAATTGGAAAGCCTGGAGCTGGAAAATCTACACTTACTTCTTATTTAATTAACAATCTAGAACCAGATTTAACTGCTTTAGTACCAATGGACGGATATCACTTAAGCAATAAGCAATTGCAGCGGCTAAATTTATCTGACAGAAAAGGTGCTTTTAATACATTTGATTCTGATGGATTTGTTAGCTTACTTCGCCGAATTAATCTAGATACAGACAAAGATATTTACTATCCAATTTTTCATCGCGAGATTGAAGAGTCCTATTCAGCAGATGGAGTTGTACTTAAAAATACCCAATTAGTTATTACAGAGGGAAATTACTTACTATTAGAAAAAGGCGGCTGGGAATCGGTTAAAAAAGAGTTATCTGAAGTTTGGTATGTAAAAGTCAACGATGAATTACGACTTGAAAGATTAACTAAGCGCCATGAGATGTTTGGAAAAGATCCACAAGCTGCTCATGAGTGGGCTCGTGGTAGTGATGAAATTAATGCAGAATTAGTTCAAACAACAGTCGCTAGCGCTGATGTTATTATTGAAATATAAGTCAATTACACAGTAAAAAAATTCCCTTACATTTAACTTGACTATAAAGTCCAAGTACAGGGTTTCCTAGCAATACCGATCATACTAGTTGTATAGACAACTTAAAATTTTCTAGATACCCTTTCCAAATGAGTAAAAAAGCCATCATTACGGGTAGTCGGGGAATTGCAGCAGGCCTTGCTAGAGCCCTAGATCAGCGCAATTACGAGATCTATCTTCTTGGTGGTGAAGAAGCAGACTCTGCATCATTAGCAAAAGAGTGCTCAAATATTGTGGGGTTTGATTCGATTGATTTAAGAAATGAGTCACAAGTCGAATCAGCTTTTGCGCAAGCAATTGCAAAATTAAATGGCTTAGACCATGTAGTTTCAATTGTCGGTGGCTCGGGTAGATCTTTTGGCGATAGTGGGATTGAAGAGATTACTAAATCTGCCTGGGATAAAACTTTAGAATTGAATCTAACAACAGCTTTTTTAACGGCAAGAGAGGCAATTAAATATTTTAATGTAAATGGCCCCGGCTCTCTTACTTTAACCTCATCAACTCTAGCTAACTCACCATCGCCAGAGCATTTTAAAACACATGCATATGCTGCATCTAAAGGAGCAATAAACACTTTAGTAGTAACCCTTGCTAGCAGTTATTTAGATAAGAAAATTAGAGTTAATGCAGTATCTCCTAGTTTAGTTGCCACTCCAATGTCAGCAAGGGCTGCAGAGAATCCAATAATTAAAGAGTTTACAAGTCGAAAACAACCATTAATTGGTGAGCAATTGCCAATTGATAATGTTGTAGCTGGCTATATCTATTTGATTGAGAATTCAGCAGTAACTGGTCAAATTTTAGAAATTGACGGTGGATGGTCCACTGTTTCTGGTGTTTAAAATAGAGGAGAAATAAATGGCACATACAAAATACTCATTAAAGCAAATAGCAAAGACAATTGATCATTCCCTACTTAAACCTGAGATGACTAGGGATGAAGTTAAGACTGGATGTGAGATTGCGAAAAAGTATGATGTTGCTTCAGTTTGTTGTAAGCCAGCTGATGTAAAGTTTTGTGCTGATTTACTTAAAGGAACTGATGTCGAAATTGGAACTGTAGTTGGCTTTCCACACGGCTCATCAACTACTCAAACAAAAGTATTTGAGACTAAGCAAGCTATTGTAGATGGTGCTACCGAAATAGATGTAGTGCTTAATATTGGATTGCTTAAGTCTGGACTTCACAAAGAGGTCCAAGATGATATTGCCGCTGTCGTAAATGCAGCAAGTGGTAAAGCTGTTAAGGTTATTTTAGAAAATGCCTATTTAACTGAGAGTGAAAAAGTTACTGCTTGCAAACTTACTGAGGCTGCTGGAGCTGATTATGTAAAAACCTCAACAGGATACGCTCCAACGGGGGCAACAATTGCTGATATCAAGTTAATGCGTAGTAGTGTTTCACCTAAGATGAAAATTAAAAGTGCCGGCGGTGTTCGAACACTTGATGTGCTCATGGAGTATTTAGATGCCGGAATTTCACGTAGTGGTGCCACAACAACATCAATTATGCTTGATGAATATGTAGAAAGATTTGGTCGTGACTAAATATCTTGGCTTAGATCTAGGCGGCACAAATATAAAAGTTGCTGTAATTGAGAAAATAGATAACAAGTGGCAAATAATAAAAAAAGATGATCAGCTAACTGAAGCTGAGGGCGGACCTGCTCATGTAGTAAGTAGACTTGCAAAATTAGCAAAAGATAATTTTGTAGAATTTCCTGATTTAGCTGGCGTAGGCGTTGCAGTTCCAGGAGTTTTTAATAATGCCGATGGCACTATTGTTTTGTTTCCTAATCTGCCTGGGCCTTGGAAGGGTTTTCAAGCTCTAGCTCCGGTTGCTGCTGCTACTAAATTACCTACAGCATTAATAAATGATGCCCGTGCATTTACTTTGGCAGAGGCAATTATGGGAGCAGCTAATGGCAAGAAAACAGTTGCTTGTTATGTTATTGGTACTGGAGTTGGTGGCGGCGTTGTAATTGATGGAAAAATTCATATGGGTTCTACTGGCGGTGCAGGAGAAATAGCACATCAAATTGTTAAACCAGATGGACCACTTTGTGGTTGTGGTGGAAGAGGATGCGCTGAAACACTTACTAACTCTGCCGCAATTGCTAAATTTGCTGGTACTACTACCTCTGAGGAGGCATATAAAAAAGCTGTTGCAGGTGATGCTAAGGCTTTAGCCGCATTTAAAGAGGTTGGTTATTGGATCTCAATTGCCCTTACAAACATTATGGTTGTACTAGCCCCAGACACAATAATTATCGGCGGGGGTGTAGCACAATCTGGTGATATTTTATTAAATGAAATCCGTCAACAAATGGCGCTTCAAGCAAAAATATATCCAAGTTCAGCGGTGAATATTGTTCCAGCAACCTTAGGATTTTATGCTGGTGCTATTGGTGCGGCACTAAATGGCGCTATTACAGCTGGTGCGCAATTAAGTTTAATGTCAACAACATAACGATTTGCGGCGTAAGCAGTCTCCGTATATTCAATCGCAACCCCATTTTGATCTTCAATAACTCTAGTTTCAACTAACAAGGGAGACTTTGAGGGTAGATCTAACTTTCTTGCCTCCTGAGTAGTTGCAAGTCGAGCCTTAAGCCAGCCACTAGCCAGAGTTGGTTGAAATCCAATCTTTCGCAATCCAGCATGAAGTGATCCATTCTCTAAATCCTCATCTAAAACAGCAAAACATTGGGCAAGTAGAGCAACTCGTTCAAGAGCTAATGGTGTGCCATCAGCTAATCTGATTCTTTTGATAACAATTACTGACGAAGGATCTTTTAATCCAAGTGCATTTCTATCTTCACTTGTAGCAATTTCTTTTTTGCCAGAGACCATGATCGAAGAAGGTTTAAGTCCTCTTCGTTTCATATCTTCTGAGAAAGAGAGCAGCACACCTTCTCTGCGATGTAGTGGGTTTTTAGCAATAAATGTGCCAGCACCTCGCCTGCGATCGACTAAACCTTCTCGCATTAAATTTAAAACTGCCTGTCGAGCAGTCATTCGACTCACATCAAAGTTAGCGGCTATCTCAACTTCAGATGGCAGTGCTTGGCCAGGACGACCAGTAAGGATGATTTCACGTAGCCAAGCCTCAATCTCTTGGTAGCGCAAGGCTGATTTCTCACTACCCCGACCTTGACCTACCCGCACGATTGGGCTACCTTCTCTTCAGAATTGGTATAGACATTTAAAGTACCAAGGTATCAGTTCATTACTGCAAAGGTAAGGGGGCCGGCATGTCAGATACTGCTGCGCTCGCAGGTGCCTGGGGTAAAAGCGCTGTTAAGTTGTTAGAAGATTTAGCAAAACAAGAGGGCGCAAACATCGCGCAAGCTGCAAAATGGTGCGCTGATTCAATTTTAGCCGATGGAGTTGTGCATTTATTTGGCTGTGGTCACTCACGAATACCATTAGAAGAAATGTTTCCTAGGTATGGCTCATACCCCGGTTTTAACCCAATGGCAGAGCTATCAATGACTTTTCATACCCAAGTTGTCGGATCAAATGGACAACGACAAGCAATGTTTATTGAACGAGTTGAGGGATTTGCGGAAGAGATTTTGAAAAATTGGCAATTTAATAAAAATGATATTTTAATTGTTTTTAGTGTTGGTGGGAAAACCGCAGTCCCAATTGAAATGGCACAAGGTGCTAGAGCACGTGGTATTAAAGTTATAGCAGTCACATCTATGGCAAGTAATAAAGTTGGAAAACCTACTCACTCATCTGGCACCACGCTTTCTGATAACGCAGATCTAGTTATTGATCTAATGGTTCCAGTAGGAGATGCTCTAATTTCTATCCCAGGAATGAAGACACCAGTTGGTCCTGGTTCGACAATTACTGAAGTCGCTGTTGCTAATGAAATAAAGGTTCAGGTTGCTCAAAAATTAGTTACAGCCGGATTTATTCCACCAGTCATAACTAGCTCTGCTGTGGTAGGTGAGGCTGAGAGTAAGAGACTCTTTGATGCCGCCTACGCCGAACATGCTCGGCGCCTCTCATCTCGACTAACCGGATCTACTTCTCCTAGGGTAGAGGGGGGTTAATCGAGATATTTACCCTCGGGTATATATCAATTTGGTATCAAAATGAAAAAAAGGTTGTAGTTCTTGGCTAAATAGTTAAGGATTAAGCACGAAGTCGATCGACTATCGAAATGGAAGGAAAGCAATGAACCTAAGTACAAAACGCGTAAAAGCTGGCTTAGCAGTTGCTACATCAATCACACTTATGGCTGGCGCTGCGGTATTTGCCGCACCTGCGCAAGCTAATAATTACAAAATTGGTGTAAGTAATAGCTGGGCTGGAAACTCATGGCGCGAAACAATGGTTTGCGCAATTAAAGCTGAAGCAACACTTTCAGGAAAAGTTGCTAGCGTAACTGTTCTATCACGTAACACAGATGCAGCTGGTCAATCAGCTGATATCCGTACCTTAAAAACACAGGGTGTTAACGCAATTATTGTTAACTCAGGTGATCCATCAGCTAATAACGCAGCAATTGCTGAAGCAGTAGCTGCTGGTATCAAGGTTATTACTGTTGATAACTCAACAACTGCACCAAATACAACATTTGTTGCTAATGACCAGGTTGCTTATGGCCGTGTAGGTGCAGAAGCACTTGTCAAGGCAATGGGTGGCAAAGGAAATATTCTTTACATGCGCGGTGCCTCAGGTGCTGGTGCAGATACTGATCGCGACAAGGGCTTCAGAGAAGTTATTGCAAAGTATCCAAAAGTAAAGGTAACCAAAGAAGTATTTACCAACTGGGATTGGGCAACTGGCGGAACTCTTGCCAACCAATTACTAGTACCAGGTAAGTTCCAAGGTGTATGGACATCAGGTATCGATTACAACATCGTAACTGCTATGACAACCAAACTAAAGGGTAAGTACATCCCAGTAGTTGGCGCCGATAACAATGAGTTCATTCGTCTATCAAATACTCTTGCATCAAAGGGCTTTACTGGCATTATTGTGCCAAACCCTGCGATTGTTGGCGGAGCAGCACTTAAGGTTGCAGTTGACTTGCTAGATGGCAAGATGGTTCCTGCAACTAACTTGCTATCTCCAAAGGCGCTAACCGTTAAGGCAAATAAGGCAGATCTTGCTTCTCGTTATGTACCAACACAAGAAGCAACATTCTCATCAACTCTGTCACTGCCTGGTTACACCACATTTACACCAGCACAGCTATTCCGTTGCAAGGCTCCACAAGACTCTAATGACGGAGGTCGTTAATAGTTAAGTAATTAACTGTTTACGGTAGGAAAGTAATTACTTTAAGGCTTGGGGGAAACCTCAAGCCTTAAAGTTTAAAATACGAGAAGTTTGGGGATTTGAGTGTCTGGTCAATCTTCGCTCTTAAAAATAGAGAGCTTGGAGAAGTCTTATGGGCCAGTTTTAGCATTGAAGAATGCAAATTTTGAGGTTTTGGCCGGAGAAATACATGCCTTACTCGGTGCGAATGGCGCTGGGAAATCTACGCTTGTAAAAATATTAACCGGAGTAATCAGCGGCAACAGTGGCAGCATTTCACTTAACGGAAAACCAGTAGCTTTTTCATCACCGGATGATGCAAGAAAAAACGGTATTGCCCCAGTATTTCAAGACCCAGCTTTAATTCCTGATCTATCTATTCAGCGCAATCTAGCCTTAACTGGAACGGATGAAAAGAGATTTATTACTGAATTATCCGCAATGGGGCTAACTGTAAACTTAAATGAGGTTGCAGTGAATATTGAACTACCCCTACTTCGAATGATTGATTTAGCTAGGGCGCTATCGCATGATCCTGAACTATTGATATTAGATGAAATTACCGCAGCTTTGCCGGTTGATTTAGCTGAAAAAGTTATTTCAATCATGAATTCTCAAAAAAATAAGGGAAAGTCAGTCATTTTTATATCACACCGCTTAGCTGAAATTGAAGAAATCTGTGATCGCGCAACAGTTTTAAGAGATGGCATAAACGTAGACACATTTACAGCATCCCGCGGAAGTGAAGAACGAATAGTCGCAGCAATGCTTGGTGATAAGAACAAGGTTTCAAATAAATTAAGTGATAGCAAAAAGATAGATACGAGCAATCCAGTATTTCTAGAAGCAAAATCGATTTCAGCAGGTAAACATCTAAAAGATTTAAGTTTTCAAATTAAAAAAGGTGAGGTGCTTGGGGTAGCAGCACTTGAAGGACAAGGGCAAGATTTATTATTTGAAATCCTTGCCGGTGAATCAAAACTAGAGACAGGCGAGATTTTTGTAAATAACAAGAAAGTAACTTTAAATCATCCAAGAGATGCAATATCAATGGGTATTTCATATGTCCCAGGAGATCGAAAATCAGCTCTAATGCCCCAACGTTCGATTCGAGAAAATTTAGCACTAACTAGATTTAGAGGAATTTCAAAATGGGGCATGATAAACACCAAGAGTGAAGAGAATCAGGTGGATGATGCTATTTCTAGTCTGCAAATTGATACTCGAGCTAAATCTCAAGTTAAAAGGCTTTCTGGTGGAAATCAACAAAAAGTAACTATTGGCAGGTGGGTAACAACCGGCTTTGATTTATTACTTTGTTTTGATCCAACTCGTGGCATTGATGTGGGAACCAAACAGCAAATTTATGAATTAATTAGAAAATTCGCGGACCAAGGTAAGTCTGTTTTGTTGTTTACATCTGAATTACGTGAAATTCAAATGGTATGCGATCGAGCAATAGTAATTTATGAAGGTAAGGTGCAAGCAGATTTATCAATTGATTTATGTAGTGAAGAAAATTTGATGAATGCTGCTCATGGAATTTTGGTTGCAAAATGAATGTAATTCAACTAAAACGGCAAAGTTGGAATTTAGCAATAATTCTACTTGCATTAGTGCTTGGAATTTGGCGCATAAGTCAGCTTCCACAATTTGGTGCATATGAAGCAAGGACATTTGTTCTAGGAATACTACCTATTGCTTTGCTTTCAATGGGCCAAGCAATAATAATTATTGGTGGTGGTATAAATCTTGCCATCGGAGCAGAGGCTGTATTAATTAATTGCTTATCAGCTAAATATATGCAAGACACAACATTTACTGAATCCGTTGTTTTAGCAATAGTTTTTGTATTAGTTGGAATGTTAATTGGCGCATTAACCGGCTGGATCATCGCAGTTTCAGGAATCGCAGATATTGTGGTGACTTTAGCAACAAGCTTTATATTAGTTGGTGTGGCAATGTATGTAATGCCTCAACCAGGCGGAGGTGTAAACCAGCAGTTTGCTGATTTGGTCTCTGGAAAAGTTCCAAATTTTATCCCGCCTTTAATATGGTTAATCTTGCCAATTATTTTAATTTGGATTCCGCTATACCGAAGCAAACTTGGTATCTCAATGTATGCAATTGGATCTAGCAAAGAGGCAGCATTTTTATCTGGTGTTAATGTAAAACTTACTAAAATTAAGCTTTATGCCATTGGTGGGCTATTTGCTGGTTTATCAGGCCTAGTCCTTACTGGTATCACATTGAGTTCTAGTCCATTTGCGAATATAAGTAACACAGCAACTCTAAATTCAGTAGCTGGTGCAGTATTAGGTGGAGTGGCGCTATCAGGGGGAGTTGGTGGACTAGTTGGACCGGCACTAGCAGCCTTAATACTTTTTTTTATTCCAACAATTTTATTGGCATACGGAATAGATCCTGCTTACAGTCAGATTATTACAGGTGCATTGACCATATTTGTTGTTTTATTTGGAGGCTTACTTCGTAAGCGGACTGCGGGTACAAAATGAGAAGTTTTAAGGTATTAGATGAAAGTCGTATATCAAAATCTATGCTTTCACTTTTTGGAATTCTATTTATTCTTTATATAGTCACTGGATTATTAGATCCTTACAATTTTTCTATTCCAGCAATAGGAAACGTTTTCTATTTAGCAGCAGCATTAGGCTTACTTGCGGCAGGTCAAACTATTTGCATGCTAACCGGTGGTATCGATTTATCACTTGCAATGATTGCAACAGGTGCTGCTTTTATAGTTAGTGTTAAATCATCCTCTGGTCTACCTATAGCGCTGTCGCTGGCTCTTTTGTATTGCGTAGTCATAGGCGCAATAAATGGGTTAGCAGTGGGGCTACTTGGAATGAATCCACTAATTATGACCCTAGGAATGAATGCTGTGTTAATAGGAGTGTTTACGGTAGGAGTGACTACATTTTTACAAGGAAGTTCAACAGTTCCTGATCTGCTAATCACATTAAGTACAGCATCGATTATTGATACTAGTAGTTGGGTTAGCGAATCAGTTAGTGCTGACCCAAGATCATGGCCATTTTTTGTTTCCATAATTGACACCCTCACTTGGCCATTTTTTATCTGGGCATTAATAAGCGCAATTGTTTTATTTATACTTATTAAAACTGGACTGGGTCGATTAATTTATGCAGTAGGTGATAATGCTAGAGCCGCTCGGCTTGCTGGCGTGAAGGTATGGCAAGTCCAAACAACTGCATATGTTCTTTGTGCAATTTTAGGTGGTATGGGTGGAATTTTACTTGGGGGCCAATCTGGTGCAGTCGCACTAAGTTTAGCTAATTCCTTCTTGCTTCCATCCATTGCAGCTGTGGTAATAGGTGGTACTTCAATAATGGGTGGAATTGGTAATTATAAGGGAACAATGATGGGCACATTAATTCTTACCTTACTTTCATCACTATTAACCACACTTAATTCTTCTGAAGCTGTGAAGCAAATGATTTATGGGGCAATTGTATTAACTCTTGCTTGGACATATGCAAAAATATCTGAAGGAGCGTAATGAAAATTAATACAGTAGCGGTAATAGGTACTGGATTTATTGGAACAGTCCATGTTGAATCTATTCGTAGAACTGGTGTAAGTGTTAAAGGAGTCCTATCTGGAAGTGCTGAAAGCACTAAGCGAGGGGCTGAAAACCTATCTGTTAGTACCCAATATAAGTCTGTTCAGGAAATTTGCAGTGATAAAGATGTAACAGTTGTTCACGTTACTTCACCCAATGCTCTTCATTATCCGCAAGTTAAAGAATTAATGGCTGCTGGTAAACATGTGATTTGTGAAAAGCCATTAGCACTGACAGCAAAAGAAGGAATTGATTTAGTAAATCTAGCTGATAAAACTGGTTTAGTTAATGCAACTTGCTTTAACACTAGATTTTATCCGATGGTTCATGAAGCAAGATCACTTGTAAAATCAGATTTGATTGGCGTTCCCAGATATATTAAAGGTCACTACCATCAAGACTGGTTGACACTTGAAACTGATTGGAACTGGCGACTTGAAGCAGAGCAAGCAGGAGAATTACGCGCAGTAGCTGACATAGGTTCACACTTAATTGATCAGATTGGCTTTGTTAGCGGATTAGAGATCTCAGAGGTAATGGCTGAGCTTCATACTTTGGTAAAAACGAGGCAGAAACCAACTGGTCCGGTTCAAACTTTTACTATCGATACATCTTCTAAACGCGAGAGCGTAAAGATGTCATCAGATGATGCCGCTGGTGTCTTAATTCGATTTACCAATGGTGCTAGAGCAACTATTTCTATTTCACAAATTTCATCAGGGCGTAAAAACTCCATTAATTGGGAAATTTCTGGACCAGATGGCTCACTTGCATTTGATTCTGAAAATCCTGAACAGCTTTGGATTGGACATAGAGGAAAAGCAAATGAGCTTCTGCAAAGAGACCTAAGCATGCTTTCACCAAGTGCGGCCAAAATTTCATTTTATCCAGGTGGGCATATCGAAGGATTTTCTGAAACTTTCCGAGGATTGTTTGAGAGAGTTTATGCAGATATTGAATCTGAAAGTAGGTCTGCTACCTACCCAACCTTTGCTGACGGCGTGCGCAGCCTGCAAATAACAGATGCAATTGCCGAAAGTTCACAAAAATCCTCTTGGGTTAAAGTTAAAAGATAGTTAATCTAGGACAGTAAAGGGAGAAAAAAATGAAGCTAGGCCTACTAACAGCACCACTACCGGATGTTCCACTACTAGAAATTGCTGAATGGGCAGCATCTGAAAAGTTTGAGATGTTAGAGGTTTGTTGTTGGCCTAAAAGTTCTGGTGTTAACCGCAGATATGCCGGTATTACCCATATCGAGGTTGAAGATTTAAGTAAAGACCGAGGCCAAGAGATTGTCGGCCAATTAAAGCAGCGCAAGATTGAAATGTCAGCACTTGGGTACTATCCAAATAATTTGCATCCAGATCCTGAGCAGCGAAAATTAGTTAATGAGCATACTAAGAAAGTAATTAAGGCAGCAGGTGTAATGGGAGTTCCAGTAGTCAGTACTTTTATTGGAGCAGATGCGTCAAAAACACAGGATGAAAACTGGGCTGATGCTCAAAAAGTTTGGCCAGATATTGTAAAAGTAGCAACTGATAGCAATGTGAAAATTGCAATTGAAAACTGTCCAATGATATTTAGTAAAGATGAATGGCCAGGCGGACACAATGTTGCCTACTCTCCAAGAATTTGGCGAGAGATGTTTGATAAGTTTGGACCAACAGTTGGTTTAAATCTTGATCCATCACATTTGCTATGGCAGATGATTGATATTGAAAGAGTTATTCGTGAGTTTGCTTCTCGGATTTATCACACACATGTTAAAGACTTAGAGATTGATCGAGAAGGTTTATATAACAACGGAATTATGTCTGCTGGAATTGGTTGGCAAAGGCCGAGGTTGCCAGGTTATGGCGAGATTAATTGGGCGAACTTTGTAGCAACTTTGTCACAAGTTGGCTATGACGGAGTGCTTTGTATTGAACATGAAGATCGCAGATTTGAAGGCACAAATGAAAAAGTTAAGCAGGGCTTTTTGATTGCTCGCAACCAAATTGCTGCCCTGCTCCCAATGAGTTTGTAAAAACTTAAGCGTTTACAGTTGCAACAACTCGATCACTAAACTCGTTTGTTTTCGGATCTTTTAGGATCAATTTAACGCGACCATCTGGCAATGTTTCTTGCTTAATAATTACCTGACCTTCAAACATTGAAGGCTTATTTTGGATTCGCTCTGTTTTTCCACCACGCCAATCAAGTTCAACTGGAACCCAGGCATGAGCTTCAGCTGACTTAAAGCAAGCATCCATAATTGCATTAACAACATATCCGTCATAGAAAGTTTCCATCGGATCCTTTTTGCTTTCCATTGAATTAAACATGTCTGTGAACATGTCCACATAACCAAGCTCTGCAACCTCGTCCCCAACTGGGAATAGCCAGCCAGTTGAAGATTCTGCTTTTTCTGCAATATATGAATTACCTTCAGCAGCAGTGAACATCTCAAACCCTGTGCGAAGGAAATGATTCATCCAGATAGTTCCATGAGTTCCAGCCACTTCATCACGTAGATCCATACCGCCACGAAATGTCCAAGAAACCTCAAATTGACCGATAGCACCAGATTCGAATTTAATTAATGCGATCGCATTATCTTCGGCATTAATTGGGTGAACTAATGTGTCTTTCCAGCACAATACTTCAACTGGGCGATTTCCTTTGCCAACAAAATTTCTAATAATTTCAATACAGTGACAACCAAGGTCGACTATGCAACCACCACCAGCTTGTTTGTCATCCCAGAACCAGGCACTATGTGGTCCAGGGTGAGTCTCTCTTGATCTAACCCAAAGAACATCACCAACTGCGCCACTTTGTACTGACTTAACGGCTTTTAAAGTCTTTGGTGTGTAGCAAAGATCTTCTAAGTAACCAGCAAATACACCAGCTTTTTCTACTGTGTCTAAAATTCTTTTGGCCTCTGCCGCATTTCTTGCCAATGGTTTAGTACACAGAATTGCCTTGCCAGCTTTTGCAGCGAGTGTAATGGCTTCTTCATGCATATGATTTGGTAGTGCAACGATAATTACATCCGTATCTGGATGATTAATTGCTTCTTCAATACTTGTTGTATAAGTTGGAATATTCCATCGCTTTGCAAAGGTGTCACCACGCTCTTTAGTTCGAGAGTAAACAACGGCAACAGAATCCCGATTTCGCTGACCATGTAATGTCATTGTGTAGAAGTCAGCAATTAGGCCAGTACCTAGCATTGTTATGCGATGTGATTTCACAGTTCCTCCAAAGATTAGAAATAGTTTAAAGTAGTATAGACATTTGGGCTATGCTCTGAAAAGGGGGTAGCAATGCCAAATCGATCACTGGGTCATTTCGACCTAATCGTCATGGGTGCTGGCTCTGCAGGGGCTTGTGCAGCAATCGCAGCAGCTAGGGCTGGTAGTAAAGTTTTAGTTATTGATCGACTTCCATTTGTCGGCGGAACCAGTACTGCAGTACTTGATACCTTTTATGGATTTTATACGCCAGGGGAAAAAGCAAAAAAAATAGTCGGTGGCATTCCAGATGATGTTGTAAATGAGTTAAAAAAATTTGGTTCGATGATTCAAAGACCAAATACCTATGGCGCTGGTACTGGAGTAACTTATAACCCAGAGCACCTAAAGGTTGTTTGGGAATCATTAATAGTAAAATCTGGCGCAAAGATCTTATTGCACTCACTTTTACAACAAGTAAAAGTCATAGATGGCAGAGTTCAAGAGTTAATTCTTGCAACTCGAGCAGGATTATGCTCGGTAAATGGAGATTTTTTTATTGATGCAACTGGAGATGCTGATCTTTCTAATTTTGCTGGCTTTGGATATGAGAAAGCTGGGGAAATAGCGCCAGCACAGACTCTTACTACAACCTTTAAAATGGTAAATGTGGATTTAGTGGAGCGGGGAAAAATTAAAAAAGAACAACTGCATCAACTAATGCAAGAGGCTACTGATAACGGCTATGAACTACCCCGAAAAGAGGGATCAGACCATATAACACCAGTAGCAAATACCACTGCTACTGTTATGACTAGATTAGATTCTGTTCGAAAAAATAGTAAAGGTGAAATTGAATCTGTCTTAGACGATCCATTTTTTCTTACAGACTCTGAAGTAGCAGGTCGAAAGCAAGCTGCTGAGTATGCAAGATTTCTAGTTGATAAAGTTCCAGGGTATAAAAATTCCTCTATTTATGGATTTTCAACCTTAATTGGAGTTCGTGAGACTAGACGAGTTTATGGTGACTACCGTGTTACAAAAGAAGATGTTGTTGAAGCTAAACAATTTGATGACCAAATTGGATTATGTGGTGCACCAATTGAAGATCACCATAGCGGTGATGGTACAAATTGGATTTACTTGCCAGTTGGATCAGCAGTTGGAATCCCACTTCGCTCATTAATAGTTAAAGACAGCATAAATACCATGGTTATTGGTAGGTGTTTTTCGGCAACGCATGATGCTCACGCCTCAATCAGATCAATGGCGCAATGTATGGCAATGGGAGTTGCAGCTGGGGTGGCAGGCTCTGTTGCACTTACTACTAAAAAAGAAATTAGATCGGTTAGTTTTTCAGAAATTCGTAAAAAAATTGTAGATACTGGAGCAATTTTAGAAACGCCGATGTAATGAACTCAAAGATAAGAACTGTATTAGGTGATATTCCACCAGAAAAACTTGGCGTTACTTATATGCATGAGCACTTAATAATTGAGTCAGAAATAGTAAAAAAGAATTTCGAGCATATTTACCTGCCAAGTGTAGAAGAGGCTATTTCGGAGGTTTCATTGTGTAAAAAAGTTGGAGTAAAAAGTATGGTCGATTGCATGCCAACTGGGGCTGGAAGAAATGCTGAAAAGTTGAAGAAAATATCAGAAGCAACTGGAATCAATATTATCGCAACAACTGGCCTTCATCATGATCGCTATTACAATCAAGATGATGTAATTGAGAAACTAAATTCAGAAAAACTTGCTCAATTATTTATTACAGAAATTGAAAATGGTATGAATAATACTGATATTAAAGCTGGAATAATTAAAGTTTCTACCTCTGGACCTAAAATAAAAGATCGGGAAAATAAACTATTTGAAGCAGCAACTATTGCAACTCAGAAGACAGGTGCCCCAATTATTTCCCATTGTGAACATGGAACTGGCGCTTTGGAACAAATAGATTTGTTCCAAAGATTAGGAGTTAATCTAAGTAATGTAACTCTTTCACACACCGATAAAGAAAATGACCATGGTTATCATCGAGAGATTTTAAGTTCTGGAATAAATGTTGAGTATGACCAATCTTTGCGGCAGGGAACTGAAGTTAAACCTCAGAGTGCACAACTAACAGTTGCAATGATTAATGCCGGCTACGCTAGTCAAATAATGCTGGGTACTGACGGGGCCAGAAGATCTTTATGGAGTTCTTTAGGGGGCACCCCAGGATTAAGTTGGCTATATTCTGGCTGGAGCAAAAAACTAGCAGATTTAGGTGTTTCACAAGAACAACTTCATAAGCTATTTATTTCAAATCCTGCATCTGTATTAACTTTTAGCAGTTAATTTTCCGGCAATCTAACATCTTTGATACCGTTGCGTGATGAAGCATAATCTTAGTAAAAAAACTATTGAGATCTCTAGTAAAGGATTTCCGCTAGATTCCTATGGGAAAACTATTGATAAATTTTTAAGGACAAAACCAAATATTTTCTCCTCTAGATTTCAATTTCCAATCATGGTTTTAAAAGAAACTGCTTTAAAGCAAAATATCGATCGAATGGCTCGATTTTGTAAATCAGTTGGCGCAGAGCTAGCCCCACATGTAAAAACCACTATGTCACCTCAAATTGCGCAGATGCAGGTAAGTGCAGGTGCATATGCGCTAACAATTGCAAATTTTTGGCAAGCTGAAATATTTAGAAACTATGGTTTTAAAAAACTTATTATTGCAAATGAAATACTAGACCCTGCAGCCATTGAAGCAATATCTATTCTGAATGCCAAAAACAAAGCAGAAATTATATTTTACGTCGACT